>Ga0233422_10000745_pt1 | contig 15462 bp, 14 predicted proteins | sample Watercolumn_Mata_2_FD_182724 | JGI IMG/M metagenome (GOLD analysis project Ga0233422, IMG submission 182724) | Freshwater microbial communities from Lake Matano, South Sulawesi, Indonesia - Watercolumn_Matano_2014_110_MG | ecosystem: Environmental > Aquatic > Freshwater > Lake | place...
AAGACCGAGAAGTAGGGATCGTCGATGCCGTTGCCCCACCGGTCGGCGAGGCCGGTATTGCGGTCGAACTGCTCGAGCATGACCGCGAAGGTCTCCGGCACGATCGCTGCGCACTTCTGCATCATCTCCGTAAGCAGGCCGTGCTCGGTCGCGCCCGCATGGAAGTACTGCCGCCTGCGGGCGATCGCCACCTGCACGTCGGGGGCGTAGCTGGCTGACCCGTACTTGCGGATGACGTCTGGCATTCGCATGCCGAGGGCCTCGGCGCGCTTGGTGAGGTTCGTACAGTAGCGATGGCGCTCGAACGGCGTGAAGCGCTGTCCGTAGTTGACGAAGTACTCGGCCGCCTTCTCTACCTGGATCGCGGTGTCAATTGGGTACCGCGCCCCACCCTCCTTGATCAGGCAGAAGAACTTGGCCGGCTCCTCGTGCACCACGCGCGTCGGGGCCCGCTTGCCAGTGACGTCGACATGGGGATGGAGCGAGGCCCGCTTCTCGGAGGAACCGTACTGATCGTGAAGCATGTGACCGATCCCCTTATAGTCCCACTTGATGGAGGGGTCGTCAGCCATCTCCCGCTTCAGCATCGCGGAGTAGGCTTTCTCGTCAAGGTTGTGGTGCGGGTTGGCCTTCCGAAGGGAATCGTAAATCGGACCCATGCTGACGTCGACTTCGTGCGCTGAAGCCTTCTTCATGCGCTCCGGGCTGTAGGGCATGGGGTCGGTCCCAGTGAGCTCGGAGACCTTCATCGGTTCCATCTCACTGGCCATACCGCTCTGGCCATGCTTGGCCTTCATCTTAGCCAGGTTCTCCTTGCCGGTCTTCGCGGCATCGACGGCCCCCAGGACGTTCATGGCCGCGCCGATGAGCGCGATCTTCGTCAGCTGCTCGGGCGGCTCCATGTCGTACCACTGGCAGGCCGTCACGAGGTTGACCGCGGCCGTCTTCTGGGCCTCGATCGGGAGCTTGTGCGAGTTCTCGAGGAAGTAGATCACGGACAGGGCCGTGTTGCCCTTGTCCGTGCAGGCGTACTTCCGCATCTTCCGCCCGCCGTCCAGCATGACGAGGGCGTAGACGTCATCGGGGAGCGTGTCTCTGATCTCGGGGCTGAGCTGCTCGGCGGTCTTGATGAAGTCGGGCAGCTTGGTGAAGTCACTGACCTTGGCCTTGAGCGTGTGACCCTCAAGGTCGTCGTAGAAGTCAAGCGACTGATTGATCATTGGTTTCCCCATGCTGAAGTCAGGATCGATGTTACCTACGTGTATTGCCCTGTGTCAAGGAGCCATCCTGTACATACTGAATCGCTTTCCGCAACAAATCTACGTCGTCCCTGAACTCTCCCAAGCCGTGGTTACAATGGCAGCAGAGAAGACCCCTAACACGACCAGTGGAATGATCATGATCCACGTGGCAAGTGTGGTCTAGAGTAGAACCACACACCGCACAACATCCAGCCTGTTGCAGCTGCAGTGCATCGAACTGCTGTAACGTGAGCCCATACTTCTTCAGGCGGTACTTGAAAAGAGACTGCCGCCTCCTCTCTTTGCGATCCACATCCCGTTTCTTCCTGGCGCGGTATCCGTCTCTAGATCTAGTTTTGTACTCCTCCTTGTGCGCCTGATAGTACGCGCGTTTGTACTGTTTGATCTTCTGCAATGATTCGGGCTTCAATTTCTTAGGCTGCCCATCACGACACTTTTTGCACACTTTCTCGCGGCCGTCCTGACTGATCTTGCTGTGATAGAAACGTGTGAGAGCCTTCCTCACCCCGCACTTCGTACACACCTTGGATGGTATCTTTCGAGTTGATGTATTGATCTCCATTGTTACACCATAAAACTATGTGATATCCGATAGTAATGGCAGGAGCACGTCTGTGTCAAGTGAACCAGTACAGATTGCAAAGAGTGGGGATTTGTCGCTATAAGCCTCTTGTCTAGGCACGAAACTAGCTGCCCAGGAGGATCCATGCCTTTGAGATACCAGGATCGTTTTCCAAGAAGACACGCGGAGGAGCACAAAGACTGCTTCGGTCGAGAGGCCTACTACAGGTCAACCGATCCCGAATGTCAGCGCTGCGCCGACTACGACGAATGCTCGGACACCATCCGAGACAAGCGTTACGGAGGGTCGAGGATCTCTGTTAGAGACAGAGATCGTGATGAGGAGAAGGTGGAGGTGCTCAAAGCAGGCAAGGCCGGCGAGGTCAGGGAGGGAGAGACGCCGTTCACGCGGTTCTGCAAGGACTGCGCGACCGGTGCCTGCCGCGGCGCGCTCTACGAGGGCTACCAGTTCTTCTGTCGTTTCAGGTTCTAGTCGATTTCACTGGACACGGAACGGATGTACAGTGTATGTATGTTCACCTGTCCCCAGCGGCCGATATGATCTCGGCAGGAGCCGTCATGCCTGACCTGGCGTTCGTCGTGAAGGACCCGGACAAGGCGTATCTCGGCACCCAGCTCTGGCTCCCAAAGAAGTACATCAACTCCCACGCGGTCAAGGCCTCCCTGGAGTTCACTGTTGCCGGGGAGGCCGGTCAAGAGTTCCTGCAGCTCTGGGAAGACGCTGGGAGCCATCTTGCCGTGCCCCGAGAGTACATCAAGAACGAAGACTACGCGAAGCTGACCTTCCCGATCGTGGACCTCACACCACAGGACTTCCCGCGCACGTCATTCAGAAGCCGCGTCGTGCTCGACCAGCTCGAGCCCAAAGAGGACACGCAGAGGAAGGCGTTCAAGGCCATGTCCGCGGTCGACCACGGCATCCTCAACCTCGCCTGTGTGGCGGGTGACACCGAGCTGTGTCTCAATCGAGGAGGTAAAGGATTCAAGACCACGATCGAGAAAGCCTACGAACGCTCGCACGGTCTGGACCCCCACTCCAGGAACAACTGGGACCATAGCATCCCGACCCTCATCCGTTCGAACCAGGAAGGGAGAATAGGTCTTCAACAAGTCCTCGAGATCCTCTACCGCGGCAAGAAGCTCACCACTAAGATCACGTTGGAGGATGGCAAGACTCTCCGGTTGACCAGGGATAACGAAGTCCTCACGACCCGCGGATGGGTACAGACCCAGTACTTGTTTGTCAACGACTCGATCATCATTGATGGAGAACGTGAGGTTTCTGTACGGAAGAAGAAGCGTGCGTACAAGCGCTTCGTGATCGGGGAAAGCCACCCCTACGCCCGTCCACAGAGATACCATAAGCAGTTCGTCTGCTACGTGATCGAGGTACATAGAGCAACCGCGGAAGCGGAATTGAATGACATGTCGCTGGAAGAGTTCCGCAAACGTTGCATGGACGGGAATGTGGAAGGACTACGGTTCATAGACCCGTCCAAGTTCCATGTCCACCACATGGACGAGGACATACACAACAACGATCCAACCAATCTCGAAGTCTGTCCCAAAGCAGACCACCTTGGTCGGCACCGTCCTGGCTACAAGGCTTTTGGCTACGGAGTTCCCACACCCGTAAAACTTGTCAAGATCGAATGCGGGAAGTTTGAGAAGGTCTACGATGTAGTGTGCGCAGCACCTCACCACAACTTCGTGGCAAATGGGATCGTGATCCATAACTGTGGTAAGGGAAAAACAACTTTGGCCCTGCACCACATCGCGAAGCGCGGTCTGAACGCGCTCATCATCGTCAACCAGACCACGATCCTGGACCAGTGGGAGAAGGCCATCCAACGGTTCCTCGAGTTCGATGGTGGCGTAGGCAGGATCCAGGGAGACCCGGAAGATTGGGACTGGGAGCGTCCGATCACGATTGCGATGCTGCACACGCTCGCCCGATATCCTGACGCCGTGACGCCGGCCATGCGGAGGCACTTCGGGATCGTCATCTGGGATGAGGTACACCACCTGAGCGCGCCCTACTTCTGCATCACGTCCACGATGTTCCCGGGCCAGCGCTACGGGCTCAGTGCGACCGTCCACCGTGAGGATGGGACGGAGGTGATCTACAACTACCATGTCGGCGATCCGTTCTACAAAGACCTGATGCAGACTGTGAAGCCGACCATCAGGTTCAGGCAGACGCCGTTCTTCATCCCGGAGGACGACTACGTCAAGATCATCACCGACAAGAGTGGCAACACCAACGTCAGCAAGCTGCGCGTCTACGTTGGGGCTATGCCCGACCGCAACGAGTACATCGCGCTCGATCTTCTGGACGCTGTCAGGGCTGGCAGGAAGGTACTGGCCCTCAGCCACTCGAAAGATCAGCTCAAGCTCCTGCACGCCATGTTCCAGAATCTGGACGTCGATTGCGGCATCTGCACGGGCGACCAGAAGGTGGCAGAGCGGTGGAGGGCGCTGCGAGAGAAGCAGATCATCTTCGGCACCCACCAGCTGGTGATGGAGGCCATCGATGAGGACTCTCTCGACACCCTCTTCTGGCTGACCCCATTCGGCAGCAACCACCCGGACGGCGGGAAGAATGCGCTCCAGCAGGGTATGGGGCGCATCCAGGGCTACCGTTTCCGAGAGGGAATGAAGCAGCCCCTCGTTGTGATCTTCGACGACCTCTACATCAAGCAGTTCCACAAGATGTGCAACAAGCTGCGCCTGCAGATGCGTCGATGGCCAACCGATGAAGGAGGACCCTACGACTACACGACACTCAAGCCGAGGGGTGTCTGATGGACAAGGAAGCAAGGCTGAAGGAGCTGTTCAAGCGTTGGATCGGATGCAAGCGCTGTCCACTTCACGAGAAGCGCCGCAACATCGTCTTCGGCCAAGGCAACCCTGACGCTGACATCCTGGTGATCGGCATCGGCCCGGGAGAGGAAGAGGACAAGACCGGCAACCCCTTCTGGGGTCCTAGCGGTGACATCCTCGATGAGTTCTTGGCGAAGAACAAGTACAGCCGAGGCGATCTCTTCCTTCTGAACATCGTGGCGTGCCGACCAACGGCCGAGGTCTTGGACCCGGTGACGAAGAGGAAGAAGATCGACAACAGAGACCCAGCGCCCATTGAGCGCGCTTCTTGCCAGGAACTGTGGCTCTCTACGCTCTACATCGTGGATCCAATGCTGATCGTCGCGCTAGGAAAACCGGCCGTGGCGGAGCTCTCGAAGCAGCGAGGCATCCAGATGTACAAGGAGCACGGGAAGATCACAGACTGTGAGCTTCCTGGCCTCGTCGTTCCGATCCGTTACCCCGTCATGACCATGTACCACCCAGCCTTCCTGGCGCGCAGCGGAGACAAGACCTACGGTGGGGTTTGGCATCAGGCCCTCGTTGATTGGCGGCGAGCGATCTACTACGTGGATCAACTTCGCTACATCTACTACAGGGAGAAGCCACTCGACCGCGGGTTCGACCGGCTGGGACTGTTCATCAACACCGAGACCCTGGAGGAGAAGGAGGAACAGCTATGCCAGGAAGAGCAGCACCAAGAAGAGCGAGACGAGACGTAGCGGAGGAGAGCCCCACGCAGAGGGCCGTCGCGAAGTTCGGCCTCGCCAAGACCGCTCTTCGAGAGTTCATGGACGAGAACGACGACTACGTCCAGGAGCTCCGCCGGCTCATCGACGACTACAACGCCTGCATCAGGGAGGCCGTCCACGCCCTGAAGTCGCAGCTGAGGGACTCCGAGCAGAACCGACTCGTGGTCGGGGAGTTCGGGGCCATGAAGAGACGCCGGGAGTGGTGGGACGGCCACATCCTGGCCAACAGCGTGCCGCGCGACAAGCAGGAGCTGTTCCTCACGGCCAAGACCGTCTACGAGGTCGACGTCTCCAAGCTCGAGCAGCTGCTCAGGCAGGGGGAGATCGACGCCGACATCGCGCGGCAGGCCTTCCATGAGGACGAGCCCACGATCTCGCTCATGCCCGGCTCGCCCAAGGAGATGAACTTCTGATGAGGCAGATCCCAAAACGCGGAGCGACAGCTCATACGCACACGATCGCCAGCAAGGACGGCAAGAAGGTCAACGAGGAGGCCCGCACAAGGGACATCACCACGGACATCGAGGACGGCCCGGCGCAGGTTCAAGTGACTCACGGCATCAAGAGGTGGGAGAGCAACAGGGAGTCCGGCATGTCTGTCGAGACCACCTGCACGGTCACGATCCCCTGCGCACGCAACGAGAACGTGATGCAGCGAGCCAACAACTACGCGGCCAGCATGGCGCACGAGTTCGCGTGGAAGGACCACAAGGCAATCCAGGGCGACCTTGACCGGTTCGTCGACTGGTTGGAGAAGAAGTGATGCAGACCGCTATCGGAAAACCGATCTTCGACAGCCTTGTCCTCATCGAGCTGGTGATCGACAAGGTGAAGGGAGTCCGTACCGCCCGGTTCGGGTACGTCAACCGGAAGACCGGGCGTCCCTACGGGACCATCGCGCCAGAGCTCGGGTTCGAGAGTCGGCTGACCCGAGATCTTATGGACAGGCTGATCGAGTCGTTGGAGTCCGACGCGCTCGCCATCCTGTTTCCCGACTCACCCACGGCAGAAGAGAAAGGAGCACCACGTGAACCCCATGGGCTTGCTGATGGATCGGAAGAAGGTGATCAAGTTTGACAGCGTGTGCGACGAGGTCCACAAGCTGCACGACCTGAACTTCAGGGACCAGGTGGTGGAGCTGGACAAGCTTCGCATCATGCCGGGTCTCAACATCGAGGTGCCCAACGTCGGCGTGCTCAACATGACCGACTGGTCCCGCGGCCAGCTCGGCAGCATGCTGGGCGTGAAGTGGGACAAGTGGTTCGACCCCAAGATCGTCCAGCCGGCCGAGATGCAGGAGGAGCTGCAGAGGCGGTTCTCCCGCACGAAGGAGGCCCGTCTCATCCGCGCCCGGCGCTTCAAGCCCGGTGACCCCGGTGTGAAGGGAGCTGATGGCTACCTTCGCGGCTTCCTCTCCCCGACCTACTCCCCCATCGACAACGTCCGCGTGTTCGACCGCCTGGCGAAGCGCTTCCGCAACCAGGTGGACGAGCTCGGCTTCATGCGCAACCACCTCGGGACCGACTTCTACAACGACCGCGCCAGTCACTTCACGGTCGTCGGCGAGCCCATCAACATGGGTCCGCTCGATCGCAAGCGCCCCGAGACCAAGGCCATCTACGACCTGGCCGAGCGCGAGGGCAAGCTGCCCGATGGCGACTGGGTCTACCAGGGCTTCCACATGCGGAACTCGGAGGTCGGCTACACGGCCCTGATCATCGACGGCTTCACCTTCCGTCTGGTCTGCCTCAACGGCGCGATCGTGACGGTCAAGGGCGGCCGGATGCTCTACCGCGTCCACCGCTCCATCGACGAGATGGGGATCGACAGCCTGCTCGACGACACCTTCCGTTCCCTCCCCTCCCAGTACGAGAACAACCGCAAGCGCATGACCGTCCTCCAGGAGCAGACGCTCGGCGGCGAGGAGGCTGTCAACGACGAGATCGTGAAGTTCCTCACCAAGATGGAGGCCACGAAGACCTTCCAGGAGGAGGTCAAGGAGGCGTTCAAGGCCGAGCCGATCCCCACCCGCTACGGCGTGTGGCAGGCCATCACGCGCGCCGCCCAGAACGTGCGGGACATGGAGCGCCGGGCTGCCCTCGAGGAGTACGCCGGGACCTATCTCGCGCAGGCCGCGTAAGTGGGACTCATGGGGAAGGACACCAAACCCACGCAACCGTCGTCTTTGACGCAGCTGTGGACGGACTTCAAAACCCTTCAGCAGACCGTGAAGGAGCTGAGGTCGACCGTGGCCAGTCTCAAGGACGTGCTGTTCGCACAGGACAACTGGCACTCGAAGATCGTGAAGCTCCTCGGCAAGGAGATCATCTTCAGCACCGATCCCCAGCAGTCAAGAGGTGGCCTGTCCGGGAAGTTGCTTTGGGCCGACCGCTACCACATCGGGGTCGAGGTGCTGGTAGAGGATAGCCACGGCAACCGCAACATACCGAAGGAGTTCCTCTACAACAAGGGGCACATTGTCCACATCCGGGAGGCATAGATGCCAGCGAACCCCGAACTCCAGCTGATATCGATGATCGTGGAGACGGGGGACATGAAGACCCCGCTCTCTGAGAACATCACGGTCGACATCTTCGGCAACGTGGAAGCACGCGAGGCATTCAAGTTCATCCTGAACAAGTACCAGAGCCGGGACACGCGCAACACCGTTCCTGACTGGGACAGCATGAACAGAAAGTTCCCCTCGTGGGACTTTCCCTCCCCGTCCAAGCGCATGTCGCTCAAGAGCCTCTGCATCGAGGTCAGGGAGGACTACATGCGGAGGCAGCTCACGCGCCTCCAAGAAGATCTACCGGACCTCATCGACAAGGACCCGCAAGACGCTCTCGATCGCCTGCACAAGGAGATCAAGGGTCTGCAGATCACAGCGTCCGTCTCCGATGACATCGCGCTGGCCTCGACCATGGAGGAGGTCAAGCGCGAGTACGAGCTGGCCAAGAACGAGGGCGGCTACCTCGGCATCCCCTATCCCATGGGCTGGGGACGGCACGATGAGAAGGGTCGTCCCAAGATCACGAAGAAGACCGGGCGTCAAGACCACCCACTGAACGAACAGACCCGCGGCATGCAAAAGGGCGAGCTGATCATCATCTACGGCCGTCCGAAGTCGATGAAGACCTGGCTGCTGGTGGACATGCTTGTCGAGTGCTACGTCCACCAGCACTGCCGGTGCCTGTGTTTCAGCAAGGAGATGGCACCGGCTCAGATCCGCACTCGCGCGGTTGCCAGAATGCTGGGGGTGGACTACCTGGCGTTCAGGAATGGTCAGCTATCGGAGCCGCAGGAGCGAGCATTCTTCGAGCTCGTGGACGAGTTGGAGGACAACGAGAGAGATCTGGCCAAGTCCGGACAGAACAGCTCGCTTCTCATCACTACCGGTTGGGGCGGCAAGACCGAGCAGGAGATCGCAGCCTTCAGGGCCAAGATCGAAGAGTTCGAGCCCGACATCGTGTTCCTGGACGCTGCCTACCGCATGCAGACCGAAGAGAAGGACTGGGTGCGCGACATGATCACCGTCGTGCGCAGTCTGAAGAAGTCAGCTCAGCAGTACAAGATCCCGGTCGTCATCACGACCCAGGCCAACCGCAAGGGCGAGGAGAGTCGTGGTGGCAATCTTGCCGAGCTCGCCTACAGCGACGCCTTTGGGCAGGAATGCGACCTCGCTGCGCGCATCATCAAGATCGAGAAGGACAACCTCGTGCAGCTAGCTGTGGTCATAGCAGGGGCGAGAGAGATCAAGTTGCCGGGTTTCCTGCTGGACGTCGACCTCGCGAAGTACATCATCCTCAATCGGATCTTCGAAAGCTCCAAGCAGATTCGGGCACTGTTCAAAGCCGAGGAGGAGCAAGCCGCGCTAGAGGAGGAGCGGGAGATGGGCCGCATCAAGGACAAGAAGTACACCTCCGACATCCAGGATCGACCTGGTGGGAGACGGCGGTGATCGACATCCGAAGCGTCGTGAGCGACCTCGCGGAGACCTACCTCAAATGGTGGAAGGAGACGTCTGATCACAAGAACATCCAGGGGGCGTGTCCGTTCCATCAAGAGCGCAGTGAGGGGGCCTTCTACATGAGCCTGGAGAACGGCCTCTTCATCTGCCACTCCTGCCGCGCGAGCGGGAACCTACTCACGTTCCTGAAGGAGATCGGAGCGCCGCCGAGGAAGCGGGCAGCCATACTGGACGCGGTAAAGGACTCGCTCACCGACACACCACGCAAGAAGGAGATGCCCCGTCAGCTGTTCAAGGGGCTCATGCCGCTCAACGAGAGCATCTTGGGGATCTTCGACTTCTGCCCGACGTCGCTACTGGATGCCGGGTTCGAGAAGAAGCTGCTCGCCAAGCACGACATCGGATTCGACAAGGACTACCAGAGGATCACGTTCCCCATCCGCAACCACCTGGGAGTGCTGTACGGCATCTCAGGCAGGACCGTGGTTGGGGATCGACCGCGCTACCTCTTCTACAAGGAGCCGGACCTCATGCGGTTCAGCGACCGCTACCGAGGGTACGACTTCAACAAGAGCCAGTTCCTCTGGAACATGCACCAGGTGTACTCTCCGGCCTTCCATGGAGACATCGAGCGCATCTATGTCGTGGAGGGTTTCAAGGCCTGCCTCTGGATGATCCAGAACGGTGCCTGGAACACGGTGGCCTTGATGGGGACGTACTTGTCAGCCGTCCAGCAACGGCTGCTTCAGCGAACGGCGTGTGAGCTGGTCCTGTTCTTGGACAACACGCCCGACGCACAGAAAGGAGTGCTTGAGGCAGGAGAGCGACTGAGGAAGTCCAACCCCGTGGCGGTCTGTCGGTACCCGAAAGACTGTGATGAAGGGACACAGCCCGACAACCTTCCACAAGAGGAGATCACAAACGTGATCGAGAATCCAGAGACCTTCAACAGGTGGAGAGAACGCTATGTCCGACGATCCGGGAAGAACTGACCTCGATAGGAACTTCGGCCGGCGCATGAACAAGAAGCTGGCCGACAACAAGAGCCGGAGCTCTGGACGCCCGATGATCGGGTTCCGGTTCAACGCCAGGTTCAAGCCGCCGCAGGGAGAGCCCGCCCTCATCCGGCTGATCCCCGGCAACTACCCCACGTTCGAGGGCGGCCGCGCGCCGTACTTCGAGTACATCGAGCACTACGCCGACCGCTGCAAGAAGACCTTCCTCTGCAACAAGCACTACAAGGTCGTGGACGACAAGCTCAAGGGCACGGGCAACTGCGTCGCGTGCTACGAGCGGGAGCACGGTGCCAAGGACGTCAGCTTCCGCCCGCTCTACGGCTTCCTCCTGGTCCACCTCGACTGGTTCTACCTGATCCCGGCCGAGGACAAGGACGGCAAGGAGCTCGTCTACCAGCAGGACAGCAAGTTCCACAAGAAGGGCGATCCGATCATGAACCGCGTCCTCTGCTCCGAGGCCGAGGACGAGGACCCCAAGATCCGCAAGGCCGGCTACGACAAGGTCTTCGGCAAGCTCATGCACTGGAGCATCGGCGGCAACCACATGACCGCCCTCACCGCCAAAACCAACGACCTCGAGAAGGAGTGCACCTGCGGCGGGAAGATCATCATCCCCCTGTGGTCCTGTGCGGGCTGCGACGCCGACGTCATCGACGTCGACGGCGACCCCGATCTGTGGACCCCGAAGAAGGTCAGGGAGAAGACCAGCCAGCCGCACGAGTGCAAGAAGTGCGACACGATCGACTTCCTCAACCCCAACTACGACTGCGACAGCTGCAACGACCCCGACCCCCTGCGCCTCTGGGACGTCGATCTCGAGGTTCGGCGTGAGGGCGACGGCACGAAGTCGCAGCTGATCATCGGTAGGCACGTCCCCGGCAAGATCGATGAGCGCGTGAAGGACCTCATCCCGCAGCGCGACATCCTCCACCGCGTCTTCATGGGCGACGACCACAAGTACCAGGCCAAGCACCTGCGGGTGAAGAACCCCTTCGGCGACGACGAGACCCGCCGTCACGTTCAGGACTACGACCGCGAGCGCGACGAGTCCAGGAACGACGCCGAGGACGGGGACATCCCGTACTAGAACGACCACCCGGGAGGGAGGGGTTGCGGCCCCTCCCTCCCACTACCAAGGATGACCTATGTGGCGAAAGCTACCAATCCCTGAGTGGGTGGACAGTCCGCAACGGGTGGTTCAGATCTGCAGAAAGATCAGGGACAAGAAGATCTGTGCGCTGGATACCGAGACCACGGGCTTGGATCGATCGAGGGACGTGGTCCTCTTCTGGTCTCTGTGCACGGACCTAGGACCAGATCCCGAGAAGCACCCAGAGCTGGGTGATCGGTATTGCCTCGACAGCACGATGCTGGAGGTCTTCAGCAGAGAGATCGGGGACGACCCGAACATCACCTGGGTGATGACCAACGCCAACTACGACAACAACATCCTCGCCAACTCCGGCGTGCCGCTGCTCGCTGGACCTATCCACTGCACGTTGGTGATGGATTGGTTATACGATGAGAACAAGCGCCACGGGTTGAAGGATGTGGCCGCCCGCTACCTCCACCTCAACATGGAGGAGTTCAAGTCCGTCTTCAAGAAGGCCAGGAAGGAGACCTACCAGGACACGCTCATCAGGATCATGAAGGAGAACCCACAGGCGGCCATCGACTACGCTTCCTGCGATGCCTGGGCGAGCCTGGCGGTCCACCGCTACCTCAAGGACAAGCTCGAGCGCTCCCCCACGGTCTATGAGCGCTTCAGCCTGTGGGACGTGTTCAAGAAGGTGGAGGTGCCGTACACGAAGGTGCTCTACAACTGCGAGCGCCGCGGCGTCATGATCGACCGAGGCTATCTCCGAGACCTCGAAGGTCCCATCACGAGGGACATGGAGAAGATCGAGAGACAGTTCAACAAGCTCGCAGGCAAGGACGTCAATCTTGCCAGCCCCAAGCAGCTTCAGGAGCTGTTCTTCGGCGACCTGGGGTACGGGCCCGTGACCTGGACGAAGGGCGGGGAGAGCGGGAACCGGAAGCCCCAGCTGAATGAGGATGTGCTGACCGTCTGGAAGAAGAACGGGTGCGAGCTCAGCCGGCTGCTTCTGGAGCATCGCGATCTCGGCAAGACCAGGGGCACGTACGTCGAAGGCATGATCAAGAGGGCCGACCACCGCGGCCGCATCCATCCAACGCTCAACCAGCACGTCGCCGTCACCGGCCGTCTCACCTCTACCGACCCCAACCTCCAGAACATCAAGCGTCCGGACGAGGACCCATACGACCTGCGTGGTGCCTTCATGCCCGGCCAGGGGTTCGAGCTCGTCTGCGCCGACTACATGCAGCTCGAGATGAGGATCATGGCAGACCTCTCGGGCGACGAGAACATGCGAGACGTGATCCGCCGTGGATGGGACATCCACATGGGAACCGCCTCCCTGATGTACGGCGTGCCTTACGAGGAGATCGTCAAGGCCAAGAAAGAAGGCGGCAAGCTCGAGAAGGCGGAGGTGCCCAAGACCGAGTGGCCGGAATGGGTGAGGATGCTGCTGGGGCACCGTCGTGACTCCAAGGCCATCGGCTTCGGTCTCAACTACAGCAAGGGCAAGCGCGCGTTAGCCGAGGATCTCGGGTGCACCGTGGAGGAGGCCGAAGAGAAGATCGAGAAGTACTTCGCTCCATACCCGCGGGTGCGGGCGTTCCTCGATGACACGCACGACTTCTGCCGGCGCAATCTCGAGGTCTACACCTACCTGGGCCGGGTGCGGAGGCTGGTAGACGCAGATCACGACTGGAAAGAAGGATACTGGAATCCTCGAGATAAGAAGTGGGTTCCTGAGCGCCCGGGGCCGTTAGCTGCTCGCGCGCTTCGCCAGGACGTGAACTCCCGCATCCAGGGTGGGGCAGCGGACGTGGCTCGTCTTGCACAGCTGCGACTGGAGGGGATCGGCGAGTGGGACAGCATGGAGGCCGAGCAGCTGCGTGACATGGGTGTCCGGCAGATCCTTCAGATCCACGACGAGATCATGATGGAGGTTCCTCCGGAGTGTCTGGAGGAGGCCATACCCCGAATCCGTGAGCTGATGGAACACCCGTTCGAGCCGCTTCCAGACATCATCAAGGGCTTCCCGTTCCGGGAGCTCAGCATCCCACTAGGAGTGGACATCGGCCATGGAGAAAGCTGGACCGAAGCGCACTGAGGGTTGGGGTATCCCCCTGATCCAAAGTCTGATCAAGCCTCTCATGTACCTGAAGGTCTTGAGGGAGGCGAACGAGAGGATCTTCCGGGAGTACCTACCCCTGCGAAGATCAGAGGAGGAACCCATGGAAAAGTACGGAGTCGAGATCGACCCCGCGAAGGTCGAGAAGGAGAAGGTAGGCAGCAAGGGCGGACAGCCCAAGCCCGATCCCAACGTCAACGTGCCGCTGGACCCGGAGAAGGGGACCGAGCCGTACGAGAAGGAGTCCGAGCCGGACAAGAAATGAACTGCACTTTCTGCAAAAGGCCAAAGCCCAACGATCGCTACAAGCTGTGTGAGCGATGCAGAAGGAATGCCCGTGAAAGGGCGAAGCGTCTATACGATCGTGATCCACAGGTGGCGAGGGAGAAACACAAAAAGAACACGAACAAAGAGCGACGTAGGCAGTACAGGAGAGAGACAAGAGACCATATCAGGGAGTACTTCAAAGAATACTCCTTGCGGAGCAAGTACGGCATGACGTCACAAGACTACGATCTACTCCTAGAGGAGCAAGATGGCTCTTGTGCGATCTGCGAGTCTCCTCCGACAAGTAAGGAACGCGGTGGTAGATTGTACGTGGATCATGATCATAGTACGGGCATGGTTCGTGGTCTTTTGTGCTCGAGCTGCAACTATGGATTGGGCGTATTCAGAGATGATGTTGGCCTTTTGAATAGGGCAGTCGAATACATACAGAAAGGAGGGCACTTGAGTAGGAAAGCACCTAGCAGGATCACGGCGAAGTCCGTGGACGGCGAGGAGAAGCCGGCCTCCAAGGGCCGTAAGGCCAAAGCCGAGGCGAGGGAGAACGCCAAGGGCGACTGGGAACGGTTCCCGAAGCCAGACCCCAAGCAGGTAGCGCTCGCCATCAACATGAGGTTCGGCAACAACGGGCCGATCATCAGACCCGCCAGCGAGGCATGGAGCGCGTTCGACCTGCGCCGACCCAACGGCATCCCCTCCATCGATCTCGCGACCGGTGGCGGTCTGCCGGCTGGTGGGGTCTGCCAGATCGATGGGCCGGAGAGCACGGGGAAGAACTACCTGCTCTACCGCTACTTCGCCGAGGTCCAGCGGCACTACGGCGAGCGTTCTTGCCTGGCCATGGCCTGCTTCGAGAACTTCGTGGACAAGCACTTCGCCCAGATGTGCGGGGTGAAGGTGGCGATGAGCCAGTACGACATCGACGTCACCCAGCGCGCCCGGAAGCTGCGCGGAGAAGATCCGCTGACCAAGAAGGAGGTCGAGGAGGCGATGCGGTGCCCCGGGGTCGGCGAGTTCCACATCTTCGAGGGACCGGCTGAGAACGTGCTCGATGGCATCGTCTACGCGGTCGAACACAACATCTACCAGGTCATCGGCATCGACAGCTGGGACATGATGCTGACCGGAGCTGAGGACGTGGCGAGCCTGGACGAAACGCCCCAGGTCGCTTCGCCCGCGATGCTGCAGACCAAGTGGTCGAAGAAGATCTTGGACGCCCTCAACCCCGTCTATCGCTGTCCCGGCTGTGCTCGTGCGCCGCTGTCGAAGAAGGTCACCGACAGCAACAAGATCAACTACAAGTACGAGTGCCCGGACTGCGGTTGGAAGGGTCTCGAACCAGAGGTCGAGGTCAACGAGACCACGGTCATCGCCATCCGCCAGTCTCGCGCCAAGCTCGACCTGGGCGGCGGCAAGGTCTACGGACGGAAGTACGACAGCAAGGGAGCCTACGCGCTCCAGCACGTCAACCTCATCCGGCTCAGCTTGCACACTGGCCAGAACATCAAGGTC
>Ga0233422_10000746_pt1 | contig 15397 bp, 12 predicted proteins | sample Watercolumn_Mata_2_FD_182724 | JGI IMG/M metagenome (GOLD analysis project Ga0233422, IMG submission 182724) | Freshwater microbial communities from Lake Matano, South Sulawesi, Indonesia - Watercolumn_Matano_2014_110_MG | ecosystem: Environmental > Aquatic > Freshwater > Lake | place...
GGCGAGATATACAATTGCCTTGACCTGAGAGACGAGCTGGAATCGCTGGGGCACAAGTTCGCGACCCGAAGCGACACTGAAGTGATTGTTCACGCGTATGAGCAGTTCGGTGAAAGCAGTGTCAACCGTCTCAACGGGATATTCGCGTTCGCGATCTGGGATAGCGCCAATAAGAGACTCTTCATGGCCCGTGACCGGGCCGGCATCAAACCCCTGTACTATGCCGAGACAAACGGGGCCTTTCTCTTTGGATCGGAGCTCAAAGCCATCCTGACTTACCCCGGGGTCGCCCGGGATATCGACCTGGTCGCGCTGAATCAGTACTTGACCTTCGAGTACGTTCCTACCCCTAGGACCATTTTTGAGGCGGTCAAGAAACTCGGTCCGGGCCACAGCCTGACCCTTGAGAACGGTCGGATTTCGGTGAATCAATATTGGGATACCCGGCTGGCCAGGAGCGAAGAGCGCGGGATTGCAAGCACTTTCGAGCAGGCTGCCCGCCTGCGGGAAACCCTTACGGAAGTGGTGCGCAAGGAGCTGATTTCCGATGTTCCGGTTGGGGTATTGCTCAGCGGTGGAATCGACTCCAGTGCGGTAGCCGCGCTCATGGCTCGACTTTACCCTGGCGTGGTGCAAAGTTTTTCCGTGGCCTTTGATGATCGCTCGTTCGACGAATCCACTCACGCCAGGCTCGTCGCTCGCCACGTTGGGACCGACCACCATGAAATAACGCTCACCCCGAAAATGATGTTGGACCTGATTCCTCATTGCGCGGATTTTCTCGACGAACCTTTGGGCGATTCTTCGATCATTCCGACCTATCTCCTGTCCAAGTTCACGCGTCAGCACGTGAAGGTCGCACTCGGCGGCGACGGAGGGGACGAGCTTTTTGCCGGCTATTCCACGCTCCAGGCCCACCGACTTTCAGATTGGTACCACCGTCTGGCGCCGGGCATCATTGGGCGCCGCCTGGTCCCGTGGCTCGTGAACCGGTTGCCTGTTTCCTTCAACAACATCAGCTTCGACTTCAAACTGAGGCGCTTCGTCGCGGGACAAGGATCGCTGCCCGTCATCCGACATCACATCTGGATGGGCTCCTTCACCACGGATCAACGGTGTCAACTTCTGGGTCCGTTGGCGCGAGGGCTCGAAGGCGCGGCCGATGAGCTTGCGGTCTATCACGCGAAAGGTTCCGGCGCTCAAGAATGTCTCAATCAGATTCTCTATTGCGACATGAAGCTATACCTTGAAGGGGACATCCTACCCAAGGTGGACCGTGCCAGTATGGCGAATGCTCTAGAGGTGCGTGTGCCGCTGCTCAATCAAACGTTGATGGAGCACGTGGAGGCCATTCCCGTTGATTTGAAGCTGCACAGGTTGACCACAAAGTACATTTTACGCAAGGCCGTCGAGGACCTGTTGCCGGCCTCGATCCTGCAACGGGGGAAAAAGGGATTCAACATGCCCGTGGCAAAATGGCTGACCGGGCCGCTGAGACCACTGGCCGAAGACATGTTGTCCGAGGATCGTCTGCGTCGAGAAGGCTTGTTCGAGCCCAGGTACGTGCGCTCACTCATGGACGACCATCTCGCGGGGCGGTGCGATAACAGGAAACTTCTCTGGACTCTGCTCGTGTTTGAGCTGTGGCACGACAAATGGGCGCATTAATCGGGACGTTACTGTGCCGCATTCAGCTTTCCGGAATTGGAGGTTGCGGGCACGTGTGTTAGCGTGAGGCCCACACCGTTGCCGAGGCGTCCCCCTCCCCCTTCCCCCTCCCGCCGGGGGAGGGGACACTAAAACCCTGACCTCTCGCGGGGAAGAGGGTCCCTAAACCCTCTCTCCTGGCGGGAGAGGGAAGGGTGAGGGGGAAATCTCAATTCCGCGGCCGAGCCATAACCACGGCAAATACTACCGGTTCCGGTGACGATAACTGAACGTTGAGTCCTGTTTCATGAAGGGCCACAGGAGAAAAAAACGTGACCGAAGGTTCCATACGCAGCCTGAGCGAAGAAAGCCGGGTACTTCGCCTGAAGCTCTATGAGCTATGCAGGCAGGGAAAAACAGAGGACCAGGCGCTCTTTGAGATTCTGCCCGACGACCACGACCGGTACTTCAGGTTCCTTGAATGGCAAGAAATGGGCCTCTGGCCTCCGCCGGAGGTGGAAGACCTGACTGAGTCCGTCACGGCCGCAGCGCCCAGGCCACCTGCTCCGGCGGGATCGGGACCGCTTGATCTGTCGAACTACGATATCCCTCAGGCCTGGATAGAGCGGATAACCGGACTTGTCAATGCTATCGTCAATGCAGCGGTCCTGGACTACCACAGCATGCAGAAGGACCAAGTGGAAGCCCTCGTCGCATCCGCGCTCGACGAGAAGATCGCGGGTATCGGCGCGCAACTCAGGACAATGCCAGCGGACGGCGCAAGAATTCCGGGGCCGCCAACGGTCCCCGATGCGAAGCCTGCAAAGCGCGCGCGGGCCAAACGCGCGAAGCTCCACGGTTCGTGCGATCACGCGCTTTTTGAGCAATTCGAGGCGGACAGAAATGCGCGGGGATTCAGCGTCTCGGAGATGCTTGACTTCATTCTGTTCAACTACTATGGCAAACCCCCTTTGTCATTCAAGAAGGAGTAGGTGGGCAAGTTTTGTGATCACTTCGACAGCGGAAGCCTCTGATTCCGTCACCCCAGCGAAAGCCGGGGTCCAGGAATCCCGCGGAACGCGGGATGGATTCCTGCTTCCGCAGGAATGACGGCGGAACTGGCGGTCTCCCGAATCCGAAATCTCAAATTGACCCTCTACCCAGAGTGAATGACGTCCAGGCCTTTCAACGGGTGGCAAACTCCAAGGGCGGGGAAACATGGCTGAGACCACGCGAAAAGAAGCGGGAAAAGGGTACTGGGGCCGGATCTGCGTCGTTGACCTGGGCTCCGGGAAGATTCAGTTCGAGGAGCTGAGCGACGACGTATATCGAAAATTCCTCGGTGGGGTAGGTCTGGGGGCCAAATTCCTCTGGGAGCGGATGAAACCGGGAATCGACCCCCTGGGGCCGGATAACATTTTGGGCTTCACGCCGGGGCTCTTGACCGACACCGGCTCGCTTTTCACCGGCCGATTTACCGTCGTGGCCAAGTCTCCTGCTTCGGGCAGTTGGGGAGACGCGAACTGCGGCGGTTACTTTTCCCCCTTTCTCAAGCGGTGCGCGGTGGACGCACTCTTTTTCCGGGGGGCTGCCGAACGACCTGTCTATCTTTACCTGAACGATCGGTCCGCGGAGCTTCGCGATGCTTCCGACCTGTGGGGCCTGGACACGGTCGAGACCGAAACCCAGCTCAAACAACGCCACGGCAAGGGCGCTCAAGTAGCGTGTATCGGCCCCGCGGGCGAGCGACTGAGCCTTCTCGCGGGCATTAGCAACGATGGCGGGCGCATCGCGGCTCGGGGCGGTCTGGGAGCGGTCATGGGCTCCAAGAAACTAAAGGCCGTCGTGGCCGCGGGAAAGCAGCGTGTTGGAGTGGCCGACGCAGCTGAAATTCGGCGCTTGAGCGAGCGGTTCCGCAAGAAGATTCGAGATTGGCAGGCATCCCCGCGTATCTTCAATGACCGTGTGATGGCCCTGTTCGGATGGATGGCGGCAAAAGGCCTCTTCAACAAGCAGATTTCCGCGGTGTGGCGAGTGCTCCTCCGGGGATACGGCACCCCGTCGCTGGTGGCCATGAGTGCGGAGAACGGAGACAGCCCGACCAAGAACTGGGGCGGCGCGGCGAATAGGGACTTTCCTTTTAGGAATTACCACAAGATCGGCATGATGCCGGTGAAGTCCTACGAGACGCAGAAGTACGGGTGTTATTCCTGTCCGGTGAGGTGCGGCGGCCATGTGAGCGTTACCGACGGCCCGTACAAGATCGAGAAGATGCACAAGCCGGAATATGAGACGATCTGTGCGTTCGGCGACATGTTGCTCAACGACGATCTGCACTCGATTTTCGAGATCAACGATATCGTGAACCGCGGGGGGATAGACTCCATTTCATGCGGCGGCGTGGTGGCCTTTGCCATTGAGTGCTACATGACGGGAATACTTACTAAGAATGATACCAGTGGGCTGGAACTGACCTGGGGCAATGCTCGGGCAATTGTCGATCTGACCCGCATGATCGTAAACCGTGAAGGCATCGGTGACGTGCTGGCAGATGGCGTGAAGAAGGCCGCGGAGAAGATAGGGAAGGGGGCGGAGCAGTTCGCAGTGCATTGCGGAGGAGTCGAAGCGCCGATGCACAATCCGAGGTTCGACCCGGGCTGGGGCTTCACGTACTATTGCGACCCGTCACCCGGACGTCACACGGTTTCGTGCAACCAGTTCGTGTCGATGCAACATCTCAAACGGCACTTCACTGCATTTAAGGGGTCTGCCGCGGCGCAGAAGGCCCACGGCTCGTTCGGGCCGGCCGCGCACAAGATAACTGTAGGAGCATACTACAAGATGTTGATCGACTGTGCGGGCGCGTGCCTTTTCGGGACCCAGGTGGGTGGAGACCTGCCCATTTGTCAATGGATGAACGCCGCTACCGGCTGGCACTTGACCAACGACGAGTATCTCCTCATCGGCGAAAGGATTCAGCAGCTGCGGCATGCCTTTACGTTGCGGGAAGGCTTGAATCCCATACGGGATTTCCGACCCCATCCGAGGATCTACGGCGATCCGCCCATGACCTACGGTCCGTTGAAAGGAGTGAAACTGGACCTCGATGCCATGGCTTCGTCGTACTACCGGGTCAACGAGTGGGACGAGTCAACCGGCATGCCCGACGTGCGCCGGCTGCAGGAACTTGGCCTGAACGACGTTGTCGAAGGACTGGGGCTTGCTGATAGATGAGACGTTCCTTCGGAAATCTAGCTTACGAACGAACGGTGATCGGAGCGAACCTCTACCTGGCCAGAGACATTTCGGCTAAATCCGAGCGAGGCGTACCCACCTGGGGCCGTAAAATGGTAGAAACAGCGATAACTGGAAACAGTAGGCGATAAGTTCCGCCACCATGCCGTGTCCAGCTATACTTTCTATCCATGCATAAAATAATAGGACTGCCACCACAAAGCCTATGCCGCCAGAAACCGCAAGAGCAATCCTTCTCAGAGATCGCCCTGCTCCCTTTTTGAGAGCTTCTCCAGCCTCCTTCGCCTGCGCAACAGCGGCAAACTTCCCGTAAAGCATATCATAGTAACCGATGATAAAGCCGATCGCCAACAACCGGCTCAAGAATCCCTCTTGATCTTGAATTGCTGAAAGGAAGGACTGAATTCCAAGTGCTGAGAGAATAACGCACAAGGCCAACGTAGCCGAAAACGTAGCAGCGAGCTTAAAACCAACCGGCCATCCCAGGCAGATCATCCTTGCAATGAAATCCGTATTGTCTCCAATTCTGTTCACTCTGTGGCAGAGGATTGTTCCTATGAAGATGACGGCCATTATTGGGGCCATGGGGATCAGATTCCCTCTGCCGAAAAAAAACCCGAATACAAGAATGCCTGAGCGGCTACGTTCCACGCGACAAGGGTAGCCATGAAGTACTTGAACCGCTCCTTTTCATCGACACGCCCCTCCCGCAAATCCTCCACCAATTTTGACGTTTTCCACCAGTACATCTCGTCCCCCCAGACCACCTAATGAAGTCGCGTATCGCCCTCCTCGAAACCCGTGGGCTCTCGTGTAGGATGCGGTGAGCGTAGCGAACCGCATCTGTCGAGAGAAGACCTCAAACGATGCGGTTCCCGTTGGTCACCGCATCCTACGGAATTCATTTTGCGCCAGTCTTGAGGTTACCTGAGCGTCCGCGCGTTGGTCAACCAAAATGTGCGAATATTGGGTTCATCGCCCGGTTCAGTGTCCATTCGCGCCCGTCATCTTCTTCGGAGGGCTCACAACGGCCACGCCATCCAGGACCTGCCGCCCCTCCTGGTTTACGCACGTGGTCCTGAGCTTCACCCGGTTCTTGTCTACCAAAACTTCGCTGACTTCCGCTCTGGCGGTGATGGTGTCACCGATGCGGACGGGCGCGAGAAAGTCCAGTTCCTGTCGGACATAGATGGTTCCGGGACCGGGCAACTTACTGGCAAGAACCGTGGAGATGAATCCACCTAAGAGCATACCGTGGGCAATCCTCGTCTTGAAGAACGTCTTCTCTGCATACGCTTCGTTCACATGCGCGGGGTTGAAATCGCCCGTAACGCCTGCATAGAGGTACACATCGGATTCAGATACGGTTTTCGCAAACTCGGCCGAATCACCCACTCGAAGTTCGTCAATGGTCTTCCCTGTCATGATTATCACCTTTCGGACTGAGCTAGAGCGGCCCGAGCCTCTTCTCTGCTCTCGTAAATATGAGGCGCGAGGTCGCGCTTTTGCAGTTCATCACCCAACTTCATGCGAAGAAACGTGCTCGTGGTGTATCTCGTGACGCTTTCATAATACTGCATCACGTACTTCACCATATTCGTGTACGCGTCAACTAGGTCCGGCGCTATGTTGAAATTATCATAATTGACTATGGTGAAAACCTTTTTCCCGAGCGGCGCGAGGAGTGTTTCTACTTTCTCCCTTATTGTCTCGATGTCATCCGCGGTTTTGACGTAGTAGTTCTCGAAATTGACGAAGAAGAGGTTCTCATCCGGGTAGTACACCAAACGTTCTTCCAGGGAGAGCGTCAGAAGGTCCTCTTTGAGACCCATAGCCGCGCGTCTGAAGATCCGCGGGTCCATGAGCTTCGGCGGGGAGCCGATGATGGGCCGAAACCCCATGAGACGCAGAATGTCTTTTTCAAGGTCGATCCCCGGAGCTATTTCGACCAGCGCTAACCCGTCTTCGGTGAGTGCAAATACGCATCTCTCCGTCACGTACAATACCGGTTGCTTGCGCATGGCTGCATACTTGCCGCTGAACGTCTTCTGCTGGACCTGATCGATAAACTTCTTTTCCCGCCCTTCCTGGACGATCCGCAGCTTTCCGTCTTTTATCTCGACTTCCAGACCGCCGGCAGTGAACGTTCCCAGGAAAATGACACGCTTGGAGTTCTGGCTGATATTGATGAATCCGCCGGGACCCACGAAATGAGGACCGAACTTACTGACGTTGACATTTCCCTCCTTGTCCACCTCCGCGGCGCCCAGGAATGCCATGTCCAGCCCGCCGCCATCATAGAAGTCGAACTGGTAGGGCTGGTCTATCAGCGCTGCCATGTTCGTGCCGGTCCCGAAATTGAGACCGCCGTTCGGCAGACCTCCGATTACTCCGGGCTCCGACGTTAAGGTGAGGTATTCGATGAGCTTCTCTTCATTGGCAACTTGCGCGACTCCTTCGGGCATACCGATCCCGAGGTTGACCACGCTGTTCGGCCGCAGCTCAAAGGCGGCCCTTCGGGCGATGACCTTTCTTGCGCTCATTTCCAGAGGCGGAATGGTTTGCATGGGTATTTTGATCTCGCAACTGTATGACGGGTTATAAGGCTCACCGAAGGTCTGCCAGTGGTTCTCGGGCTTGGAGACGACCACGCAGTCCACCAGAATCCCCGGTATTTTGACGTGGCGCGCGTTGAGCGTGCCGCTATCCGCGATTCTCTCCACCTGGACGATCACAAATCCGTTGGAATTCCTGGCAGCCGTGGCGATGGACAGGACTTCCAGCGTCAATGCTTCCTTTTCCATCGTGATATTGCCGTCCGGGTCTGACGTGGTCCCTCGGAGGATCGCAACATTGATGGTAAAAGCCTTATACAAGAGGCATTCTTTGCCCTGGATGGTCAGAAGCTCTATGAGGTCGTCGCCTTCGGCCTTGGTCTTCTCGTTGAGCTTGCCGCCGTCGATTCTCGGGTCGATGAAGGTCCCCAGGCCGACATAAGAGAGCGTCCCCGGTTTGTGCGCGGCGATGTCCCTGAACAAGTGGGTGATCACGCCTTGCGGGAAGTTGTAGGCGAGGACTTTGTTCGTCCTGATCAGTTCCTGAAGCTTGGGCGCAAGGCCGATGTGCCCGCCGATCACGCGTTTTACCAGGCCCTCGTGCGCAAGACGGTTCAATCCTTTGGTCTTTCCGTCTCCCTGGCCAGCAGCGTAGACCAGCGTGAGGTCCTTGGGGGCTCCAGTGGTCAAAAAACGCTGTTCAAGCTGAATGGCGATTTCTTCGGCGAACCCGGCCCCTACGAACCCACCAGTCGCCACAGTGTCGCCATCTCGGATGATACGTACCGCCTCCTCGGGAGTGAGGATTTTGCCTTTTTTCAGCTTAATTGCCTGAACAGGTGAAAGCATCGGGTGGGTCAACGTCGGCTCAGGAGGCATTTGTGACATGGGGCCGCTCCTTTCTTGACGTACAGTCACGAGTTAGGATTCACGGTGGCGAAGTCCGAGCAAACTGTGCCCCCCGAAATTCGGCCGGGAAACGGTCCGTCCGACGTCGAAGAGGCCCCGGATGGTTCTTCACAAGGCCGGTGTCGGTCAAGACCGTCGCCGCGGTTGCCAAAAGCTTATGCTGTCCCGATTTTCGTACGTACCCCACTGCGTCCGGCTCGGTCAACGAAAATGTCTTCGCTCGGCAGGGATTCAAGTGCGTGAGGGGATGAGGTCCTGGTCCATAGGGGCAGGCCTCGTGCCTGCCCTGGCAAGGGCAACCAGGAGGGTTGCCCTACAACAACGTGCCAGACTGGCTGGGTGGCCCGGACGCCATTGGAGGCTGTCTCAAAATGTCGGCGGGCACAAGAGAATTATGGCACGGTCGGCCCCGTAGGCATTCTGTGTCCCGTAGGGGCGGACCCGTGTGTCCGCCCAAATCAGGGGAGACCCGCGGGTCTCCCCCTACAACTTTCCACAACACACATGTGCTTCGTCAGCCTGCGTTCCGTGTTGCGACCATAAACTGGATCTTTGGGAGCACCCAGAGGAAGAGAACTGACAACACTACCAATCCGCTGAACAGTCCGACCAAAGCCATTTTCCGTACTCGCAGAAGCGTCACGCGATGCCCAGCCATCCAATGCACGATAGCTCCAGCGATAAGCACCGCTTCCGCCAAGAGAACCGGATCGGTGAAGTAATACCAGAGGCCCGGGCTGACAACGTGCGGCGAGGGGATACCGAACATGTGCAAGGAGAAGGGGTAGAGCAACGGCGTGCTGTGGGCAACGACGTCCAACACCAAATGCGAGAGCCCGCCGATGGCCATGAGGCCCACCATCATTTGCAGGTAGGGCCAACGTCCGGGCCGGCGCAGGAGCCACCACACCAGGACGAGCCCACAATAGGGGAATATGCTGTGTGTCCAGAGGACCGTATGCCCGCAGAATCCGCGGAAGAGAGTATTGTAGATCACATCCCAATCGGGCGCGACAGTACTGCCGAACGCGACGATCCAAAGGGCCGCCCTCTGCTCTTTGGTCCATTCGGGCTTCCAGTGCGGCCGTGATGCCACCACCGCGAAGTAGGCAGGTGCGAGATGACCGACTAACAACGGTGTTTCTCCTGGTTTGAAATAGGCGCGCTCATGCGCAAGGTCAGCCCCTCAAGGTTTCGTTGGCCCCAGGGCAGGGTGGCCCGGACGCCACTGCGTTCGGGTCGCGTAGCGACAAGAGGCTTTCTACAAACAGGCAAAACCTCTTGTCCCTGCGGGGCACCGACGTATGACGTCGGTGCCACCCATATATCCAAATCCAATTATCAATGGGAGCTTCGGCATTATTTTCAATCATATCGGGATTGACTCCTCACCGGCCGCAATACCTATAGCGGCCCGTAATCGGATATTCAAATAACATATCCTCGATCTGCGGCCCCTGACCGATGTTGTGGACTATCAGCGGTCTGCGGGTGGCGTTATCTCGCTGAAAGGTAACGATCCCGATGTGCGGTCGGTTTCCGGGGAGCATCCACGTGACGAGGTCACCCGGCTGATAGATTTCAGGGTCTTTTGATACCGGCAATTCAGCGCCGCGACGACGAAAGAACGTTTGAAGGTTGGGCACCCTCCGATGGTCGATGTTCGGGTCCGGCTCTGAGAGACCCCACTTCTGCGGGTACGAGGAAAACGATCGCTTCATGTCCTCGTGAACCTTGACCTGGAGGTCGATGCCGAGCTGTCGGTAAGCGCGAATCAACACGTCCGTGCAGACCCCGATGTTATCAGGCACATCACCGTTCGGATAGCGGATCTTCCTGTAAGACCCGTCGTAAGTGACCTTTTCCGAAGTCTGCACCTTTGCTGCGTCCACGAGCTTTTCAGCAAATCCCTTGGGCAGGCTTTGACCTTGACCTCTCCCGGCCGTTGCTGCGGCCAACACGAGAACCAGTGCCAACGCGGCGGTCCATGCTGTTCTCACTTGTGATGACATCGTCCAACGATCAACCACAACTTTCATCCGAAGCCGCTCCTTATACTTTTCGGAACGAACCGCTCCTGGTCCAGTCTCCGGCAGGTTTGAGCCGAATCACGGCAATTTCAGGTGGACACCATACTCTCCAGGGGAGAAAGCTCAATCCCACGCCGCGATTCAAATACATGGCGCTCTTTGCGAGCTTATACCATCCGCAGGTGTATTCCGAAACCGCATTTGCGACGCTTATCCCTCTTTCACGATCTGGAACCGGGATGACGATCTGACCTCCATGAAGATGACCTGCAAGGACGAGATCAACCTTGTTCTTGGCGGCACGACGAAACAGATCGGGCCGGTGAGAGAGCACGACGCGCAGCCCTGATTCAAGAGGCGTTTTTCGCATGAAGGTGGCGAGTTCGCGTGATTCTTTCGCCCGGGTCCGAACTGCCATCGGATCGTCCACACCACCCACATGTATCGTACAATTCCCCCTGCTGAAGGTGATCCATTGGTTCCGCAAGAGCGTGAATCCCGCGGCCTTTAGACTCGGAACAGAGCGTGCCTCGCGGGCATAAAAGTCGTGATTCCCGAGGACCGCGAAGTTTCCCAGGAGGCGAGGCCTGAGTTTTGCGAGAAAAGGCGTCGCTTGTTCGATCACCGTATGACCGGAATGAAAAACGTCTCCCGTAACGCACAATGCGTCTCCTTCGAGTGAATTGAGACGATCGACCAGTCGCCGCAGCTCATGGATGCCGAAAAACATCCCAAAATGCACATCCGTCACATGAATAAGGACAATAGGTTTAGCCAAGTGATCGAGATGATGATCAAAGAAATCATATGTCTCAACCACCGGCGGGCTGTAGGCCGCTGCCAGTCCGTGTATTCCGACACCCGCCGTTGCCGCCAAACCGGAGGATGCGGCCATTCTGAGAAATTCGCGGCGAGTGGCATGGCGACAACTGATCGGTACGGCGCTTTTCGTGCCGGATCTCGATTCCTCCGGATCTACTCTTGCTTCCAGGTAACGCTCTGTTTCGGGTTGGGAAAGAGAAACCGGGAGGCAGCCGTGTGCGCTCTCGCTCCACCGTCCTCGGCCCAATCCTGTAATCGTTAGCTGAATCAGATCACCCGTACAACTGATCAATATTGCGATCACCCGTAGAATAAGAAGGAACAGAGTCGCAACTAGGATACATCCCACGTACGAACGAAGTATCACCGAGGCCCCTTGCCGGGCCCAGGTTCCGGGCGGAAAAACCTCGGCTCCGAACTCGATTCGTATTGCGGTAACCGCGAGCAGGCCGAATGCGATCAACATCGGATAGGCCCATCTGCGCCTCATTTTCGCGGATCTCTGAAACAGATATCTTCTGACACATACAAAAGTAAACCACTGGCATAGGGTCAGAAGTGCTGCAATAAAGCCTAAGATGACTGACATACGTGTCATTCGCCGGCTCCGCCATTTGTTGAAGAAGCGGATTCAAAACCCCGAAGCTTTTTACAGTTGGGTGCCACTACCGGCTCGCCCAGCAGTGCAAGTATATTTCAACAAAGCCTTGGGAAACTCGATGTACATTGGAGCGTGGCCACGCTGGTCCGCATCACCCTCCCCCTTCCCCCTCCCGTCAAGGGAGGGGGTTGCTCGTTCCCCTCCCCTGGCGGGAGGGGCTAGGGGAGGGGGAAGCTTAATGCTAGGAAAGATGATCAAATTTAGTTACCCGTAGCGTAACCTCGATCTCTGCTGAGCATTCCCTGGTAGCGCTCCGACCAACGCGTCAATGATTCGGCGGCACGCGCGAGGCGCACGTCGCTCTGTTGAAGGATTCCGCGGTTCAGTCGCCCTTGCTCGTCGGCTTTCAGGAGAGCGAACATCACGCGATAGTACTGGTCCGGGTCGTAACTGATCAGGATCAGGTCAACTCCCGCATTGAGGGCCGCGATGCTCGCCTCGTCGATACCGCCCGTGGTGTGGTAAACGGCCGCCATCGTGAAGTTGTCGGTAATCAGCACTCCGTCATACTTCCATTGGCCGCGTAACAGACCCGCGACCACTGGGGCCGAGAAAGAGGCCGGTCGCTCGCGATCGACCGCGGCCAATCGCACATGGCCAAGCATGGTGAACGCGTTCCCTCGACTCATGAGCGTACGAAACGGCAGCCAGTCGGAGCTGGTCAGTTCCTCGACGGAGGTAGATAGGCTTGCATGCTCGCGATGGGTGTCCTCAAACACCCTGCCCAAGCCTGGAAAATGCTTGAGAGTGCACCGCACGCCGACCTCCTCAAGGGCAGCGCAGTACCAGGAGGCTACTTGAGCCACAACCTTGGGATCGCTCGAAATCGCCCGCTGAGTGATGCGTGTGTACCGATCGTTCGGATTGATGACTCGATGGTTCACGTCCACCACAGGCGCAAAGTTGAGGTTCACCCCGATCTCTGCAAGCTCCCGGCCTTGCGTTCGTGCGAATTCCCGGACCGCGTGCTCACGTTGCACCGGATCGGGATTCTGTTCCACGATCTCCGAGAGCGCAGACAGACGAGTCAATGGCGGCGACAACCGCGACACGATCCCGCCTTCCTGGTCAGTGGCGATCCACAGAGGCGGCAGTCCCTGCGCTTTTCGCTCGCGTTGCAGAGCCCGGATTTCCTGCCGGACCGCTGCTGCGGTTTTGCCGTTCGCGTTCCAGCCCGAGAGGAATACGCCGGCAACGGCCCTGTGCCTGACCAACTCTTGAATTTCAGCGGAATCGCGGTAACCCACGATCAGATGTCCGCCCAGTCTTTCCAGTCTACTGGAGTCCGCGGAAAGGACCTGATAGCCGGTCCAGTTGAAACGAGCTTCCAAGGCAAGGGTGATCGTCAAGACCAATAACGCTATGAGCATTCCCAGCGCACTTATGAGCCTGAGCGCAAGGTGTCCAAGCGGCACAGTCCGAAGCACCCAAGCATTGGCAAGGATCAGCACTACGGGCACGCCAATCAACCCCATTAACACCTGATGACGAATATCCACGAGAAACGGTGATCGCCACTCCAATGCTATTGGGACAAGGGCCGTGGCCGAAGATAGCATCAAGACCGCTAATGGGAGTTTCATGTAGGCTCACCTAATCTTGCGAGTGTGTTCTTCTAGTTTGTGTTTCCCGATGAGGTCGTCTCTTCTTGTTCACCCAGCCCTTCCAGTTGCACGGGAGGTGCTTCCTTTCCGAACAGGGCCTCCCAATCGAGGCGGCCCGTCATCTGCATCAGTATAAAGAGCGTGGCAATCGACAAAATGGTTATTGCCAGGCCGGTGTATCCCGGAAAGAAGAAGCTGTACGAGAAGAGCACCAGATATACGAGCTGGGCGATCCCGATCTCAAGAAAGGCTAGTCGCGCCCCAACTACCAGCCGCATGTAAGAAATCACCAGCACGATAGAAACCATGGCCGCGATGGTGAAGGCCGCGTGCACGGAGATGTGACCAACGAGGTATGCCAGCAGCAGATGGAAGCTGAAAAAGGAAGCCCCGATAAAAAAGTAGTTCATCGGATGAATTCTGATCCCGCGAAGCGTAGATATGATAAACAGGATGAAGAAAAAGAAGAAAAGAGAGATGGGAGCAGCGTACGTTACCTGGCTCACCCAGGGGCCCGGGTTGAGCTTTTGCGGCATCACCATCCCTAACTTCACGCCGGTCAACAGGTTCGTATAGGCCCATTGAAGCTTCCATCCCTGAGGGGTCTTCTCTTTCTTCGTCGGGGAGATGCTGTTGTCCGGGAAATCGATCTGATTGAAGTTGGTGAGCATGGTGAGCGAAAAATTCTTCACCTGATTGACTTTGTTGCCCAGGTCGTACCACCATTCATCCATGCCGAATGTTACATAGCGGACTTCCACGGTCTCGCTTTGGCCAGGAGCCAATGATAACACTCTGGTCAATTTGCCCTTGTGAAGTGGAAGGTCTCGAATCTCATGCTCTCCAACAAGAAACCGGACATCGTCATACATCCCTTTTTCGGACGGGAACTTGAATTCGAAGGTCATTGTCTGGGGCGCAGGCGTCGGGTTGGTGATCTGATACCTCCCGAGGAATTTCACTCGGTATGTTGAATACCAGAGTAAGCCCTTCTGTCGATGGTCAAGGTCAATGCTTACAGCGAGGTCGCTTGCCTTCAGCGGGACACAATCTCCCAATGTCTTTCCGCAACATCCTGAGATTGCCGGAGCCTCCTGTCTTTGTTTAGCTCCCCAGAGTTCCCAGACAGCCCCGCGCAGTTTGGTGTCATATTCCTGAGTGCGATCCGTGACGATTACGCCAAGAGCAATCCATGCCGCGACCGTGCAAAAGTAGATGAACACGATAGTGAAGACCCGGTTCAACATAGCAACCTCCTTGAGTTCGGCTCCTGCATGCCATCGATGGAAAACCGGCGTCGCGTGTGATGTGTACCGCGTCGCGTTGGCCTTGGCCTGCACCGTGGCGTTTCACCTGCTCACGGGGGGGAAGATGCCAGATCTTTGTGGAACGGTGATGACGCGGGTGAGGAGAGTCCGTGGAGGTTTTGTGCAAATTTGGTGCAATCGAAAGGCGAGGCCCTTCTCACCGCAGAGATCGCGGAGATCGCCGTGGGCCCGGAGCGCAGGGTGGAGGTTTTCTCAAATGTCACAATTCCGCTATGTATTTCGTAGGGGCGGACCCGCGTGTCCGCCCAAAATCAGGGCAGACGCGCGGGTCTGCCCCTACCGATATGGGGCACAGCGTCGACCTCACATGTCAGGCTGTGGCATGTTGGCAACGGCACCGCAGTATTGTGACAACCTCGGCCGTGCACTCCGTACCCCTATCTCTGCATCCTCTGCGTCCCCAACGGTGAAAAGGTTTCAGTCGCTCCCGCGCCCCTCCGTCTATACCCGATCGTTTACACATCGATCTCCTTGGGGTATTATTTCTGCGGCTCGGCAAACCATTGGCGTTGGACGAAGTCGCTCATGAGCAAGCCTCGCCTTATCCTCATCGCGGACGACGATCCCCATATTCGGGAGGTGGTCC
>Ga0233422_10000752_pt1 | contig 15328 bp, 17 predicted proteins | sample Watercolumn_Mata_2_FD_182724 | JGI IMG/M metagenome (GOLD analysis project Ga0233422, IMG submission 182724) | Freshwater microbial communities from Lake Matano, South Sulawesi, Indonesia - Watercolumn_Matano_2014_110_MG | ecosystem: Environmental > Aquatic > Freshwater > Lake | place...
AAACCAATGTCTTTGCACAGTTTGCAGGGCACTGCCATCGAGATCATTATAGCACGCTTTCTTAACGCTCCTCTAGTATTTTGAACGTTATAGAGACAAACGCTAACATGTCCGACCCATTGGTCAGGATCGTTCAAATTCCTCCCGATGGAAACATAGATTACTCCAAATTTATAAACAAACATGATATTTCTATAAAAGCGTATTCCCCTGTTGACCTGGTCGTTACCGACCCCGATAATATGATCATTAGTAAGGATTCAAACCAAATACCTGGAGCAACTTATACAGAAATTCATCTTGACGAAGATGGAACTCTTGACGACTTAGTCCAGATTCCATGGCGAAAAACGGGAGAGTATTCCATAGAGGTAATTCCAGAACCAGGTGCTCAGCCTACAGATACCTATACCATCGAGGTTTCGACTATGGAAGATTCTTTCGGTTGGATATCAGTCATTTTGGCTGATAATATCACGGTAGCGGAAATTCCAGCGGAACCTTATGCATTCCAATCGACAGAGAGAAAGACTACTCAACTTACTTATACCGGCGATTTAAGCGGCGTATGTTCGGCTCCTGTCAACCTGAGTGCTGTATTAGTTGATGAAAATGGAACTCCTCTTTCTGAGAAGACTGTTACTTTTGGAATCGGGAGGCAATCAGCTTCAGACGTGACTGATGCAAGTGGCCTAGCTAATGCCACCATCATTCTGGAGCAAGAAGCCGGACAGTATTATTTCGTAGATGCCTATTTTGATGGTGACGAGTATTACCTGCCAGCCTCCGACGGTGAACAGTTCGAGATACGAATACCTGCCACAATAGATTTTGATCCCGATACCTTGAACTTGAAGAGCAAAGGACAATGGGTCACGGTTTACATTGAATTCCCGACAGGCTATAACGTTAACGAAATTGATGTTTCTACTGTAATCCTTGCTAATACTGTTAAAGTGGACCTTTCAGCCCCATCGGCGATTGGTGACTATAACAACAACAGTATTCCAGATTTGATGGTCAAGTTTAATAGGGCAAAGGTTACTGAGTACATCCTTTCTAAAGGTATTGGGCAGGAAAACATAATCTTAACCGTTAGTGGCATGTTACTCAACGAGATGTCTTTTACAGGCAGCGACATTGTCCGTGTCATAATGCCCAAAAAGTGAATATAGAGCAATATTCAGAAGTGAAATTCCTAAGTTATAATCTCACAGAGGATAGAGTTGTAGTGACCGCGAAAGGGGACTTCTTTAACACAGACAGGATTAACGGTTTTGAGAGTTAAAATAATGAGCAACAGTTCGAATATACAACAGTCTGAGCCTATTACTCAAAGAACCATTTATTCTTTAGTATTAGGAATAATTAGTATAGTTTTGCCATACGTTATCATTGTCTATCAAGCAGGCATGGATAATGTCACTCTGAGTAATTTATTATGGTACGGAACAGGCCTTGGTGGAGGGTCGTCTAGGCTATTTTTATTTGGTATGGTTATAGCCTGGATATGTGCCATATTCGGATTAATTTTTGGGATAAAGGGATTAAAGAGAAGAAAGTTAGCTATAGCAGGGATAACAATATGCACGCTCAGTCTGTTGTCTTTGATGTGGCTTTCACTAGTCTGGTTAATGGGGGGTGGACTAATATACCTATAGATAGAAAATATATATAGTAAGCAAAATAATTTGAAATCCAAGCTTATCTCTAGAAAGTCCGTGTACTGCACCCCTTAAAATCAAGCCATTGCTAAGAGAGTAGCCTGGCTATTTTGATATTCCTCCTCAAATTTTTCCGGTGACTTATAACCAAGTGTCGAGTGTAGGTAATTGCCATTGTAGTACTCTATCCATTTTCCCAGAGCATCCGCCAGTTCAAATGGACTTGTCCACTCCTTTAGCCACAGAAGCTCCTCTTTCATTGTTCTGAAAACACGCTCTGTATCGGCATTGCCCTTCGGATTGTTGTAGCTGGTAAATGCCTGGGTAATATCCATTTCGCGGCAGGCTTTCATGAAACCGAGTGACGTTGGCTGACTTCCATTATCCGACATGAGAAATAACTGCTTCTCACGCACTCCATCAGTAAATTGTCTGTTCACTGCCATATCCAGCGCTTCCAGCCAGTGTCGGCTTTTACACTCCATGCCAGCGTAGTACCCCACAATCTTCTTGGTATACCAGTCCAGCACTACCACGATGTACATCCAGCCAAATCCCTGTACCATCACCTTCGTCATGTCGATACCCCACCATTGGTTGGGATGATATGGCTTCGGCTTACTTTTGGTCGGAGTCCTTATCGCTTTCAATTTTGCATCTGGTTTAACCAGAAGATCGTGTTTCTGCATTAAACGCAGAACGCGTTTCTTGTTGATCTCAAGCCTGTCGATGTACTTCAGATTTGCCCAGATACGCCGGTATCCCCAAAATGGATGCTCACCTTTGAGAGTCTTAATACGTTCAAGAATAGGGGAATTACGCTCTGCTATCAGCCAGGATTCTCTACGCCTCATCGTAACCACTCTTCGGTTTTTTTAGCTCCACGGTGAGATCCCCAATGATCCTCTTGAGTCGAGCATTCTCTTTAGTCAATGCTTTTTCCCTGCGGCTATCGTCGGCAAATATCTGCGGCATGTTGGCAAGAAATTGCTCACGCCACTGATAGTATTGAGCCTGGCTGATCTGATGCTCGATGCAAATCTCTGATACCGGCCTGCCCTTGAGTCCCTCTATCACTATCATGGCTTTGGTCTTTGGATCCCATTTTCTTCTTTTCATGGCTGTCCTTTCTTCCAGCCATTTTACTCTCTTAGTTAAGCCCCTGTCTTAATGGGGAGCAGTATATCCACTTTCTCTTTAATACTAGGAATGATTAGCATAATACTGCCGTATATTATAGTTATCTGGCAGGGAACCGGCATTAATTATGGCTCGGCGCTGGTTGACCTGCCCCCCAAAAACTGAGCCAGACAAAATGCGAGTTTTGTGGGATGATTAACAATGATAAAGGAGGGTCATCCCATGAAGAAGTCCCGGTACACCGCGGAGCAAATTGCCTTCGCCCTGAGGCAAGCAGAGTCAGGGACAGCTGTTTCTGAGGTCTGCAGGAAGATGGGCATCAGCGAACAGACCTTCTACCGGTGGAAGAAAAAATATGTTGGCATGGGTGTGGCGGAAGTGAGGAGATTAAGAATCCTGGAGGAGGAGAACAGGAAGCTGAGACAGCTAGTAGCAGACTTGAGTCTCGATAAGCAGATGCTTCAGGATGTGCTGCGAAAAAAGTCCTGAAGCCTGCTCAACTGCGGGAACAGGTTGAGGCATTGCAGGTTTGCTACAGCGCAAGCAAGCGGAGAACATGTAGTGTGTTGATGTTTCAGAGATCTACGTACTACTACCGGAGTGTGGCAGATGAGCAGGCTGCCCTGAGGATAAGAATTCGTGATCTGGCACAGGCGAGGGTAAGTTATGGCTACAGGAGAATCCATGTGCTCCTTGAGAGAGAAGGCTGGGAAGTGAATCACAAGCGGGTTTACAGACTCTATAAGAAGGAAGGGCTTACAATGCGTGCCAGGAGACCCAGGAGGCATGTTACAGCATGCAGGCGAGAAGAAATCCCTGCGGCTCAAAACCCAGATGAGAGCTGGTCAATGGACTTCATGAGTGATGAGCTGTTTAATGGCCAGAGGATAAGGCTGTTAACGTTAGTGGATAACTTTAGCCGTGAGAGTCTGGCGATAGAGGTAGACAGGAGCATAGGTGGGCACCGTGTCGTGGAGGTATTGATGAACATAGCCAGGGAGAGAAGCTTACCCAAAACCATCAGAGTAGACAACGGGCCGGAGTTCACTTCAAAGAGGTTGGACCAGTGGGCGTATTTGAACGGTGTGGAGCTAGACTTCATCCGTCCAGGGAAACCCACAGATAATGCCTTCATTGAATCGTTCAACGGACGGTTCCGGCAGGAATGTTTGAACGAAAACTGGTTTTTATCTTTGGAAGACGCACGAGAAAAAGTCGAGGAGTGGCGTTTGTACTATAATAGAGAGCGGCCACATGGCGCCCTGGGTAACCTATCCCCGAGGGAGTTTGCACTGTCTGGAGAGGTAGTTAATTGAAAAACCACGAAACTAGCATTATGGATGGTACAGAAAAGGGGGCATCTCCAATCATTATCCAGTCTAACATTATTGCTGGACTGGTTTTTGGGGGTCAGGTCAGTGGTGAGCACGTACATACATTGCCCTGTGGTTATAGTGTAAGGGCGCTGGAAAATGCTCGGCAGGCTAATCAATGTCTAGATGCTCTTTAATAGCCTCGCGAACTTCGTGCCGAAGCTGAGGTTCTTCCAGATGACCGAGCAGATTTCTCAGTCGTTGCTTGGATATGGTTCTCACTTGATGTGCCATGATAATCGAGTCCAACTGTTGTCCGCCCTTTCCTTTAGGAAGCAGAACCTCGGAAGGATATAGACGGCGTTGGGTTGAAGTGAGTGGCAAGACCGTAACATTGGGCATGGCCTGGTTGAATTCCTCATTGCTTATTATTAGTACTGGCCGCACCCCCTTCTGTTCGGCTCCAGCCACAGGGTCAAGGTTTGCCTCATAAACTGCCCACTGAAAAGCCGGCATTAGCCTATCCTCCGGGTGGTCTCAGCATCTGCAGTTAGGAAAGCGGCCTCAATATCCTCAATATCCTTAAGCAATAAGGTGTCTTTAGCCCCCTCTTGCCATTGTGTTAGCCGTGCTTGCCTCTGCAACTCTTTTAACTCCTTGAGCAAAGCCTGCTCAACCAGAGCGTTCTTGCTAGGTACTATTCCTCGAGCCATTATCTCGTCTAAAGCTGCCAAGGTGTCAGTGTGCAAATTAAACGTCGCTTTCTTTGTCTTTCCTCGCATAATAATCTCCTCTTCTGTTGTTATCATACTATATACTTCCATAATTAGCAAGCATTATTAGGAAGTATATTCTATCCTCTGTTTCTGAAGGCAAAGAGGCACAATAAATGCGGATGCTGCCCTGCTCAATGTACGTGATAGGCAAGCAATTGCTGCAGAGCCGGAATAAGATGCTTCTTCTCAAATACGAGTTCGGGAACTGTCCAGACTAGCCCACCACTCATGTAATAAGATTACCACTAATTAGCTTCGATTTACACCAATAATGTCAAATCTTACTGTTTTCACTTGTAAGAATGGTGGTGTTATTGCCTGGGAATAACTTTGCTATAATGAACGGCATAGTATTCTAAGGAGGGCCTGCCTTATGAAGAAGTGGGACCATTTAAGATTGAGAGACTTTTTTGTCTCAAAGTTCAGGGGCAACCAATGAACCAAATTAAGAACATCGTGATTTTTATAGTGCTGGCGCTGTTAATTCAAATAGTTGCCGGTTGTGCTGATAAACCCGCCCAGACTGAGAAACTAACCATAGACCTCATATACGGAAGCACCTCACTCTGAGGTAAAAGTATCACCAGTTTGCAATGGATGCACGACGAGGAAGGATTCACTTACTGTGAACTCGATCCACAGAATGAGCAATCACGTATCTGGTATTATGACCTAGAAAGCAATAATAAGACTGTTATAGTTGATGACCGAAAGATTGACGAGCTTGTCACATCAGATGACGGTGAACATCTAAATCTTGACACTTATATACTGTCGCCAACAGGAAAAGAGTTGCTTTTGCCCTCTGATAATGACCTCTTTATCTACAATCTGGACACGAGTAGCTTAAAGCGCCTTATTCAAGATGTAGAATCTGAAGCTACACCACAGTTTTCACCCGATGGGCTAAAAATAGCATTCCTAAAAAATCACAATATTCATGTTATGGAAATTGAGACATGCATAGATACACAAGTAACCTTAGAAGGCACGGAACAATTACTCGTAGGACAAGTTGACTGGGTTTACGGAGAAGAATTCGGCATTGACACGGGATTTTTCTGGTCACCTGATAGCCGGTACATCGCCTATTTTAAACTTGACCAGAGCGCCGTCCCAGAATTTCCAATCACCGATTTCATTCCGGTTCAGAATGAGGTTGCAAACACGCATTATCCAAAAGCCGGTGAAAATAACTCTGTAGTGCAGGTTGAAGTGGTTTCAATAAGAGATGGTACAACCGTGTGGATGGATATTGGAAATGATACCGACATCTACATACCGAGGATTAAATGGCTGCCTGGTTCTAATTTACTGGCAATTCAGCGGCTAAACAGGTCACAAAATAAACTCGAGCTGATGTTAGCTGATATTCAGACCGGCAAAACCAGCGCGATAGTGGAAGAAGAAGACCCCGATGGCTGGATTGATATCTACGATGACCTTACGTTCATCACCGCTGGCGAACGTTTCATCTGGTCATCCAATAAGTCCGGTTTCAAACACCTGTATCTGTACGATATCAATGGGAAGCAGGTACATCAGCTTACCAGTGGCGACTGGGAAGTAGACAATATCGTCGGAGTTGATAAAAAAAATGGGCTAGTGTATTTCCGGGCAACAGAAAAGGCATCATGGGAGCGCCACCTCTACAGAGTTGATTTAACAGGTAATGGCTTTAAGCGACTTACGCAGGGAGATGGATGGCATACAATCAACATGTCGCCAGACTGTAGCTATTATCTGGATTTCTTCAGCACATATATTCATCCTGACGAGGTCAGCCTGTACGTGGTTGATGGGGAAATGATTAGTATCATCGAGCCTAACGATATCCCGGCTCTACAGGAATTGAATCTCGTAAAACCCGAGTTTATGACGTTTATGAACGATGACGGCGTGGAATTGCCCGCATTTATAATTAAACCGCCGGATTTTAATCCGAATAAAAAATACCCGGTGCTGATGTATACCTACGGAGGGCCAGCTCTACAGGTGGTCTGTAACCAGTGGGAAGATGACGCACGCAAACGCAATCTGTGGCATGAGATGATGGCACAGGAGGGATATATTATATTTGCCCTTGACAACAGAGGCACACCCGCCCGTGGTAAAGCCTTCGCGCAGGCAATATATTGGCAATGGGGAACGGTAGATATTCAGGATAAGATTGCCGGCGTTAAATACCTGCAAAGATTGCCTTATGTGGACGGCAGCCGCATAGGTATCTGGGGCTGGAGCCACGGTGGGTATATGACCTGCATGTGCATGCTTAAGTGTGAGGACTACTTCAGGACCGGCATTGCTGTGGCACCCCCGACTGACTGGCATAACTACGATACGATTTACACTGAGCGCTACATGGGCAGACCCCAGGATAATCCAGAAGGCTATAGAGTTAGCTCAGCACTGAATTACGTGGATAACCTGAGCGGAAAACTGCTAATTATACATGGCACAGCTGATGACAATGTGCATATATCAAATACTATGCAACTAATTTATGCATTCGAAAACAGCCGCAAACCCTTCGATTTAATGGTCTACCCACGGAAAAAGCATCATATGGATGGTCAGGATACTAAGGTGCACCTGTTCAACCTTATGACCGATTACATCAAGCACAATTTATAAAGCCGCAATGTTACTTGATGGGCTTGATATGAGAGGCTAGCAATTGTTGCAAAGCCGGAATAAGACAATCCTTTTCAAGCAAAAGTTCAGGAACTGTTCACAATGGCATGCCAAAACTGTAGGTGGTACTGCTAGCCTGTGCATAACAACTGTAAAATAAATATGGCAATTATCCGGGGCAGGTCAACTAAAAACAGGCTTCAAGGATTTTTACTACATCTTCTTTGTCTAGTTTCGCCGGGGTACATCGGTATAAGCCGCCCATTGTGTCGATAGAATTCTGGGCTATCGCAGGCGCCTCCTCTTTTTTGACACCGAGGCTTGGTAAATTTATCTTCTCCATCCCAATGTTATCGATGAGTTTTTTCAGTGCGGTAACAAAGGCAAATGGCTTTTCAGCTTCTGGCAATGTATCCACGTCTTCGCCCATTTTTCTGGCGATATCTGGGAACCTGGCTCCACTGCGCTCTGCAAGATAGGTGAAATAGGGCACCGAGGTTGCAGTTAAGCCTGCGCCGTGAGGAATATTAGGGTGATACGCGCTAATTGCATGTTCCAGGGAATGATGCGAAATAAGAGTTGACAGCGATTCTACGAAGCCAGCTTGCGTGCTTGCCCATGCCAGGGCAGAGCGTGCTTCTATGTTATTCCCGTCTTTTACCGCCACGGGCAGGTATTCGGTGACTAACCCGATTGCATCTAATGCGTGAATATCACTCGCCGGATTATTTATAGTTGAAAGGTAACCCTCAACGGCGTGAAAGAACGTATCCATTCCTTGGTAGGCAGTCAGGTGCGGAGGAACGCTGGTCATTAACTCCGGGTCAACTATAGAAAGCGTTGGATACGTGCAATCAGTCCCCCAGCCGATTTTTTCATTCGTCTCAGTTTTTGTTATGACGGTCCAGGGGTCTGATTCTGTTCCAGTCCCAGCCGTAGTAGGGATGGCTACAATCGGCAGCGCACCTTCGGAAAGGCGCTTTCCCTTGCCGCTGCCGCCTCGAACATAATCCCAATATTCACCCGGGTTTTTTGCCATCACGGCAATACTCTTGGCGCTATCGATGCTGCTCCCACCACCTAGACCGACAACGAAATCGCAACCCTCCTGCTTCGCCAGTGCAGCCCCTTCTGTGACATGTTCAACTATAGGGTTAGGAAGGATTTTGTCGAAGACGGTCGACTGCACGCCATTATCTCGTAAATAGCCGATAACCCTGTCTAAATATCCATATCTTTTCATGGAGGGACCTGAGCTGATTACAATCAGAGCTTTCTTTCCAGGCAAGTAAGTAGCATTAGCCAGTTGGTTTAACTTTCCAGCACCGAGAAGAATCCTCGTGGGCATGAAGTAATTGAAGTCGAGTTTCATGTACTGCCTCCTAAATTAATATTCGTATTTCACCATAAATGAGACACTAAAGCCTGAGAATTGACCAGCCGCATTCAGGCATAGGTAGGCTTCAGGACTTATCAGCCCCCACCTGTTGCGGCTTACATCCCAGCACTACAAGAATGTCACCCACCAAGTGGTCGTGCTCCAGCCGGTGCCGCATCGGCAACTCCGAGTGAACTGTATACCTGTTCCGCCTTCCCTGCTTCTGGTGCTCTAAGTATCCGTCTCTCTCCAGGTCGGATATAATCTTCTGGACTGCTCGCAGAGTAATTCCGACCTTATGGGCAATCTCCTCGGTTGTACTATCTGGGTACTTAGCTATGTAAGCAAGTACCCGCCCATGATTGGTAAGGAATGTCCAGTCTCTTTTTGGCAATTGCTCCTCTTTTTCCTTATAATGATGAATCTTGACTTTAAGTTTAGCCTTTGCTATGATTTTTACGAATTACAAATCGTGTATTCCAGTTCATATCATATACTATCGCCAGTGACATTGTCAATAATGCTAACTGTTTAAAGAGATTAACATGAGTATTCTAATAACTGATACCACGCTCCGGGATGCGCACCAATCACTTATAGCTACCAGAATACGCACCAAAGACATGCTTCCTATCGTTGAAGAGCTTGATAAGGTAGGCTTTTTCTCGCTGGAGATATGGGGAGGAGCTACTTTTGATACTTGCATCAGGTTCTTGAACGAAGACCCCTGGGAGCGATTGCGTAACCTGCGAAGTAAAGTGAAGAACACCCGCCTGCAGATGCTGCTTAGAGGGCAGAATCTTGTTGGTTATCGGCACTATGGCGATGACATAGTACAGGAGTTTATCCGACTTGCCGTAAAAAACGGCGTTGATATTTTTCGTGTATTTGACGCTTTGAACGACCTGCGGAACATGGAACTGCCGATAAAGGTAGCGAAAGACCATGGGGCGCATGTTCAGGGTGCTATATGTTACACCAGCAGCCCGGTGCACAGTACTGAAGGCTTCGCTAAAATGGCGGTTGAACTCGAGCGCCTGGGTTGCGATTCTATCTGCATAAAAGACATGGCTGGGCTGATTTCGCCAGCGGCTGCGAACGACCTGATAACAGTCATAAAGCAGAAGGTGCGCATCCAGTTGGACTTACACTCACATTGCTCCAGCGGAATGGCTCCTTTAAGTTATTACGCAGCAGCCCTGGCTGGGGTCGATATTGTCGATACCGCCTTTTCCGCTTTCGCATGGGGGACATCTCAACCCCCTACAGAGAGCATAGTGGCTGCTTTTAAAAATACCCCCTATGATACCGGTCTGGACTTAGAGCTCCTTTATGAAATAGGTGAATATTTTGCTACCTTGGGCGAGAAATACAGGGCGATGTTCACCGCTGAGGCAACTCGCGCCAATGTCAATGTGCTCGTTCACCAAATACCAGGAGGTATGGTATCCAACTTAGTGACCCAGCTCAAGGAGCAGAACGCGCTGGACAGGCTCGGCGAGGTGTTGAATGAGGTCCCTCAAGTACGAGCTGACCTTGGTTATCCACCGCTGGTGACGCCGACCAGTCAGATAGTGGGAACTCAGGCGGTACTGAACGTACTGTCAAATAGCCGCTATAAGAAAGTGACTAAGGAGGTCAAGGATTACTTGCTGGGCTATTATGGCAGACCGCCGGGTGATATCAATGAGGAGGTGAGGCGGTTGGTGGTGGGCGACCAGTGTCCTATTGAGGTCCGCCCTGCTGAGATACTAGAGCCAGAACTGGAAAAGCTGCGGGACGAGGTACATAAATTAGGCATTATTCATCAGGAAGAGGATGTGGTTACCTATGCTCTCTATCCTCAGGTAGCAGTGAAATTTTTGCGCGGTGAGCTCAAGGAGGAAATAGTCCCAACTGCAGCTACGGTGCCAGCATCAGCCAGTCCGCCGTTAGAGTTGCCCGTGGAGTTTAGCGTGGATGTGGATGGAGAAGTATTCAATGTTAAGATGTCTTCGGTGTTTAGCAAGTCCTTGGAGGTGGAAAAAGCCAGAAAGCCAAAGGAATTACCTCAGGGTGCTGTGGTCGCCACAATGGCAGGTATGATACTTGCTATTAAAGTGAAGTTAGGTGACAAGGTGAAGGAGGGTGATGTGGTAGTAGTGATTGAAGCCATGAAAATGCAGACCGAGGTGCATTCAACCTGTAGCGGCGTGGTGAAAGAGATTTTGGCATACGAAGGAGAAGTCATCGATACCGGCGATATATTGATGGTGATAGAAAATAATGATAAGAAAGATTCTGGTAGCTAACCGAAGCGAAATAGCCATCCGCGTGATGCGTGCTTGCCGGGAGTTAGGTATTTCGTCAGTGGCGGTATATTCTGAAGCGGACAAGGAGGCGTTATTCGCCAAATATGCTGACGAAGCATATTTCATCGGTCCAACCTCGGCAGCTGAGAGTTATCTCAACATCAAGAAAATAATTGAGGTGGCAAAAGAATCCGGTGCCGATGCTATTCACCCCGGCTATGGCTTCTTGGCGGAGAACCCGAACTTAGCCTATGCTTGTGAGTGTGAAAAGATTAAGTTTATTGGACCATCGAGCGGCGTGATTGAGTTGATGGGTAATAAGGTTGCCGCTCGACGTGAGTTGAGGAAAGCTGGTGTTCCCACGGTACCAGGCACTTATGAACCCATATCAACGTTTGAAAAGGCGAAAAACATCGTCAAGGATATAGGTTATCCGGTTATTGTCAAGCCTTCTGGGGGTGGTGGCGGAATTGGGATGGCAATAGCGAGGGACGACGGGGAATTACGGAAGGCACTAGAATCTTCCAAGACAATTGCTGCCAACACATTTGGCTTGTCTGATATTTACATTGAAAAATATCTGGTGAACCCCCGGCATATAGAATTCCAGATACTAGCAGATTCGCATGGCAGTGTGGTCCACCTGGGAGAGCGGGAATGCTCTATCCAGCGGCGACATCAGAAGTTAATAGAAGAGTCTCCGTCGCCAGCACTCAACTTACAACTCCGTAGCGAAATGGGAGAGGCAGCGGTGAAAGCTGCCAGGTGGGTGCGCTATGAAGGAGCGGGGACTCTGGAGTTTCTTCTTTCAGATGGAAACTTTTACTTTTTGGAGGCAAACACCCGGGTTCAGGTAGAGCACCCGGTAACAGAGATGGTGACCGGGATTGATATTGTAAAGGAGCAAATACTAATAGCCTCGGGGCTTCCCCTCAGTGTTAAACAGGAAGATGTCCGTATGAACGGCTGGGCAATAGAATGTCGAATCAATGCGGAGGACCCTCTGAATAACTTCGCTCCGTCACCTAGTAAGCTTAAAGGTTATCGTTCCCCCGGCGGAATTGGTATTCGTGTGGATAGCGGAGTACATACCCGTTATACCATACCTCCCCTCTACGACCCTATGATATCAAAACTCACTGCCTGGGGTAGGGACCGGCAAGAGGCTATAGTCAGGATGCGACGGGCGCTCTACGAATACATAATCGTCGGGGTGAAGACTAATATCCCATTTCATAAGGCGGTACTGGAGAACCCGCGTTTTGTAGAGGGTGAACTGGGTACTCATTTCATCGATATGGAAAAAAGTACACTATTGGATGATATGTGGAGAATTATACAGCGTGAGAAGCCACTTGAGGAGAAGCTGTCCCGAATATTTGAAGAAAAAAGGCGTATTGCCGCTATTTCAGCCGTAGCGGCTGTAACTCAAGCGCAGCGGCGCCCAGAACAGGAGCAGGCAAAGGACAGGAATTGAGAGATGTAGCCTGTTTGAATGTTCAGCAGGGGCTGGGTATAGTATAATTTTTCCTAAAACCGGTTAGACACGGGAGGGAATCAGATGAGAGCATTCCATATAGCAATCTGTTCGGTCATGCTTATCAGCTTGGTTGCCTGTTCGGCTGGTCAAGAGGTCGAGCCGAAATTCAAATACGAGTCCGATGCTGCCTTGAACACGCTCCTGGAAGTGGTACCAGTTTATCCCGAAGCAAATTTTATCGTTTTCAGCGATTTGCACGTATACGACCCCGCGCTGGGAACTGAGGGGGAGGCATTTGAAGACTATCTGGCGGATGATCGAAAGCTTCTGAGGGAAAGCGCGGAAATAATGGAAGCAGCCGTTGCTGCCATAGAAAATGAGAAAGCCGCTTTTGTTTTGGTGCCGGGGGATTTAACAAAGGATGGCGAGCGTGTCTCGCATGAGCTGGCAGCCGGTTATTTGAGCCAACTGGAAGCCAGCGGAAAACAGGTATACGTGGTGCCGGGCAACCATGATGTTAAAAACGGTCACTCATTTAAATACATAGGCGATAAAACCGAACGCGTGCCCAACATAACGTCGGCGGAGTTTGCACAGATATACCATGAATTCGGATACAAAGAAGCGCTTTATCGCGACCCTGCGTCTCTGAGTTACGTGGCTGAGCCGCAAGTCGGTCTGTGGTTGCTTGCTCTGGATTCTTGCCTCTATGGGGAGAATATTGATGGTGAAAAGCCCATAACCGATGGTAAATTCAGCGCCGCTACCTTGCAATGGATTGAAGAGATGCTGGAGAAAGCCGCCAGAGAGAATAAGGCAGTTATTGTCATGGTGCATCACGGCATCGTCGAACATTACGTCGGGCAAGAGAAAAACTTTGGCGAATACATCTTGGATGATTTCCCTGCAGTCTCGAAATTGCTGGCGATGTACAATGCGCGCCTTGTTTTCACCGGACATTACCACGCGCAGGATATAACAGAGGAGCGGTGGCTTGAAGCGAACAAATTCATCTTCGATATCGAGACTGGCTCGCTGGTTACCTATCCTGCCCCTTACCGCATCGTGAGTATAGATGCATCGCAAAAAGCTACGGTGCAAACCAAACACGTGGAGTCGATAAGTTCACATCCAGATGATTTCCAGGAGTATGCCAGGGCGTATGTGGAGAGTGGTATAGAGGGCATCGCCACCGGCACTATAATGGGCTACAAGGTTGGTCAGGCTGAAGCGGAGAAACTTGCCGAGGAGGTGGCTCAGGCTTTCATTGCCCATTACGCCGGCGACGAAAATCTTCCACCGAACCAGAAGGTTATGCAGACCAAGGGATTGAGCATGCCCGGTCGGCTTGTGGTCTTTTTCCGCAAGGACCTGGTTATCGGGCTGTGGGATGACCTGGAGCCACCAGATAATAATGTTACTATTGATTTGAAAACTGGCGACTGGGAGTAAGGAAGTCTGTTTTACGCAAGCAGTCAGTGGTTCAAGTCAACACTATCGTAGTATAAGCCCCGATTGTCAATATATCGCAGGGTCACTCAATCTGGATGGTAAATAAGCTGGCTTTTTGTTCGGTGACGTTTATGGTGGTGCTGAAGCTGTGTCCGTCTGCATCTTTCACTCTGACGTTGTATTTTCCGCCGAAGCCTCTGAAATCATATTCACCCGTGTTGTCGGTCACACCACTGTCACTGGTAGTCCAGGAACTGAGCAGGTTCTTTAGTTTAAAGTAAGCTGGCTTCGGGTTCAGGTTAGCATCCAGTAGACCGCCGTTGATTATAAAAGCATCCTCGTCAGAGGTGCCCCAGGACCAGGTTATAGCCTGGACTGACGGCTTGCTGAAGGCAATTGTGTATATGTTTTCCAGATAGTTGGCTTGAGTCTCTTGGTCCCATGGCTGGTGCCACCAGGATGAACCAGCCACCTGGGCGGAGGGAGCTGATAGTTCCTTGATATATATCGGTTTGCCGAAGGTAGCGTAGGAGTCGAGCAGGTCGGACATTGCAGCCAGGTCCAGCCCCGCGGTCGAATACCCTTCAGAATTGACGCCGGCATAGTATAGCTCCAGCCCGATGATATCTGCGGGCACATCGCTTTCGAGTAGCTCTGGAAACGGGATACTGTCGCTGAATTCATAGGGTAGAGCGGTGGAGCCATTGAGTATCTTGACTTGGGGATTAGCCTCTTTCGCTGCCACGGCGAAGACTTTCATGAGCTCGTTTTTCTGTTCCCAAGTCAGGTCAAGAGCATTGGCGCTGGAAAGGTTCATCTCGTTTATTTCCCAGGTATCTATCTTTCCCTTGTATCTGTTTACCAGAGTGTACGTATGGTTATAGATGTTGCTTTTCAGGTCTTCGAAGCTCATGTTTTTGAGGTACTCAGGGCTGAAGTCGCTATTCGGGCTGAACCACAGACTGAGAGAACCCATCAGCTTGAACCCCTGACCAAGCTGCTCGTCGATTTTCTGATAGCTATCTATGTTTTCCCAATCAAATTTTTCAGGTTGAGGTTCAATTACCCCCCATCTGACGTGCCCCCCTAAAACGATACCAGTTATAATCTCATAAAAAGGGGGGATAAATGGCCAAAAAGGGATACACACCGGAGCAGGTCATAAACAAGCTCAGAGAGGCGGAAATTCTCCTAAGCCAG
>Ga0233422_10000753_pt1 | contig 15323 bp, 11 predicted proteins | sample Watercolumn_Mata_2_FD_182724 | JGI IMG/M metagenome (GOLD analysis project Ga0233422, IMG submission 182724) | Freshwater microbial communities from Lake Matano, South Sulawesi, Indonesia - Watercolumn_Matano_2014_110_MG | ecosystem: Environmental > Aquatic > Freshwater > Lake | place...
TTCAAAGCATAAAGCAGCTCTCACCACAAGAACGAAAGAGAACAACTGTGCTGTTAGCTGAAGCAGCCAAAACTCTAAATAAACAAATTAAACATTTTGATGCAGCGAAAAAACGAATTATGAGGTTAGAGGCATCAATAAAATTGATTTCATGTGGGTTAGAGGTCGTTATGTGTAAACCAATGCAAGAAATCATTCAAAGCATAAAGCAGCTCTCACCACAAGAACGAAAGAGAACAACTGTGCTGTTAGCTGAAGCAGCCAAAACTCTAAATAAACAAATTAAACATTTTGATGCAGCGAAAAAACGAATTATGAGGTTGGAGGCATTATGCAACAACCAAGATATGAAATAAGAAATGATAGAGTGTTCCTTTATTTACCAGGTGAGACACGAGGGCGTGAAATCGGTTGGATGAGCGATAAAGGAAAAACATTCAACTCAGATCGTAAACCAGAGAACCACCTACATAAAAAATCGCAATCATACGGTTTCTTTTATTATTTCCTTTCTACATGCAAATTCGAGAAGGTGATAATACACGAATTACCGTCCGGCCGTCAATTGACGGCCGGAAGGATTCAAATATTACTATACGGATTTTTCCTTTGGGCTAAGAAGAAGGGATTCGAAAAACAGATATTTTTTTATCGGTCTGATTTCGAAACTGCACAATCATTGGAACAGCAAAAGGAAGATGACCTATACATAAAAAACTATCAGATAGAACCAGATATGAAATGTGCTTTTCGAATGTGGGTTGAATCAGTACTAGAAAGCAAGCAACCTCTCTTGATTCAAGATGCGATAAAGCAAGCTGTAGAAGGTTTCGACATAAAAAAGAACGAAGCAGAGGAATATCTTCAAGAATTGTGCAATCCGTCCGGAAGATTAAGAGTTGTGGAACTTGAAGGTAAAAAATATATCCTATTCAAGCGGAAATGCAGTCGACATGAGAGAGGGGAAAAGAACAAGAAAAACACTGAAAACAATTCAGAAACAAAGGAATGATGTCGAATTGTGTCGACTCCTGTCTAATCCTATGACAAGAATGAACAGTAGAGCACGAAAGCGGTTGTATGAAACAGTTTCAGCACGAGACGAAGAGTTTTGTGCATTGTGTGGGATCGTAGGAAGTCTAAAAAGTCTTTGTATAGACCATATAGACAACAACAATAACAACAATGACCTTGATAATCTTCAACTACTTTGCCGTAGTTGTAACACGAAAAAGAATCCACGAGGAAAGGCAAGACCGGAGAACGAAAGTGCCGAAGTCGAAACACCAAAGCAAAGTGAAGAAGTACGGTTGAAAAAAAAGTATGAACCGATGTTTCGGAAGTGGATTAAAAAGCAGTTGAAGCGGTATGGAAGAATCCTTCTACAAGATGCAGTTGAATCAGGTGCAGAGGTAACAGGTGCAAGCATTCAAACGATAGAACGGTATCTCCGGAAGTTGTGCAGTTTAGCCGGAAAGTTGCAAGTTGTTGAGGTTGACGGTAAGAAATATGTTGAGTTCAAAGATTGGTGGAAATAGCAGAGTTCAATGCGTGATTGTGTGAACATACCGGTATCATTGCTAAATGATAAACGGCTTTCATTGAGCGATGTGCGAGTATATGCAGCACTTACACTCTTGGCAGGTGAGAGCTGTAGATGTGCATCTACGAGAAGCGAGATCCAGAAAGCTTCCGGTGTGCAGAGAGTTTCGAGATACACACAGAACCTTCTTCGGTGTGGACACATACGCATTGAGAAAGCCGGAGATGGAAATAGGAATGCGTATGAAGTTCTTACCGAAGATGAAATGAATAAACCTCAACAAATAACACTTGAACAATTCAAAAAAGAATTCCTTGAATATTCTTCCGGTGTGCATTCCTCGAAGACACTCCGGACTCACCGGACAGCGTTCAAAGAATTCCTTCGTGTTGAGGGAAATATACCATTGCATTCTATCGGTATTCGAGAGATTGAACATTTCCTCAGCGTGAAGAAGAAGGAAGCTTCTGAATGGACAGCACGAAAGTACTACGGATCGCTTGCAGCTGCATTCGAGAGAGCTGTACAATGGGAACTTATCAAGGTGAATCCATTCCGGAAGATAAAAAAACCGAAACCTCCAGAAGTATTGCCTTTATTCTTTTCGGAAGTGGAATTCAATTCTTTGCTTTCGAGCGTGCATCATAGAGATTTTCGGGAATTGTGTATCACTGCACTGCTCACCGGACTCCGGCTTTCTGAATTGCTTTCACTTCAATGGAGTGATATTGATTTTACAACAAAGGTTATCCAGGTGAAGAATAGCGAAACCTTCACTACTAAAACGAGAAAGAACCGGACTGTTCCAATGAGTGAAGAGTTGTTCCGATTGCTGAAGGAGAGAAAAGAGAATATCCGGAATGAATCTGAGAATGTATTCCATAATAAAAAAGGAAGACCGTTGAAGGAACAAACCATATCACAACAATTCAAGAAATATGTCCGGAGTGCCGGACTCAATGACAAGCTTCACTTTCATTCCCTTAGACACTCTTTCGCTACTCACTTAGTCAAGAAAGGAATTCCTTTGTTTGCAATTCAAAAGCTATTAGGACACAGCACGAGCAAGACAACGGAAGTGTACGCACATTTACTCCCTCAGCAACTGCACAAAGAAGTAAATGTATTAGCTGGATTGTTCAACCTGAAGAATGAGAAAGCAAATTGATAAAAGAAAAAATAACATTTTACGAGCTGGAAAACGTTCTGATTGAATTCAATGAAGTAATTATGCAAACAGTAAATGAGAAAGAAAGTGCCGGTGAAACAGAGCTGCATACAGTACTAGAAATCTATGCACGGCTATCAGTAATCGTAAGGCAGTTGGAAGAGTTGAAATGTATATTGAGCCAAATAGGTATCAAGATATAAGCACTTTTTTACTTTTGTAGGTTCTTCCTTTTCGATTGAAGCGGTTGACGATAGACCGCAACATCTATACAGACAGAAAGAAAAAAAGTAGCAGTTCGGTTCGTTTTGGAGAGTGATTGCAAAACAATGAGTTATTGTTTATCTTGGTTTTGCAATTGAATCATTCAAAATCTTCCGGACACTAAAAAGAGTTTTGATACAATTGCCTTTCGTGAAAAGTATGCAGAACTTATAAAATCGTAAGCCACAAAATGAGGCTATTGTGGCGAAGAATTTAATATTCAATAAAAAAATAATTCTTAATGTCAACCATACGAAAAAAAAATAACTATTTTGAGGTTATTATGAAAACTGTCATTCCATTATTAATTATGTTGGTGTTCTCATTATACGTTTCATTTGCTTCTAATCCGGCTGATTCTTTAATTCATCGAATCAATATAAAAGATTTAGGTGTTTATGATGTAACTGATGTCACATTTGACGGTGTAAATTACCATTTTAAATTAGGAGGTGAAAAAAGAGCAATTCCTGCAATAATGGTTATAAGTATTGATGAGAAGATAATTAATGTGCCAAAAGAAAAAAAAGAATCAATAAAGTATTCATCATTAAATAATCCAAAAGCATATTTCCTTATAGCTGGTCTATCGGCAACACTTTTAGTTGATAAAGTATTTACAATTTCAGACCTAAATAAAAATATAAATCAATTAAAAAATTCAGGATTTAATACTTCTGAGTTTGATAAACAGAAAACAAGGCAAATTGTTTTCGCGGCTATGTATGCTATCATAACTATAACAAGTCTTGGTTTGGGCATTAATGGCCTCTTTGTCCAACAAAGAGAAGAAAAAATTATTTTATCCTATTCATTTTGAATGGGATTTGTTTGGAAATACCGCGATGGCAAGAATTGGTATAATGCCTACAATCGCTCGCTCGGGTTACGGCGTAAATCCCTCAAAACTTTCATTGTGGGAGAGGCAGTTGCAAGAGTTGAAATGTATATTGAGCCAAATAGGTATCAAGATATAAGCACTTTTTTACTTTTGTAGGTTCTTCCTTTTCGATTGAAGCGGTTGACGAAAGACTGCAACATCTATACAGACAGAAAGAAAAAAAGTAGCAGTTCGGTTCGTTTTGGAGAGTGATTGCAAAACAATGAGTTATTGTTTATCTTGGTTTTGCAATTGAATCATTCAAAATCTTCCGGACACTAAAAAGAGTTTTGATACAATTGCCTTTCGTGAAAAGTATGCAGAACTTATAAAATCGTAAGCCACAAAATGAGGCTATTGTGGCGAAGAATTTAATATTCAATAAAAAAATAATTCTTAATGTCAACCATACGAAAAAAAAATAACTATTTTGAGGTTATTATGAAAACTGTCATTCCATTATTAATTATGTTGGTGTTCTCATTATACGTTTCATTTGCTTCTAATCCGGCTGATTCTTTAATTCATCGAATCAATATAAAAGATTTAGGTGTTTATGATGTAACTGATGTCACATTTGACGGTGTAAATTACCATTTTAAATTAGGAGGTGAAAAAAGAGCAATTCCTGCAATAATGGTTATAAGTATTGATGAGAAGATAATTAATGTGCCAAAAGAAAAAAAAGAATCAATAAAGTATTCATCATTAAATAATCCAAAAGCATATTTCCTTATAGCTGGTCTATCGGCAACACTTTTAGTTGATAAAGTATTTACAATTTCAGACCTAAATAAAAATATAAATCAATTAAAAAATTCAGGATTTAATACTTCTGAGTTTGATAAACAGAAAACAAGGCAAATTGTTTTCGCGGCTATGTATGCTATCATAACTATAACAAGTCTTGGTTTGGGCATTAATGGCCTCTTTGTCCAACAAAGAGAAGAAAAAATTATTTTATCCTATTCATTTTGAATGGGATTTGTTTGGAAATACCGCGATGGCAAGAATTGGTATAATGCCTACAATCGCTCGCTCGGGTTACGGCGTAAATCCCTCAAAACTTTCATTGTGGGAGAGGCAGTTGCAAGAGTTATCTTGCCTTGTAAAGCAAAACTCACTATTGCAATAAGGAATTTTACATTTTCATAGGTTCTTTCTAATTGTCATTGTGCGCGGTTGGGAAAGCTGCAAAAGCTCTCTACATATCAAGAAAAAATATAGCAGTTCTATTCTATTTGGAATCCAATTGCAAAGCTTCACGTTGTTTTGTATCTTACCTCTGCAATTGATTCATTCAAAATCTTCCGGACACTAAAAAGAGTTTTGATACAATTGCCTTTCGTGAATTGCACGGTATCGGAAGTACCGGAATGACACGGAGGGCAATTGTATTTTATAGGTGAAAGATAGAACAAGAGTTGGCACTCAACTTGGCACTGTAGGTGTCTATATTGGCACAATGTGAAATGAGTTGAGTTTTTTGAGTGTCGAAATCAGAAAGAAAACCTTGCCCCCGTAGCTCAGATGGATAGAGCAGCGGTTTCCTAAACCGTTTGTCGGAGGTTCGAATCCTCTCGGGGGTACAGTACGATAAAATAATATATTTATTACAAGTAGAATACTCTCTTTTTACAAAATTGAAATAGCTATATGAAACTTAGTGAAGCATTTATACCGACACTCAAAGAAACTCCAACCGATGCAAATATTCCTAGTCATAAGCTCATGTTACGTGCTGGATTAATGCGTCAACTAACAGCCGGAGTGTATTCCTACCTTCCGCTTGGCTATAGAGCTATGATGAAGGCAATGAACGTCGTCCAGGAAGAAATGAATGCTATTGGTGGCCAGGAATTTTTATTACCCGCTTTAAATCCAGAATCACTTTGGATTCAATCAGGGCGCCGACATATTCCAAATTTTATTTTAAGCATTAAGGAACGCGAACTCGTTTTGGCACCTACGCACGAAGAAGTTATTGGATATGTTGCAAGCATGCACCTTCAATCGTACAAGGACCTTCCACAAACATGGTATCAAATCCAAACAAAGTTTAGAAATGAACCAAGACCTCGGTCGGGTGTATTACGCGGACGACAGTTCATTATGAAAGATTCTTATTCTTTGGATCGATCCTGGGAAGATTTAGATAAAAGTTACAACAGACATGCTGAAGCATATAAAAAGATATTTTCAAGATGTGGATTGAAATATTTTATCGTCGGTGCATCAAGTGGTGCAATGGGTGGTACAGGCTCTCAGGAATTTATGATCGAATCAGAGTTCGGAGAAGATACAACAGCTTTATGTCCTTCTTGCGGATATGCCGCAAACTTAGAGGTTGCTACATCGCACGTAGCACAGGTTGGTCGAATTTCGAACAATGATCCGATTAAAGAACTCTATACACCAAATATTAGAACTATAGATCAGTTGGTTGATTTCTTAAAAATTGATCATTCTAGATTTGCAAAATCTCTTGTATATCGACATAACGGAAAACCACTCTTGATTTTAATGATGGGAAATGATCAACTAAATGAATCAAAATTAACTTCTGCGCTAGGTGGTGGAGAATTTAGTCCGATGGGTGCTGAAGAACTTTTAGCTCTCACCGGTGCCGATGGAGGCTCTATTGGTCCAGTAAATTTAAAAGGATTTAGAATAATTGCAGATAAACGACTTGAAGGCTCCAATGGTCTTATCAGCGGTGCAAATAGGAACGATTATCATTTGGCTAATATTGATCTTCATCGGGATACAACTATAGATGGCTATTTCGATTTACGAACAATCGAAGCAAATGAACCATGTAGTATTTGTAAAGGATCGTTAAAAATCTCGAATGCAATTGAACTGGGTCATATTTTTAAATTAGGTACAAAGTATTCTGATGCATTAAATATATCATACCTTGATGAGAGTGGTAGAGCAAAGCCAGTAATAATGGGAAGCTATGGAATAGGGATTGAACGAATAATTGCGTGTTACATCGAACAGAATAATGACAAGGATGGTATTATTTGGAATTCTACTTTGGCACCTTATCAAATACATCTTATTGCAGTTAATACAAATAGTATTGATGTTGTTTCAACATCGAACTCCCTTTATGATTCGCTCGTGAAATCTGGAATTGAAGTTCTATTCGACGATCGTGCAAATATATCACCTGGATTCAAATTCAAAGATGCTGATCTTTTAGGAATGCCTCTACAGATAATTGTAGGGGATAAGAGTTTAAAAAACGATCAGATCGAAATAAAAATGCGAAGAACAGGAAAACGAACGCTTGTAGCATTGAATGAAGCAGTATTGGAAATTAAACAGATGCTCAGAGAACTTGTGTAATATTTGCAGTCTTCATGCAATTCGTACATCTTCATAATCACACCCATTATAGTCTTCTCGATGGAGCGGCAACAGTTCAGAGCTTGATTAATGCAGCAGCTGAACAAAACATGAACGCGGTCGCATTAACAGATCATGGCGTACTTTTCGGTGCAATTGAATTTTATAAGCGTGCACAAAAAGCGGGTATAAAACCTATTATCGGCTGTGAAGCATATATCGTTACTAAGGGGACTCGCTTTGATAAAAAAGTGGATGCTAATAAATTAAGCAAAGGCGAAGGAAGAGGCATTTATCATCATATTCTTCTTTTAGCGAAGGATATCAAGGGTTATCAAAATTTAATTAGACTTTGCACACTGGGGCATACCGAAGGTTTTTATTTCAAGCCAAGGATTGATGTTGAGATTTTAAGGCGATACAAGGAAGGACTTATAGCTACTTCTGCGTGTCCGGCAGGAATTGTAAATGATCAGTTGGTAAATTCTAATTATAAAGAAGCATTAGAATACGCCCGAATCTATTCTGACATATTCAAAAACGATTTTTATCTGGAGATACAAAACCATGGCTTGGAAAGTGAAAAATCAATTTTGAATGGCGCTCCAAATATTGCAAAAGAAATTGGAGTAAAACTCGTTGCGACGAATGATTGTCATTATATAAAAAGAGAGCATGCAATTCCTCATAATATCATGCTATATATTCCGGAAGCAAGCAGTACTAACACACCAGACTATCAAGTACTGAAGTATCAGACAGATCAATTATATTTTAAATCTTCTGAAGAGATGTTCGAATTATTCAAGGCATATCCGGAAGCTTTAGAGTCAACCATTGAAATCGCTGATAAGTGTTACCTGCAACTTGAATTAAAAAAGAGCCATATGCCAGCCTTTCCAATTCCAAAAGAGGTTGGTATCGCAGATCCTAATATTTATTTCGAATTACTTGTTCAGGAAGGAATCAAGAAACGTTATTCGAGTATAACTCCTGAAATCCAACGACGGGTAGTTCATGAGATCAGTGTTATACAAAAAATGGGATATGCGAGTTATTTTTTAATCGTACAGGATTTTATCAAAGCTGCACGTGAAATGGGTGTACGTGTTGGACCTGGAAGAGGTAGCGCCGCTGGAAGTATCGTTTCGTATGCTTTGGAAATTACAAGTGTAGATCCGTTAAAATACGACCTTCTCTTCGAGCGATTCCTTAATCCTGACCGTGTATCGATGCCTGATATTGATATTGACTTTGCTGATAATAAACGAGATCGGGTTATCGATTATGTGAAGAAGAAGTATGGCGAGAATTCTGTCGCTCAGATAGTAACATTCGGAACATTATCAGCACGCGCAGCACTAAAAGATGTTGGACGAGTGCTAGGAATTCAATTATCCGTAATCGATTCGATTACGAAACAAATCCCTGTAGTCCAAGGAAAAGTAACACCAATAGAGGAAGCCTTAAGAACTATACCCGATTTAAAATGGGTAAACGAAAGTGCAGACGAAAAAATTCGCTTGCTCATCGATACAGCTAAAGTCCTCGAGGGAATGAATAGAAATGTTTCAACGCATGCTGCTGGTATTGTTATTGCACCTGGGGATATCAGTGAGTACATACCCATGTATGTGACCCCCCAGACCGATTTAATGACGCAATATAATATGAAGGATCTGGAAGATGCAGGTCTACTAAAAATGGATTTTCTCGGCCTGCGAACTTTGACTGTGTTAGATAATGCACTTGCTATGATCGAACAATTGCATAATAAAATAATTGACCTTGATAACCTTCCGGAGGCTGACCAAAAGACATTGGATCTATTTTCAAGGGGCCAGACAGTCGCTATATTCCAATTTGAAAGTTCAGGAATGCAAGACTACCTACGAAAGCTCAAACCTTCCTCAATTCATGATCTTGTTGCAATGAATGCGCTATACAGACCTGGCCCAATGGATAATATTCCAGATTTTATCGATAGGAAAAATGGCAAACAGAAGATTTCTTATTTACACCCAAAACTTGAAACTATTCTTCGTGAGACATATGGAATAATTGTATACCAAGAGCAGGTTATTAGGATTGCAAGTGAAATTGGTGGCCTAAGTTTAGCGCAAGCTGATTTACTTCGTCGTGCAATGGGGAAAAAAGATAAAGAACTCATGGCGAAGCAGAAGAAAGAATTTGTTGAAAGTGCAGTATCAAAACAGGTTGAACGTAAAACAGCCGCCGAAATATTTGATTTAATTGAAAAATTTGCATCCTATGGATTTAATAAATCGCATAGTGTAGCATATTCTGTATTAGCATACCAAACAGCATTTCTCAAGGCGCATTATCCTGCGGAATATATGGCTGCAACATTATCGAGCGAAATGGATAATACCGATAAAATTGTAATTTTTATCGATGAATGTCGAAAACTGGGGATTGAAGTATTGCCACCGGATATCAATGAAAGCGGAGTAAGTTTTGTTGTAACTCAGCATGGTATCCGATTTGGACTTAGTGCAATAAAAAATGTAGGTGTAGGAGCTGTTGAACAAATCGTTCAGTCAAGAAGCGAACAAGGTAGATTTAAAGATATTTTCGATTTTTGTGTTCGTGTTGATTTACGGTTGGTCAATAAAAAAACTTTAGAAGGGCTTATTCAGGCTGGTGCATTTGATTCACTTCAAAGTAATCGTGCGCAATTATTTCAGAATGTTGAAACCGTTGCATCGTATGGTCAGAATCTCCAGGATCAAGTGACAAAAGGACAATCGAACCTTTTCGATCATGGGGGAGCTAAAGTAACTCAACGGCCATTACTCCGTAACGCTTCTGAATGGTCAGAAACTGAAAAATTAACCAGAGAAAAAACCGTTCTTGGTTTTTATGTTTCAGGACATCCTTTATTGAAATATCGTGATGAGATTGAAGGATTTGCAACTGCCAAACTTAATGAAGCAATAAATGTAAAACAGAATGCATTGATTCGAGTATGCGGAATCATTTCAGATATAAAGAAAAAAATTGATCGACGTGGTAATACAATGGCCTTCGTCACTATTGAAGATTTTACCGGCAAGGCCGATTGTATTGTGTTTGCCGATCCTTACAAGAAATTCGTTCAACTTTTATATGTCGGTTCTATAGTTATGATGACGGGTAAAAACGATGGAAATGAAGAAGCTATTAAAGTGATAGTCAATGAGGTTATTAGTATCGATGATGTTCGAAAAAAATTTATTAAAAGTGTGCTCATAAATATTAACTTGGATTTAACTAGTGAACAAGATGCATTCGAATTGATTAAGCTGATAGAAAATCATAAAGGGAAATGCCAATGTTTTTTAAATTTCATTGGTGGCGATTTACAGAACAATTCGATATATTTAACACGAAAATATACTATTGATCCAGACCAAAAGTTTACCGATGCTGTTAAGAAAATATTTGGTCAACATTCGGTTCAATTGCGTGGATAAGTGATTAAGGAAAGGAAACGATGGCGTCTATCGAAATATCAGAAACAAACTTTGAACGTGAAGTATTAAAAGAATCACTTCCAGTACTAGTCGATTTTTGGGCTGTCTGGTGTGGACCTTGTAAAATGGTTGCACCTATCGTTGAAGAATTGTCAACTGAATATGCTGGAAAAATTAAAATTGCAAAAGTAGATGTAGATAGTAATCAACACATAGCTATGCAATATGGTATTCGAAGTATTCCAACACTACTACTTTTTAAGCAAGGCAAAGTAGTTGAACAGATTGTCGGCGCAGCACCGAAGAAAGCGTTAATAGAAAAATTAGCAAAACATCTTAATTGACTAAATTTGAACAAGCGAGAAATTGAAGCCTTGGTGGCATTTCTCGCTTTTTTATTTTTGATCAAGGAATCTAGAGGGTAAATTGGAAACATATAAAAAAAGAACTGTCACTTGTGGAGAACTTCGCAAAATCCATATGGGGCAAACTGTAACGCTAACAGGGTGGGTCGATACTCGTCGGGATTTAGGTGGATTGATATTTATTGACCTTAGAGATAGATATGGTAAGACACAAATTGCTTTTTCACCTGAACGAAATTCTACCGCTCTAGAAACGGCTAAAACACTTCGCTCAGAATATGTTATCTCTGTTACAGGAATCGTAAGTCATCGTCCGGAGGGAACAGATAATCCGGAAGTTCCAACAGGTGAAGTAGAAGTAGATGTGAATGAAGTGACAATACTTAATAAATCAGAAACACCACCTTTTTTACCGGATGAATTCTCAGAAACAAACGAAGATCTACGTCTTAAATATCGATATATAGATTTACGCCGTCCATCAATGCAACGAAATCTCATAATGCGACATAAAGCCTATCAAATTGTCCGATCTTATTTTGATAGAAATGGATTTCTTGAAATTGAAACTCCCATTTTAATGAAAAGTACACCAGAAGGTGCCAGAGATTTTCTTGTACCAAGTAGGATTCATCATGGAAAATTTTATGCCCTCCCACAATCACCGCAGACATATAAGCAAATTTTGATGGTTGCAGGATATGATAAGTATTTTCAAATTGTAAAATGTTTTCGTGATGAGGATTTGCGTGCAGATCGACAACTCGAATTCACACAAATTGATGTAGAAATGTCTTTTGTAGGTGAAGAAGATATTCAGGCTAACACTGAAGGCGTAATTGTTGAAATCTTTAAAAAGTTACTCAATCAGTATGTTGCTGTTCCGTTTAGACGCTTGACATACAATGAAGCGATGGAACACTATGGAAGTGATAAGCCAGATTTACGTTTTGGTTTGGAAATAAAAGATTGTTCAAAAATTGCATTAAACTCTGGCTTCAGAGTGTTTAGTGATACCGTAAAGAATAATGGCATCGTTTCGGGTATTTGTGTGCCAGGACTTTCGTCATATACACGTAATCAACTAGATATGTTGACCGACTATGTAAAATCTCTTGGTGCTGGCGGATTAGTCTATATTCGAGTGCAGAAAGACAAGAATGAATGCTCTGCGAGTAAATTCGTCTCAGAGTCAGAGGTTGACGCAATAGTAAAACAAATGGAAGCTAAAGAGAACGATCTTATTCTTTTAATTTCTGGACAATGGAGAAAAGCACTTACAATACTTGGTACATTACGATTGGAAATGGCACAACGTCTTAACCTAATTTCCGAAAATACATGGAATTTTGTCTGGGTAACCGATTTTCCTTTATTGGAATTTAGCGAGGAAGAAAAGCGATTTGTCGCAGTCCATCATCCATTTACTGCACCAAAAGACAGTGATATTCCATTATTGCACTCCGATCCAGGCAAAGTTCGTGCTCGTGCATATGATCTTGTTATCAATGGTAATGAAATTGCAGGTGGTAGCATTCGCATACATACACAAGAGTTGCAGAATACAATATTTGAACTCCTAGGAATCAGCAAAGAAGATTCAAAAATTAAATTTGGTTTTTTACTCGATGCTTTTAAATATGGTGCACCACCTCATGGTGGAATTGCATTTGGATTTGACCGTTTAATGATGCTCATAACAGGCAATAAATCTATTCGGGAAGTCATTGCGTTTCCAAAAACCGCCAGTGGCATATCACTAATGGACGATGCTCCATCGCAAGTGGAAATTAAACAACTCAACGAACTTCATTTAAAGATAAAATAGAGGATAGAATTTGAGTTTTTCAGATTTACGAATCCAATTGCAGGAACAACGAAAGCGTATCGATGCACTTCGGGGGTATCTTTGACCTCGATACCAAAGAAAAAGAATTGAACGAATTACAATTTCGCACTACTGACCACGCATTCTGGAATGATAATATTGCTGCTCAAAAAGTAATCCAGCAGATTAATTTTCGAAAGGAATGGATTGATTCTTGGAAAGCATTAGACATTTTGTATAAAGATACAGAATCGTTAATCGGGATTGCAGAGGAGGCGAATGAAGAAAGCTTTGAAGTCGAAGTGATCAAAGATCTCGAGAAGTTAAATTCAGATATTGAAAATCTCGAGTTGAAGAATATGTTAAGTGGCATCGATGATGAAAAAAATGCAATACTGACCATTCACTCAGGAGCCGGTGGCACCGAAGCGCAGGATTGGGCTGAGATGCTTCTCAGAATGTACTCACGTTGGTCTGAACGTCATGGTCTTAAAGTCTATTTGGCTGATATGCTTGAAGGTGAAGGAGCTGGTATTAAAAGCGTAACATTAGAAATCATTGGAAAATATGCTTATGGATATTTAAAGGCCGAAAATGGTGTTCATCGATTGGTGCGTATTTCACCGTTTGATTCAAACGCTAGGAGACATACATCATTCGCTTCCGTTTTTGTGTATCCAGAAATTGAAGATACCATTGAAATAGAAATTAATCCCGCAGATTTAAAAATTGATACATATCGCGCTGGAGGTAAGGGAGGACAAAATGTCAACAAGGTTGAGACAGCTGTTAGGATAACACACATTCCAACCGGAGTAGTAGTTGCTTGCCAACAAGAGAGATCGCAATTCCAAAATCGTGAACGTGCAATGAAAATGTTGAAATCTCGTCTATATCAAATCAAACGAGAAGAAGAAGAAGAACGATTAAGTGCAATTGAAAACACAAAGAAGAAAATTGAATGGGGAAGCCAGATACGATCCTATACTTTTCAACCTTATCAATTGGTAAAAGATCACAGAACTGGAGCCGAGAAGGGTGATGTACAAGCAGTTATGGATGGTGAGATTGACGAGTTTATAAAAAGCTATCTTCTAGAGTACGCATTAAAATAGACGATTTACATTATGCGATTGCGCTTAAAGAAAATTGATGTAACAGATTTTATAGCAGTTCGACATCTTACATCCAGGCATAATCGTGGATTTGTGTCCTTCATTACTTCCATTGCTATTATTGGTGTAACATTGGGTGTTGCAAGTTTAGATATTACTCTGGCAATACTTAGAGGATTTGAGCAAACTATTAAAGAAAATGTTGTCAGCTTTACTGCGCACATGCAATTGTATGCTTTTGAGAACGATCTTTTACCTAATCCAGATTTAACAATACAGAAAGTATTTTCACGTTTCACAGAAGTTCGAGAAATTGCACCGTATCTTTCGCGCGAAGGAATGGTCCGTTCAAAATTGGAAATTGATGGTGTATTGATCAAAGGAGTCGATCCGACAAATGATATTTCAGCTGCTAAGAGAAGATTAATAGAAGGCGTTTATGATCTTGATGAAAGAGATGCTGGAATCCAGCGAATTATTATAGGCAAGCGACTTGCAGAAAAGATAAAAGTCAATATTGGAGAAAAAGTTCTCGTTTATGCATTAGGAGGAACATCACTTTCTCTTTCAGAAACTCGAATTATGCAGTTCGAAATTAGTGGTATTTACGAAACGGGTATGGCTGATTACGATGGAAGTGTAGTCTATATAAATTTACGTAATGCGCAACGCCTTTGCCAGGTTGGCAAAACTGTTTCAGGTTTTGATATACTGGTTGATAACACTGAGAACCTTTCCACGCTAGCTCAACAAATTTCAGATTATCTTGGTTATCCATATTATGCACGTACAATGTTTCAACAGTATCGAAATTTATTTGCATGGGTTGATCTTCAGAGAATCCCTGTGCTCATCATTCTCACTCTAATAATGATTGTTGCAACTGTAAATATTATTGGAACATTATTAATGCTTATTTTAGGAAAATCTAAGGAAATCGGGACTTTAAAAACAATAGGAATGCAACAAAAAATTGTAATAAAAGTATTCTTAAAGCAAGGCATTCTCATAGGCATAGTTGGAACGATACTAGGTAATTGTATTGCTCTCTCATTATGTTGGCTCGAACTTCGTTATAGGTTGTTTCCATTACCTTCAGGTATATATTTTATGACTCATGTCCCAATAAATATATCCCTCTTCGATTTTTCTATTGTTAGTATTGCAGCGATAGGAATTAGTTTTCTGGCTTCATGGCTGCCATCACAATTTGCAGCAAAAATGGATCCTGTTAAATTGTTAAGATTTTCCTAATGAAGTACGAACTCCATATTGCCCTTAGATATTTACTTAGCAAAAAGAGTATAAAATTTGTTTCAATCATTTC
>Ga0233422_10000755_pt1 | contig 15299 bp, 7 predicted proteins | sample Watercolumn_Mata_2_FD_182724 | JGI IMG/M metagenome (GOLD analysis project Ga0233422, IMG submission 182724) | Freshwater microbial communities from Lake Matano, South Sulawesi, Indonesia - Watercolumn_Matano_2014_110_MG | ecosystem: Environmental > Aquatic > Freshwater > Lake | place...
CCGTCACGGTAATCTTGTTGGTCGTATTATGGGCGGACGTCGCAGTGATCACGAATGAGGTCGCGCCGGATGCCACGGGGGTAGCATCGGCGTTGTAGGTTGCGTTCTCATTCGTCAACATCTTTGACGGAATGGTGAATCCACCGTAGGAACCCTGTCCACCGCCCATCGATGAGGGGCGAACCTTGTACTGGTATGCCTGAGCAGAAAGGTTGTTCAGGTCGTTGATGATAGCGTCGCGGTTCGACTGAACGCTTTGGGCTGAGAACAAGCTCAGACCGACGGCGATAGCGATACCGACGATAATGACGCCGAGAATGATGAGTAGAAGTTGCTGTTGACCCATAGATAGTCTCCTTAATTAGGTGAAGGAATAGGGATTAGGGGAAACGGTTTCTGACGAATTGACTCTCGAATGGGAGCAAGGAGCGTGCCACGTAGCCCCGAAGCCAATTCCTTAGAAAGACACTTGTTTTGAACAAATCTATCTATTCGAAATGGAAATTGCCAGGAAAAAAGTTCACTCCGCGGAAAAAATTACCGGACAACTTTTCAAGATCTGCGTGAAAACCGGGCGAACAGACCCATTTCAGCGCCTGAAAACGAGTTCATAGACATGAAACGGCTCCCTAGAGATCAGTGCCAGAGAATCGGGCCCGGCGATACCTCGCAGAATGGGCGCAGGCAAGCCATGGGCAACGACATATACAGACCTTCCTTTCAAATCCATTTCTCTGGCTAATTGGCCCGCCGTTTGACCCTCATCCGCCCCCACGTCTAAAACCACGACATCGCGGCTGAGCACGAGAGCTCCCGCCGCGTCCCTCCATCCTCCATACGTGAACACGGCCGATCTGGCGGTGAGGATGTTCTGTAGCTGCTTGATCAACACTTCGTTCCTCATACGCCGGTTTCTAGAGGCGGCGACATCCCACTGGAGATGGACGGACAAAGACCACCCGAGGCACAAACCCAGTATGACCGAAACAAATGGCAGCTTCGTCCCCCGAAGAAGAAGGAAGAGAGCGACAACCGATAGCAACGCGAGCAAGAGCGGAACATTGAGGATCGCCAACCGTTGAAGGGAATTTCCAGGTGCCATGAGGACAGATGCGAACATCAAGCCTGATCCAAGCAATCCCAGTACAAATGGATAAATCCTTCCCCCAGCCTGCTCAAACATAATGGCGACAGCAATTGCGGAGATTGGGACAAGCTCAAGGAAGTATCGTTGGTTGTATGCCAGTCCGTCCGTACGACCGATCCCCAACATGCTGAAAACGAGAACGACCGAAGCCACGAGCAGTGAGAGTGGCTTCAGAATCCTCATCTCCTCGTTTCGCCGCCAGGATGTAATGATCCAGACGCCAACGAACACGGCAAGTGCCACCGCTATCCATGGTGACGACTGAAGGAGCGCCTTTTTCACGACTCCATCCACAAGGAGTGCCCCGGACTCGAGATCTTTTCTGTAGATGACAGAGAGCATCGGATCGGTAAATCCGGGTTGGCTCGAGAAATCAACGAAGCGCGTCCAGAGTGTCCCCAGAGGATCAAAGGACAGTGAGCCAGAGACTTGTTGGCCAACATTTCCGGAATAGGCGATCGCTTTCGGAAACGGGTGCCAGACACCCTGCCGATAATAGCGCATCGTAGCGATGACGATGAGTGGAATTCCGGTACCAATTGCATACCACAACGCGGAACGCAATCGAGCACGACCGAACAGGAGAATCGTCAGTCCCATCCCGCTGGCAAGGATGATGTTCTGTTCTCGGATGCCAACAGCGATTCCGATCAGAGCACCTCCTACGAACGCGCTTCTCATCTGACCGCCGTCCCAAACATTCGCAACGAACGCCACGGAGATGGTGACGAGGGCGACGGAGAGCATGTGCGGCCAGACACCTTGAGAGTACTCCAGGAATGATCCTCCCAGCAGCGTCAGCAGCACAGCGATCCAAGCTGTTTGACGCTTGCTGGTCAACTTCCTCACAAGCAGGAACACTCCGAGGGCCGTAAGCAGAAGTGCGAGAGTATTGAGCAGGACAAGCCCGCGCCAGCCGAGGGGCAAGAGGGGCAGCGCAAGTATGCCGTATAGCGGCGGGGCAACCGAGAAGACCGGGGTCTTGGTCGCGGCCCTACGGTGCGCGTCCGGATCGAACGCATAGAGTTCTTTGCTCGGTGTGAGACCTTCTGTCCCTGGGACTGTCATCGCGCCGTCTCGCAATCCGACGACGGTCACCAGGTAGTTTATCTCATCGATGGTGAACGGACCACTGATTGATGTTGAGAGGAGAATGATTCCGACCGAACAGAGCACAACGAAGAGAACGATGTATTCTCTCTTGTCATCCTCAGTTGTGGCTTTGTCGAAGATGGTCACGAAGGAAACCAGTTTGTCCAGGAAGATCGCATTCTGAGAACCGGAAAATCCTCGTGCGTGATGAGGTTGTAGCGCGAGAGGTAAATCATGCGGAATGTCAAAGCGAACAACGTACAATCGCCAATCGGTCCCGCCAAGAAACGGCGGGATGCGAACAACGCACAATTGACAATCGATCCCGCCAGAAAACGGCGGGATGCGAACAACGCACAATCGAAAATTCTCTTGTGGGCCCTGCTGGGCTCGAACCAGCGACCCGCAGATTATGAGTCTGCTGCTCTAACCAACTGAGCTAAGGGCCCCAAACATGATTACGCGATGGGATTTTCGATTGCCGATTTTTGATTTATGATTACAAAGAACATGCTGCTCCCCGCCCGAACGACCGGACACAGCCCAAACTCGTTCGGTCGGGCGGGTAACCAACTGCTTGTCCGCCGTGCTTCATCTTTTGGCGGACCTGCCCGCCGAAGTCCCGATGCTTCTGATCGGGACGCAGGCGGGAGCTAAGGGCCCGATCATGGACAGACGATTTAGTTGTCGATTCGCGATTTACGATTGATGATTGAAATGAGTCTGCTGCTCCCCGTCCGAACGGCCACCCGCAACCCAGACTCGTTAGGCCAGGCGGGTAACCAGCTGCGTGTCCGCCGACTGTTCGGCGGCACCTTCTGGCGGGAAGAAGAGCCAGGTCCTGAAAACGCAGCGCAAGAGTCGATTGACGGATACTCATGACTAAGATACGGGGATAGTCGGGAAAAAACAATATCGCCTCAATGCACTACCGAAGCGCACATTTCCTGCCCGGCAGGCGTGGAGCGCGGAGGAAGAAGCTGTTCTTGCTGACTCTCATCCTCTCAGCAATCATGTATCAAATACAGAGGATGCCACCGTAGGGGTCACGAGCGCAGGAACAATTCCGTACTTCACAGGGAGGACAGCTGTCGACTTCCTGGGGAAAAGCGATGTGCGCGTTGCGCGCCTTTTGCCCGACGTTTCAGGAAGGGTGTCCTGGAATGGAATGAGCAGCGTGCCGGGTCACAACAAGTATGACTTGAACTACTCTCTCAAAACCCTCCGGCCGACCTATGCGCAGGTGGTAAGCTGGTGCAGCCAGGATTTTCGTGAATGGTCCGCACAGCACTATGCCGAGGTCTCGTGCAAGGGAGTGCCGCTCAGATTATTGCGGAACTCGAAGTCGGTACGCTGGAACCTGATCTCAGATCCTCAAGGAACCAAGCGACCTCCCCTCTGAGGAATTGTTCTCCCTCATCCGCATGTCTGCGAGACATCAGCGCCGGATCGTGCCAATCTTCGCTTCGCTCCCGTCAGGCTTTTCCAGAACTTGCTAGAGGTAGACCTCCAACTCCGAGAGCTTCGCAGCAACCTTACGATCTTCAGGAGAAAGCGCAACCAACTTCCTCAGCGCCTGCACAGCCGGCCAGTACCGGCGCTTGAGTTCGTAGGACTGGGCCAGAATGGTGAGGGCATCAGCGGTCTGATGATCGAGCGCCACAACTTTGAGCGCATGCTCGATGGCAAGGTCATTGAGTCCGATCGCTGCAAACGATCTGGACAACTCCATTTCGTAACTCAGACGCAGGTCAATTCGCTTCACGATCCGGACTGAGTCAGCAAGCGTCAGGATGCGGTGAACTGGCCCCAACATCGGATGAGGTGGCTTGATGTTCTCCACCATCGACAAATAGCGCCGTGCCTCCGGGAGATCATCCTGCTCGAGCGCATAATATACTCCGAAGATCATCGACGGGGTGAATGATGGATCGGCTTCGAGTGAGCGTTTCAGGACAACCTGTGCCCACTCGTGAAATCCTCTGTCCCAATAGTTTGCCGAAATCCTGTGTAGTACCCCCGCCTTCGACTCAGGAAGTGAATCGCGATCCGCCTTCTCAAACTCGTGTATGAGAACGGAATGAAAGCGCGCCTCCATGAGGAACTGTCCCGCTTGCTGCTCATACGCGAATCGCGAGAAATATGAGAGAGCACTATTGTAATGTCCGCCAAAAGACAACGCAATTCCTCGAAACAGCGCCAGGTATGCCGATCCTCGCGACATCTCGGTCAGCAGTCCGAACGTATAAAACGCGTCCCGTTCACGATGACCTTCAAGGGTGCGCACTCCTTCAGCGAAGAGTTCTCTCGACGTCGCCTCACGCTCCTGAATCGGGACTGCTGGGAGCTCCGCATCCCGTCCCGTCTCCCCAAGCGCAAGAAGAGCCACTTTTTCACGGTCGATTACCTGAACGACCTCGAAGTTCCCCGCGCGAAAGACCGGACGAAATTCGTACTTCTTCGACTTGAGCATCTGGAATTCAAACTCGCGGATCCCGGGATTCATCACATAGTTGACGATGAAGTCGATCTCATAGTCCCGAAGCACCGCATCGAAGAGTGAGAAGGAGATCGTCGGTTCACTGTCCATTACCTTTCGCCCCTCGACCCAGAATGACAGTTCCTTCCAACGTGCAAGAATGACTGAGGAAGAGTCGGAATGCCGGGAGATCCAGTTCCCCACGATCGACGCAGGACGGACGTAGAGCTCGGGGGTCATGGACTGCGCCTCATAGGCGACACCTGGAGCTGCTGTCCGGTGACGGTACGTCCTGGCATGCAGCGTAAAGTCGGACAGCCACACGAATGTAGGCAGCATGCAGAATGCGAGAAGGGTCAAGAGAACTGGGCGAATGGCAAATCCAGTCGGCCATCGCATCAAGAACCGATCATAGAGATCTTTCGCTCCGGCAGCCGCAAACATCAGAGCCGGCGGGAGGAACGGAAAGAAGAACCGTATGTCATTGATCGGATACATCAGAACAAGGCCATTGTAGAGAAGGAAGAAGAGTCCCAACAGCAGCGACTGTGGATCGCGCCTCCGGATCACTATTCCCCACGCCAGGAGTCCATACTGAAGAAGGATGAGCGGGACCTGTGCATAGACGAGAGTCATCGACGTCATTTGCATTACGGCATCCTGCTCCCACACGACCGGAAACGACCGCGTCAGGAACAGTGGGAACAGGAACAGCCCTTTTGCCATCTTCGCATAGACGATACTGTTGACACGAAGCCGTGCAAAGATCTCCTCCAGGAAACTCGCATCTTCTGCGGTCAGAGAATTCCGGAGGAGGAGTCTCGAGTTCCTGAGAGGCGGATTCTCCATGCCGGCGACGGAAATCTCATTCCGGTAGTACCAAAGCAGGTAGAAGGCAATCGGCATCAAGCAGACGAGCAGCAGGGCAAAGTATCTCTTCCGCAGAAAGAAGTAGACAGCGGACGCAACCAGCAATGTAAGACCAACCTCACGAAGGAGAATGGCCGCAGTGAGAACTGCAGCGTATGCCCAGGCCGCAGAGTGGTTGTGAGGATCCTCTTCGATTTTCTGAGCAAGAAGAACAAGAAGAACGAGAGCAAGGGCAAACGGAACGTCAGAGAGCACCTGACTCGAGAGCACAATTGTCAGACCGTTGAACGCGAGAAGGAATGCAGCGATGAGCGCAACGCGACTTCCGGTACGCGGGCACGTCCACGCGTAGAACAGCAGAACGAGCAATGCCATCATCCCCATCGTGAGGATTTTCGACGGAATGACGATGTTGTCAAAAAGCCATGCAAGCGGGGCAAGAAGAAGCGGATAGAGGGGAGCGTGTACTACGTAACGTGTCGCTTCCGGGGCGGACGCATCGGTGAATCCATGGAATGAAGCAAGGGATTTGGCCCAGATGAGATAGCGTGCACTATCGGGGGTATACAGAAGGCAATCGTTGACCAGCCAAATCGAGAACGCCAGGAAAATTCCCGACAGGATCCACGGTTTGTAGTCGGTGGCCAAAACACCCCAAGGACTTCCCCCGCGCGTACTGTCGAATGTCGGTTCACTCATGCCGTGGCCTACATCCGTTTGCTGAGTCGTTGGAGTTTTTCACGGGCGATTGCATCATCGGGTGTAAGCCTGGTCAGGCGCTCGAGCACGCTGACTGCTGGCGCAATCCTTCCTTTGAGATCATACGCTTCTGCCAGAAGCTGAAGCGCGCCCACATGCGTTGAATCTTGTTCGAGAATCGAAATCGATTCATCGATGGTCCCGTCGACCAATCCCAGCTGGGCGTACGATTTCGCAAGCCGCAAGCGGTGCGCAAGACGTTCCTGGACCGATCGGGCACTCCGGGCGGACTCCATCGCAGCAAAGGACTTCTCCAGCGTTGCCAAAATGGCATGGCTGGGATTCGCAGACTTCATTCTCGAAAAGTAATTCCGTGCTCCGACGGTGTCTCCACGCTGAAGTGAATAGTACATTCCGAAAACGAGAGAAGGAGCAAATGTGGGATCTTCGCCGAGCGACTGCTCAAGCAACTGCACCGCAAAGAGCCGAAATCCAAGATCCCAATATACTGCAGAGACGCGATGGTATATTGCTGCCCGTTCGAGTGGTGAGCTGGACTCCTTCGCGGTCTCCAGATTCCTCAGCAAGCTCTCATGGTATTGGGCGTGAAAGATGTACGGTCCCGCCTGCAGTTGATTCCTCAGCTGTCTGTACAGCCGAAGGGCAGGTTCATATTGCCCATCTATTTCGAGCGAGATAGCACAGAAGAGACCGACATACCCCGAACCCGACGAGCCGAGAAGATCCGAGAAGTTCTTGAGAGCGTCGTTCGGCCTCCCTTCGTCAAGTTCCCGTACGCCGCGGGCAAACATTGCCCTCGCCCCAACCTCACGCTCCGCAATCATGTCACTCCCCGACAGGGAGTCTATAAATGCAGACGCGAGCCCCCCCGGACTGTCACCCGTGGTTTTCTGTACCTGGATCACCTCAAGCTTGCCCGCCCTGTAGACCGGCGTGAGTGAATACTTCTTTGTTTGAAGCATCTGGAACTCGTAGTCACGCAGACCAGGCTCGAAGACACCGGCAACAATGTACGTGGCATTGTAGTCACGGATGTAGGAGTCAAACAGGCTCAGGGATTGAAGCCGGTCGGTCATGATCAGTTTTCTTCCGTCGAGCCAGAGGGCCACTTCTCCCAGCCGCGACATGACCGTCGTCGAAGGTTCAGAGTGGGCTGCGATCCATGTCGCGACTTGTCTTGTCGGGTCCGACCGCTCACGCAAGTACGCCTTGTTTCCCTCGATGTAACCGATCACCCAAACGGTATTCGGCACTGCGAGGACAAGCAGCACGACTCCGCCGAGGGCTGCGACGAGTCCGTTTTCTCGTAACCGCGGTGACAGCCTCTGCACCAGATTCCAGCCCCCGATGATGCAGAAGTGAAGCATCAATACCATCATTGGCACAAGAAAGCGGAGGTCGTTCACAGGGTAGAGGAGCACGACGGCCATATAGACACAGCAAAACATGAGGATCCACGCCGTTGTCTTGTTTCGTCTCCAGGCGACAACCGCACCCCACGCAAGCAGGCCATACTGGAGAAGGATGAGCGGGATTTGCGAGGCCAAGAGAATGCTGTTGAGCGCCTGCCTCAGCGGGACCGGAATCGGCACGCCCGCATAGGATTGCGACACGAACTGCGGGAAGAGGATCAGACCTTTTGCCCATCGTCCGTACACCGAGGAGTTCGACTCTATCCGGGTCATGAACTCCTTGAGCATGCTCTCGCTCTCAGCCGTAAAGTGGTGGCCGGTGAACAACCGGGTGTTTCTGATATTCGGATTCTCCAGCCCGCCGTAGTACACCTCGTTCCGAAAATACCAGAGGAGATAGAAGAGTACCGGGACAGCGAAGACAAGAAGGAGCCGCCGGTACTGCTTCGTAAGAAACAAATAGATGACAGCACTGATCAGCAGGCTCAGACCGATCTCACGAAGAAAAATCCCGACAGTGAGAACCGCAGCGAGACCCCAGGCCCAATGGTCATCGTCAGGATGTTCTGACATCTTCGCCACCAGAAGAAATGCAATGACCGTGCAGGCGGCAAAGGGAATATCGGAGAGGACCTGACCGGAGAAGATAATCGTCAGCGAGTTAAGTGCGAGAAAGAGAGTGCCTATGAACGCCCCTCCCTTTCCGATCGCCTTTGACGTCCATAGAAAGAACAGAATGAGAAGTGCAACGCCACAAAGAAGCGTGAGACCTTTTGCGGGGATGACAAGGTTGGTGAAGACCCACGCGAGCGGGGCCAGCATGATCGGGTAGAAAGGGGCATGGATCACGTAGCGAAGGGGCTCCGGACCGGAGTTGTCGACAAAGCCCTCAAACGAAGCGAGCGACTTCGCCCAGAAGAGGTACCTTGCACAATCGGGAGAGTACATCAGTTTCTCGTTCAGCCCGAGCACAACAATGGCCATGAATCCTGCAACGATGAGCCAGAGGGGGAGATCAGAAAGCTGTTCGCGCAATGACCTCGTGCCTGTCGCCTCCAGCACTCCGTCGACTGACTCCGGTTCTGTGGTGCCGCCTGGCGTCTGATCCGGTTCCATCATTTTCGCTTTCCCTTCAGAGAAGTAAGCAACGTGCTCGCACCTTCAGACCCCGGATTGAGCCGGAGTGCCCGCTCCACTTCATCAAATGACTCCTCCGGCAGATCGATTCGACCGTATTCCTCAGCGAGCAACACGTGAATCCTTGAAGCCTCGGCTGAGTCTTTCACCCGGGACAATTCACGATGCAGCCGGGTCATCTTTGTGAACGACTTCACGACAGCGTTTGAGCTGTCGATCGCCTGCAGGTTCTTCAGGATCCCCTCCGCCTTCGACGTGTCGCCAAGCTGGATCCCGATATGCCATGTCCACAGGAGGCTCTCGAAGTGGTTCGGGTCGGTTCTCACAAGTTCGTTCAAAAGGTCAAATGCCTGACGACCATATCCCAGGTTCCATACCGTTCGTGCGACCTGGAACATCCGGTCTGAGGATCTTGGATCATCCCGGTTGGCACGGATCAGTTTCAGTTCGTTCATGGTGTGGAGAAACACTCTCGCCGGCGGGATGAACGATGTTGCGCTCGGCGACGCATAGAGGCGACGGAGTTCCTGAACCGCCTCGAGTGAATCGCCCGCCAGAGCGTGCGCAATCAGCAGATAGAACGTAATCTCAGATTGGCGGGAGAACTTGTCCCGTGCCATCGAAAAGAACTGCAGCGCATCGAAATGGCGCGCCGCCTGCAACGAGAGCCGGCCAAGCTGCATGAGATCGCCCACATCTGTTGTCGACAGGGTCAGGACCTGCTCCTTCGGAGCACGAACGGGTTCACGGAGGCGCTGATGCACTTTGTAGAGTCTGAGACCTGCCACCGTGTCGGTCAGTTCGAGTCTGAAACGGCTCGAAGCCGTCAATGACACCTGAAACGTCTCCACGTTTCCGTACGACTCTGCTGCAATGAGGTGCGAGACGTTGTGCGTTCGCAGCAAACCTTCAAGCATCGGGAGTGGAACTCCGCGGTTGATCTCCAGAAATTTGATCCCCGGGGCAAACGGGACGATCTCCTTCTCGGAACTCGCCACCACACTCTGACTCTCAACGTGTTTCAAAATCATCTCCCCCATGATGCCCCAGGGCGTACCAAAGTACTTTGCATCCGATGCGTCCCCCTTATGGACTCTCCAGAATTCAACCGGATCGGAACGATAGGCTAGGTTTGTTCGTACAGTCTCAGCGACGCAGAGGAGATTGGGCACTGCCACAAGGAAGAACGCAACTGATCCAGCCCAGAGGGGAAACTGCTTTCTCTTGTCCAGCAATGCAAGCCTCACTCCGTCGAACACCCGTACGATATAGAAAAGAGCCAGAGGAAGAAGCGGAAGCTGGAACCTGATGTCATGGACAGGATACACAAGGATGATTGTCGTATAGAAAACGAGGAAGAGCAGCCGTACGATTGAAGTCCGGCTATGGCGCAGATCATAGACGATTCCGCCTGCCAGGAGCACTGCAAGAACGATTCCAAGTACGATATTGATCGCTGAGATAATTCCAGAAACTGCCGTGAATGCAGAACCCGGCGCAACCATGAGATTCATCGGGAATCGGTAGAACAATGATCCGCCTGTCTCTCCAAAGTAGCCGGACAGATTGATCGATGCGCGAGTGAGAAGCTCATTCGCGAGCGATGCATCCGGAGGGGTCACAAAATGACCGAAGAAGAACTTCAGATTCGGCGCCTGGTCGTCGGCCGGAATGCCGACAAGGACCATATTCCGCCAGGTCCATAATGCAAACATCGCACCTGCGGAGAGCACCACGGCAGCCGCCTGTTTGTACCGGCCTCTCAGAAGAAACGTGATCACGAAGGCTGCGACGAGGGCGACACCAATTTCGCGCAGGAGCATCACCACCGAGAGAAGTCCATTGAGCAGGATGTTGTCACGGTTCGATCCCTGGCCGGCTTCGAGTTTCTCCGCCAGGATGAACGAAAGTACGGCGATCGTCACGAATGCGGCTTCCGAGAGGACTTCCGTCGAGATAACGAGCATCAATGGATTGACAGCCAGAAACAACACCGCTGCAATTGCCAGAGGATCGGTGGTGAACCGGATGAGCCAACGATAGAGAAGGATAAGGACGACAGCACCCCAGAGCAGCGTCCAGATTTTCGCAGCGACAACAGAAAGCGGGAAGAAGAGAAGCACCGGTGCGAGGAACGCTGCATACAACGGAGCGTTAACCACGTATCGCTCAGCAACCGGTTGGGTATCATCCACGAAACCCTGTCCTTGCGCGAATGAACTTCCCCAGATGAGATAGCGGGTCGAATCTGTGTAGAGTGAAAGGTCGTTCGTGCGTGCAAGCCCGATGGCGAGAAACAACAACACGCACAACAGAATGAGGCCGTGGGAGCTCATCATGACGCGCAAGTTCTCAAGTCGATTTGTTGTCATTCCAGCTTTCGATTGTTATTGATCTCTCCGCGTACCGACTGCGGTTTGAGTATGCGATAGAGCTCGCGGGCAACCGGCTCAAAGATGAATCCATCCGCCCTCATTCGTTCCATGGGGACGGTGATGAACGATCGTCGGTATCGATCAAGAAGTTCTTCGTTCTGAGGATACCGCATTCGCCCGATGTCAAACGGGCGCGGCTGATACGCAGTGCAATAGTAAAGAGATAATCCCTCAGGTGCATTACGGCGTTGGAGCGGCAACGGCACAGTTCCCCGTCCGTTGAGATACTCCTCCAGGTCGCGGATCGGCAAATGACCGTCATGTGCGTAAAGCACGAAGAGGCTGTCCGATTCACTCTTCTCTGCAAATGTATAGTACCAAAAATATCCCGCATAGTCATAGTTCGGACAGATCAAAAGTGCCTTGCTCCCCATTTCCCGAAGTGCACCTTCAACGATCTCTTTCGCCTCACCGCTCCGACCTTGATCAGCACGGGAGAAATTCATGAAAAGGAAAATGACGGGGATGAGGACAACGACTGCACCGAGGACCACCCGGTACCGGCGGGACCAATGCCCTGCAAGCCATTCAAGTCCCGTTCCCAAACCGATGGCCACGACGACATAGACCGGCAACATGTAGATGAAAATATCGGGGACGATGTACACCGTGTTGAAGAGAAACGCTCCGGACGCCGCGAGAACCAGGAAAACTGCCACCTTGGCCTGACGCATCACGAGGAACCCAAACAACGACACCACGGTGAGAGGAAGAAACTCCAACCAGAGAAACCTCAATAGGAGCGGAACGCGCTCGAACATTGCCCCCTTCCATCCCGCGCCAAGGAAATTCGGCTTGAACTGGCCACCCGTCACGAAGTACCAGAGAGTGTGCACATCCGGCACAAGAATCTCGAGATAGGATGTTTCCGGTGCCTGCGTGCGCCAGATCAGGTATCCGTACTGTGCGGCGCCGAGCACAATGAAAAGCAACACCGGCAGCACGATTCTCGGCGACCAATAATACTCTTTCCTGGTAACCCAGACGAGAAACATGATGGACGGAAGGAGCGTGACGACAAGGAGATGATTGCCGAAGGAAATCGCATAGACAGCGCATCCGGCGAGAAAGTCGCTCGTCTTCCCGTTGATGTGCCAGCGAACGAAGAAGAAGAGCGTGAGCGTCACGAAGAGAACACAGAGCGTGTAGACTTCTGCGATGACCGACTGCGACCAAAGCGTGTAGGTGAAACCGAACGTCAGAATGACCAGTGCCGAAATCGCAGGGCGCACGTTGAGGAGTGAGAGAATCCGGGCAAGAACAGAGAGGGCAAGTCCTGCAAAAACCGCAGAGAGGAGATTAGCCCGATATGCGATTGAACCGATCGGCAGGACATTGACGAAGAGGTGATTCAGAAGCACGTAGGTTGGCGAACCAGGCTCATGCGGTATCCCCAAAACCTTCCCCACAAACTGAAATTTGCCCGTGTCGCCCGAATACCCCACGCCAGGGAGAAGCGTGGAAAGGTAGACGGCGAAAACGGCTATGACCGCAAGCAGCGGAAGCGACGATATTGCCTGATTTCGTAGTTTCGTCATGAACTCTATACTGACAGACACTGTACCATGCTCGCGACTTTTGCCTGGAATCGAATTGCGTCACATCACGTGCTTCTGGCCGCTGAAAGACGCTAAGAAAATAGCCCTTGCCCCCCGCTTTTGCAAGAGGATTCTCGGCAGTGCATCCATCGCTTCGGAATGATTCGTGCAACGACTTGAATCTTGACTCCCGTTGGTCTTTTGCGTACATTTTACCAACGTATAATGTTGTCCGCAACCTTCTCGCTCGAAGTTTAGCTTACCTGGCGGCGACGTCACCTCGGGACGCGATATCTCCCTTTCAATCATTTGAAGGAGTGTGTGATGGCGAAGACAAAATATATGATGTACGAGTGTGCCTACTGCCGCAAGACGACAAAGATGGAGCTCGTGGGCGATATGCAAGCCGAAGGGAGTCAGGAACCCGCCCTCAAGGCATGGTACCGCTGCACGCGATGTAAACACACAGCGCTCCTGGAGAAACAGGTCTCAACTCAGTCCAGGAAGGGCGAGCCTGCAAAGATAGATCGCGGTTCATGTGTCACGTACTCGCGGGAACTGGTGTATAAGATCGGTCAGGCGATCTATCACTCAGAGTGGGACGACGTCGGCAAAGTGATTTCAAAACAAAAAACGTCAGACGGTACGCAGGCAATTACCGTCTCTTTCGAGAAGCTTGGCGAACGCCGGCTCATCGAAAACATGCATCAGCCTGTTGAGAGTGAAATTATCGAGAGTGTTCCAGCCCAGGTCTAAGGCGGAACACCGAACTTGTGAGGAGGTGATTACTCTGGTCGGCATCATTATCGGTGAGAATGAACCCATCGACCGCGCCATTCGTCGATTTAAGAAGAAGTACGAGCGATCCGGCGTCTTGAAAGAGTTCAAGAAGCGCACGTTTTTCACGAAGCCGTCTGTGAAGAAGCGAATGAAGAAGGTCAAAGCTATTCGCAGAGCACAGCGTGCCATGATGGAAGAGGCGATGTAGTCACTCCGCTTCCGGTTTCTGAAACAGAAAGTCCCGGCGATCTAAGTCGTCGGGACTTTTCTTTTGAGGAGCGGCAACAGTGTTCCTCAGCTTACAGGTGAACGCTCATCATTTGGAAAGAATCATCCTCTTTGTTTCCATGAAACCTCCAGCCTGCATCCGATAGAAGTACACTCCGCTGGGCAGTCCAGAAGCGTTCCAATGCCGGACATAGGTGCCCGGTTGGAGGTTCTCCTGGACGAGCGTAGCTGCTTCTCTGCCGAGGACGTCGAAGATTTTCAATGTAACGAGCTCAGAACTCGGAACCTGAAACTCGAATTTCGTTGTCGGATTGAACGGATTTGGATAGTTCTGTGAGAGCTCGTACTCCACCGGCACGGTCGATGCCCGATCGACAGAGACGAGCCCGCTTGTCGATGCAACCACAGCTCGAATTCTCAAGTTGTAGGGTGTCCCTATTCCGGACGACGGATCTGCTAGGTTGACCCAACGTCCATTCGTGTACAAGGAAGATCTGCTGGAGGCAGCTGTCTGATCCGTCCTGACTTTCAACGCATCCTGCGGATTCGAGGTGTAGATGACGAGATGGTAGTCCTGCCCCGCATTGACCGTTAATCCCGCTCCTGTCATATCAATGAAGTTGGACAGTCCTGTGGTGCTTGTCCCCGGATTTAGACGCGCGAAATCAAACAGCACAGAGTTTCCTATTTTCGCACCCGGAATGCCACCAACACTGCCGGGCGCGTTGGTCCACAGTTCACACACGAGCGATCCCGTACCGGAGATGGGCGTGTTTCCCACTGTCGTGAGATTGAGCTGCAATCCTGTCACCCAGCCGGATGCCGTCGGCGAGAACCTCACAGCATATTTGGCGTCACCCGTTAGGTATGGGGTGCTGAAAATGCCACTCGAGCCATCGGTATCGTACGCGCACGTCTGACGGTTCGCTGTCGCAGCATCCTTGATAACCTTGACAGCCGCCCGTAGTACATCGAGCTTGCCGTATCCCCACGAGTAGTTCGGCACGGTCCCTGTCGACGCATCGACATTCGCCGTGGTTGTCATAAGAGATTTGACCTGTGCCGCGGTGAGGTTCTTTGATATCTGAAGTAGCAGTGCTGCCGCCCCAGCAACGTGCGGCGATGCCATGCTTGTTCCCTGAGTCAAATAGTGCTTTCCGTCCGGCGTGATTCTTGTTATGGAGGTCGCGGACGCGGCCCATCCTGACATCGAGGACACGATGCCCTGCCCGGGAGCGGCGATGTCAGGCTTCAATCTCCCGTCCGCCGTGGGGCCGATACCGCTGAAGGTCGAGAGAGAACCGAGAGGCGGGTTTGATGTACTCGAGTAGACATAGCCGGAGCCGTTGATGGAGAGCCACGCATTTCGAGTGACGTGGGAACCAACTGTGATCGCACCTTTCGAATTGCCCGGGCTGGAAACCATCTTCTGAGTATTTCCAGCCCGGGCAATTCGAAAGG
>Ga0233422_10000758_pt1 | contig 15286 bp, 16 predicted proteins | sample Watercolumn_Mata_2_FD_182724 | JGI IMG/M metagenome (GOLD analysis project Ga0233422, IMG submission 182724) | Freshwater microbial communities from Lake Matano, South Sulawesi, Indonesia - Watercolumn_Matano_2014_110_MG | ecosystem: Environmental > Aquatic > Freshwater > Lake | place...
GTGCTCGGAAATCTCTACTATGCGAGAGAGGATGGAAGCATCACGCGAACCGAGAAACTGTCGCCCGACCAGCGAGAAGATACGCTGCGCCGGTACGTCGATCGTGCGTATTCCAGCGATTTCTTCGCCTTCTTTCGAAAAGCGGACCGAAAGGACCCTTCGTGAGCGTCAAAACGTTTACTCTGACGGGCACTCTATTCGCGCTTATGTTGTGCAGTGGACCGCTGACCGCCTATGATCGGGACGGTACGTGTCAGAGGCAGCGAACCGAATGGTTGAACGCCCTGGAATTGTTCCAGCAAGCCGTTGAGGACCATAGAGTCCTCAAGGATGCGAACATCGCTCCCACGATCGAGCAGGAGCTGCGTGAGAAAGGCGGCCGGGCCCCGGTGGCTCGGGTCGTTCAGGAGGTGCTCCAGCAGCGCGCGGGCAAGCTTGCCGAAGCAAAGAAGCGTGTCGAAGCACTCGCGGGGGAAGAAGAGAGCTCCTTCGAACGATGCAAGCGCTGCTATTCGCTGGATCGTTCAGGACGAAATGCACTTTCCAAATCGGTTCCGGAGGTCGTCCTTCGGGAGCGGCTTGTGGCCCAGATGAAGGACCAGACCCTCGATGAAGGATATGCACAATACAAGGACTCCAGATTACCCCTTCCCTACACGTCCACCGGCGGGGACGGATACGCCTCCCAGGCGTGGTACTGGGAACGAGGGGCGGCAGGCCCATCGAGAGGTCGGGGTACTGGCTCAGGTTACCCCCCCTACGGATATCCAAACTCGCCACAACCTTATCCGTATTATCAAGGCTGGCGCTAGAGACTAACGCTTTTGATGTAGTTGATGGGGCATTGTTGCAGTCATTGGTCACCCTAGCCTGAGTGTGGCCAGTAGGACAGCGGCTCCGCGAAGCATTCGGAATTCTCTTGACTTTTTTGGCGGCCCCGGGTAACTATATGACTTCTTTCAATTTGTTTCCACCGTAGGGGAGCAATTCATCACATTCCCACCGGATCTCGAACCGGGGTTCCGATCTCGATAGGAGTCACTCATGAACAAGTCCGACTTGGTGAAATCATTGGCCAAAGAGATGGATCTGCCAATGCGCAAGGCGGAAGAGATCGTGGATATGGTGTTCAAGACCATGACAACAGCGCTGGTTGCCGGGAACCGCATCGAGATCAGGGGGTTCGGCTCGTTCGTGGTTAAGAAGTACGAGGGGTACACGGGCAGAAACCCAAAGACCGGTGAGAAGATTACCGTCCGGACCAAACACCTGCCTTTCTTCAAGACCGGCAAAGAACTCAGGGAGAAAATAAACGAATAAGACAGGGGGCTGCCGGCCTGAGCCCCGGACGTGACGCGTAGCATCCGCTTCCTCTTGCAACCTGCCGACAGATCGGTTACTCATACACACCGATGAACAAGGAACGATCCGTTGGGATAGCCGGGTCTCTGCTTCGAGGGTCCGGTGTGGTGGTTCTGGTTGGCATGACCGCAGTGATGTCCGTCATGGACAGGACCGAGGTCTTGGCAACCGCGGGCTATTCCCGCTCGCACTACGTGCTGCCTCCCGAGGTGAAAAAGGACGGCGTTTCGTTCGCAGGAGTTTCAATCCCGCTGCAACGAAAGGAAGTTGCCGAGCGGGTTGTCGAACAGCTCAACTATCTGTTGATGGATCGACGAGCAGGCCTGATGGAGTGGTTCGACCGGATGGAGATGTACGGTCCGACCATTCGCCAGGTGCTCGATGAAGAGAAGATTCCGGCGGATCTCCTTTACATGGTTGCTCTCCTCAGCGACCTGCTGCCCAACGCGAAGAGCAAGACCGGTGGCATCGGCTGGTGGGCGTTGGGGTCGGTGAAAGAGAAGGCCGCTCCCCAGGCCGGCCAATGGCTTGTCACCAATGACTGGGACGATCGCAGAGATCCGGTGCTGTCCACCAGAATCGCGTGCACCATGTTTCAGTGGCTTCTTAGTCGGAAAGAGACCGACTCCTGGTTGCTGGCCATTTGCGCGTTCCTGGACGGGACCGAACCATTAGACGCCGCGGTAAAGAAAGCCTCGGGCTTTTCCTACTGGGACCTGGTTCTTCCACCTCGTTCGGAAACCTTTGTCCCACGCCTGATCGCCCTGAAGATCATAGATTCCAACCGAGAATTCTACGCTGTTAACGTCCCCTCACCTCCAGCGGTGTCCTTCGACCTCCTTGAGCGGTTGAAGCTGCTCAAGGACCTCCCCCTGTACGTTGTGGCCCAGTGGTGCGGCACCACCCCTCGGGATATCTGGGAGCTCAATCCCGGCGTGAGCCCGTCCACCGGCGTGCTCCCCCAGCCTGACAGAAGGAATCAGGTCGGATTTCCGCTGAGGGTCCCCAAGGGCATGGGCGAGAAGGTCCGTAAACTGCTCGTGAAGGACGGCTATATTTCTGGATGAGCGAAGGGCTGCCGCTCGATTTGCACAGCCACTTTCCTATGCTAGAATAGATCTGCGTTCTGACAAGAGAGGCCGATTTTCGCAGGCCTGATGGAAAATTCTATGAATCCACGGGACATGAAGATAGTCGCTTTTACCTGCACGTACTGCGCGTACAACGCGGCTGATTTGGCCGGATCCATGCGGTTCCAGTACCCGCACAACGTCCGGATCGTGAAACTGCTCTGTACCGGCAAAGTGGAGCCGGTGCTCCTTCTGGAAGCTTTTCGGCAGGGCGCGGATGCGGTGTTCGTGGCGGGTTGCATGGAAGGGGAATGCCATTTCGTTGAAGGCAATCTGAGGGCCCGTCAGATAGTCGAATACGCCAAGCAGCTCGTACAGGACGCGGGCCTCGACCCGAGGCGTCTCGAAATGTTCAACATGAGCGCGTCGATGGCCCAGAAGTTCGTCGCCGCGGTCGATACCATGGTCAAACGACTTGAAGAGCTTGGTCCCTCACCCCTGGGAAGCGCAGACAGCGAGGAAGTCCTTGGCGAGGCGCAGGCGGCTTCGTGAGCCTGGTTCGGCCATCTCTTTCACCATCTCTTCGTTGCTTTCTACAGACGGCGTGGCCATAATCATTGCATGCTCGCCTACCTAAAGTCCGCGGACGATGATCGCAAGCACCGGAAGGACTATCATTGCGCCAGTTGCGGCGTGTTCATTACTCAATCCGGGACCCTCTTCAGCATCAACGGCTCGTGGGAACATTCGTACACGAATCCTGCCGGAGTCCGATGCAACTTCATGACGTTTCTATCGTCGGAGAACGTGCTTGTCTCTGCGGACCTCTATGAAGAACATTCCTGGTTTCCGGGGTACGGGTGGAGGTTTCTCCTCTGCGCGGCGTGCCAGAGGCACCTGGGCTGGCAATACGACGCGCTGGGAACAGACACTTCGCCGAATATCTTCTTCGGGATTCTCACGGACTCTGTGACATCGGAGCCGGCCTCAGGTCATTAGAAATGGTATCTTCTCCGAAGGAAGGCATGCTATCTCCAAAGCTTGAGTAACAGGGGTTTTCCGGAAGTCAAGCCGAACAGGATACCGGCCAGCCATCCACCTACGCAGCCGGCCACAAAAACTGTCAGATCAGGCGTCGCTGATGCTCGCGTCTGGTGCATAAGCAATCCAAATACGCTGGCGAACGAAGCGATCCCGGCCGCGATAAATACGCTTACAAAATTGTCCTTTGAGATTCCCGTAAAACCCGCCATATAAAAACAGATCATCTGCATTCCCAAGGACAAGGCAAAGCCCATAAAACCACCTTTCAGAATTACGGCAAAGTCCATCAGCACCAAACCCCCTTAAAGACCTTGTCTTGAGAGGCGATTTGTTCTACCAAATCGGTCACTTGACCCCCGCCTCCCCCTCACCTGCCCTCTCTGGGAATGGCCCTTCCGGGATCGGACAGGTAATCCACCCCGTAGATAACAGCCCCTTCTTCCTTGTCTTTGTACAAAATGAGCACGCGATCACCCTTTAAGGGCAGCTTGGGGGGGACGAACCGAGCTTTCCATCGCAATACGAACTTTCGAGTGGTTGACTCCCCATCCGGTTTGAGCCAGAGGAACCCCTCTTCCACTTCGGCAATAGTCCCCTGGATTCTCTTAATTGGCTCCGTGTGTCCCGGAGTGAAACAGAGGACAATCAGAAGAGTCGAAACAACCAAGAGACACAGGAGGCGCATGAAACTACTGCTTTTCCCTCTCGTTCCCAGGCTCCAGCCTGGGAAGGCATATCCTCCCGGGCTCATGCCCGGCCTAATCTGACTGCCCCTACAATGATCTCACGTCTGAAGAGGCAGGAGCCTCCAGGTACCCGTTTCCAGGCCGGAGCCTGGGAACGAGATGAAGAACTTCGTTCCAAGTTTGCTTTTCCGATCAGCTTATCCCAAAGGTTTCAAGCATGGCGAGCGCGGCCTTACGACCGGCCCCCATCGCAAGGATTACCGTCGCGGCGCCGGTGACGATGTCGCCCCCGGCCCACACGCGGTCCTTGCTCGTCTTACCTGTTTCGAGATCGGCCACGATGTTGCCCCACTTGTTGGTGTCCAATCCCTTGGTGGTCGAAGGAACAAGAGGATTAGCCGCGTTCCCGATGGCAACGATCGCGCAGTCACACTCAATGTCGAAAAACTCTCCTTCTACGGGAACCGGCCTGCGCCTTCCCGAGTCATCGGGCTCGCCGAGCTTCATCTGCTGGCAGCGGAGGCCGACCACCCAGCCGGCTTCATTGCCTTTTATCTGCACGGGCGCGGTGAGAAGCTTGAACTGCACCCCCTCTTCGACCGCGTGGTGAACCTCCTCCGCTCTGGCCGGCAACTCTTCCATCGTCCTCCGGTACACGATGGTGACTTCTTCTGCGCCCAGTCGAAGAGCAGTCCTGGCCGAGTCCATAGCCACGTTCCCGCCGCCAAAAACTACCACCTTGCGGCCCCGCGCTACGGGCGTGTCGCTTTGAGGGAACAGGTATGCCTTCATGAGGTTTGAACGAGTCAAGTATTCGTTGGCCGAGTACACGCCGTTGAGGTTCTCGCCTGGGATGTTCAGGAACAAGGGCGCGCCCGCGCCGGTGCCGATGAATACCCCGTCGTACTTCTCCAGCAGGTCGTCCACGGTCTCGATGCGGCCGACCACCCAGTTTGTCTTGAATTCCACTCCCATCTTCCGTAGTTCATCGACCTCGGACCGGACGATGGCCTTGGGGAGTCGGAATTCCGGTATGCCGTACACAAGGACGCCGCCCAGTTCGTGGAGCGCTTCAAGGACAGTCACCGAGATGCCTTTCCTGGTGAGAGCGCCTGCAAGGGTCAGCCCAGCCGGTCCCGACCCCACCGACGCGACTTTCAGTCCCGTGGGTTTCGGAAGCTCGGGCATGGCGCCTTCCCCATACTTTGCGGCATAGTCTGCGACGAACCTCTCCAACCGGCCGATCGCGCAGGGCTCGCCCTTCCCTTTTTTGCCGAGTACGCAGGTCGCTTCGCATTGGGTCTCCTGCGGGCACACACGGCCTGCAATCCGCGGGAGGCTGTTCTTCTCCTTGACCTTCCACGCGGCGCTGATGAAGTCTCCCTGCTTGACCATTTCCACGAAGTCCGGGATATCGACTTCCACGGGACAGCCCTTCATGCAATAAGGTTTCTTGCACTTGAGGCACCTGCTCGCTTCCAGGAGCGCGAGATCGTTCTCATACCCGAGGGCCACTTCATAGAAATTGTGAGCGCGCTCGATAGGGTCCTGTTCCGGCATTTTCTGCCGGGGAACCTTTGGCTTTTTGGGGGTGGTTTCTTGTTCGATTTCGCTCATGCTGCACCTCCCGGGAATTGGCACTTGCAGCCTCGATCGGTCTCCCTGAAACGGTTCAAGGCCACCAACTCCGGCCCCTTGTACATGGCCAGCCGCTTGGACAGCAGGTCGAAATCCACCTGGAAGCCGTCGAACTCCGGCCCGTCCACACATCCGAATTTTGTCTTGCCGCCGACTTCCACGCGGCACGCGCCGCACATGCCCGTACCGTCAACCATAATCGGGTTGAGACTCACCACCGTGGGGATGTTGGCCTCGCGAGTAACTTTCACTACGGCCCTCATCATAGGGACAGGTCCGATTGCCACGCACAGAGCGATGGGTTCGCCCCTGGCGATCACGTCTTGCAAGACCTGGGTCACAAACCCGTGAATGCCGAACGAGCCGTCGTCAGTGGAAATGAGAAGCTCGTCGCTAATCTTGCGCATATCCTCGATCATGATGAGGAGTTCCTTGGTTCTCGCGCCCACGATGGAAACGATCCTATTGCCGGCCGCTTTCATCCCTTTTGTTATGGGATGGAGCGGGGCCACGCCGATTCCTCCCCCGATTCCTACCACCGTACCGAATTTCTCGATGTGTGTCGGCGTACCCAGCGGCCCACACATGTCCTGCAATCGTTCGCCGGCGCACATAGTCCCTAAGTAGTAGGTGCTCACACCCACTTCCTGCCACACGAGGGTGAGGGTGCCTGCCTGCGTGTCTTTGTCGGCCACCGTAAGTGGAATTCTTTCACCATCCTCATGCGCCCTCAAAATGATGAACTGACCCGGTTGATGTGCCCTGGCAATGTCCGGGGCCTTGATCACCGCCCGGCTCACACCGGGGGCGATCCTCTCGATTTCAAGGATGTCGAACATCTACAACCTCCTATCGTGATGCACCATGGGGGGTAGGACGAGACTCACCCATTGGGGATAGAGATGAGTGAGTACAACTGAGAATATCTATCACGAGCAAAGATCACCAATCAACGGAATTCCAAGGGATGGGGACACGCGTTTACTCACGCCGATAGTGAAGATTTTTCGGCTATATAACGATTTTATTCCTTTTTTTCCTTGAATAGAGCGCCGGGAAAGGGTATGGTAGTGCAAATCCGGCTGAACGGGATCTATTTCGGAGGATACCCCCCATGAGCGCAAGATACGTTTGTGCAGGGGCTTGTTTGATCTTATTCCTGTGCTCTGCTCTTCCCGCTGCTGCCGCTAGCCCGGTAAAGTGGTCCGCGCCGTTGAGCCACTATCCGAACCCGTGGACGCCAACCACCCCACCGCCTTCAATGAATAATCCATACGGCTACAATTACCCATATGCCCAGTATGGTTACGGTCCTTACGGACAGGCCTACCAGGGCGGCCAACAGAACTACACGGGCGCCTGGCCTCAGGGTGGACACTTCGGTCAAGGGAATCCGTACTACAACTACTACACTGAATAGAACAAGGCACGCGGCCGCAATGAGTCCTTGGGCGGACACGCGGGTCCGCCCCTACACGCCTTCCTCTCCAGGACGGGTATCGAGACGACCCGTCACTCTTTCCCCCACTTTTCAATAGCTTCCTGCACGGAATCGACAATTGCGGCCACTTCGACCAGCACGACTTGCTTTGTCCTGCGGTTCCTCAGTTCTACCTTGCCCTGGGCCAACCCCTTCTTGCCCACGGTGACACGGAACGGGATCCCAATCAGGTCCGCATCTTTGAACTTCACGCCAGGTCGTTCATCTCTGTCGTCGATCAGGGCATCCAGGCCGGCAGCCCATAGCGCCTGGTAGACACGCTCCGCTGCAAAGTTCACATCCTCGTCCTTTGCGCCTACCGGCGTAACCATCACGCTGAAGGGCGCCAAGGCAGGCGGAAAGATGACGCCGTCCTCGTCGTGGTTCTGCTCGACGGCTGCCGCTACGGTTCTGCTCACTCCAATGCCGTAGCAACCCATCACCATGTGCCGCTCTTTCCCATCCGCGTCGAGAAAGCGAGCATTCATGGCCTCGGAGTATTTCAGGCCAAGCTTGAACACGTGGCCGACCTCGATCCCTTTGCTCAGGACCAGCCTTCCTTTTGTGCATCGTGGGCATTGATCCCCTGCCACCGCAAGCCGGAAGTCGCCACGATGATCGATCCGGAAGTCCTGCTGCGGGTTGACGTCGACGATGTGCATATCCTTTTCATTCGCACCGACTACCGCGCTGGTCACATCCTCCACCGCGAGGTCTGCCAGGATAGTAATCTTCCCAAGTCCCACCGGCCCGGAAAACCCCAGCGGACCGCCCGTCACGTCTTCAATGGTACGTTCGTCAGCGAGGCTCAGTTCCGAGGTCTTCAGGAAGTTCTTCACCTTAACTTCATTCAGTTCGTGATCCCCACGAATGAGGACAGCCACCGGTCCCCCGTCAGTACTCAAAATAAGCGTCTTTATGAGGTCTTCCGGCCGAACCTTGAGGAAGCGAGAAACCTGCTCAATGGTACTCATTCCCGGAGTTTCGACTCGTTTCATAGCTCCAGGCTTGCGGCGTTCGCTCTCCACCTTGGTGTGTCCGATTTCGGCCTTTTCCATGTTGGCCGCGTAATCACAGGAGTCGCATGAGACGATCGTGTCCTCGCCGGTTTCGGCTAACACCATGAATTCGTGAGAGAAACTGCCACCGATAGGACCCGAGTCCGCCTCTACCGCTCTGAAGCTCAGCCCGCACCGCGTAAAGATCTTGCTGTACGCCTCCCACATTTTGCGGTACGAATCTTCCGCGCCGGCTTCGTCTACGTCAAAGGAGTAGCCGTCCTTCATCATGAATTCCCGACAGCGCATGAGCCCGAATCGCGGACGGATCTCGTCCCGGAATTTAGTCTGAATCTGGTACAGGTTCAGGGGCAGTTGCCGGTACGACCGTACGTCGCGGCGGACCAGATCGGTAATCACCTCTTCGTGGGTGGGACCAAGGCAACAGTCGTGGCCATGCCGGTCCTTGAACCGGAGCAACTCGCTCCCGTACAGTTCCCAACGTCCCGATTCCAACCACAGCTCCGCAGGCTGCACCATCGGGAGGAAGACCTCCTGAGCGCCTGCCGCGTCCATCTCTTCCCGCACGATCTGCTCTACTTTGCGAAGCGAGCGGTAGCCGAGCAACAGGTAGGAGTAGACTCCCGATGTGAGTTTCCGGATCATCCCCGCCCTCAGCATGAGTCGATGGCTGACGACCTCAGCGTCTGCGGGATCTTCTTTCAAAGTCGGGATCAAGAGATGTGACATTCGCATGGTGTTTCCTCTGCTCGTAATTCGGGGACCGCGGGTAGAGCACCGACTTCATGAGCCGATAAACCTAACATCAGTGGCGGGCCCCGTCAACATTGGTCTCGAGTCAAGACCATTAAGGTTGAAATACGGTCCCTGGGCCTTTACAAGAGAGAGGAAACCGCTTAATCCATAGCAATGTCCCCGATTCTTTCTTCATCCGAAATACTTGACCGCGCGCGAATAGCCCGCGAAATCGCGTCTTCGTGTCATCTCTGCCCCCGAGGATGCGGAGTTAACCGGAACGTCGGAGATCGAGGTTATTGCCGTGGCGCTCCTTCCCCATCAGTAGCCGCGGCCCTGCCCCACTTCGGCGAGGAGCCGCCCCTCACCGAGAAAGGCGGAGCTGGGACCATTTTCTTCACTCGATGCAATCTCCGTTGCGTGTACTGCCAGAACCACCAGATCAGTCAGGGGCAAGTGCTTGGGAATGTTGTGACGCCGGAGGAGCTGGCCCAGACCATGCTGTATCTCCAAGCTCAAGGTTGCGCAAGCATCGAGCCGGTCTCGCCAAGCCACCACCTGCCCGGTCTGCTGGAAGCGCTCGGCATCGCGATCGCGGGGGGTCTCCATCTCCCTGTGGTCTACAACACAAACGGGTACGAAACATCGGGGACTTTGGATCTGCTCGACGGGATCGTCGACGTGTACCTCCCGGACCTCAAGTACGCGGCTGACAATCACGCGTCCCGATACTCCGATGTTGGCGACTATGTGCAGGTAGCCCGCAGTGCGATCTTAAAGATGCACGCTCAGGTGGGCAACTTGGTCGTCAATCTCAACGGCACCGCGGTGCGGGGACTGATCCTCCGGCACCTGGTCCTGCCCGGAAACCTGTCCGGAACCACGGAAACGCTTTTCTGGATCAAGGAGAACTTCCCGCCGACGGTCACCATTTCTCTCATGGCTCAATACGTACCTTTACATAGGAGCCGGGAATTCCCTGAGCTTAACCAGGCAGTTACAGCGGAAGAATATGAGAGGGCCGTGGACCTGGCCTGGGACCTCGGGCTCGAAAATGTTTTTGTGCAGGATCTTGCTTCAGGAGAAGTCGGTGTTCCGAATTTTGGAATTGCGCTGCCGTTCGATTGGGGTCGATAGGGAATAGGCATGGACGTGTGGCCTAGTCTCATTCTTGGGGCTGCCCGCTGAAATCCGTGACTATCATTGACAAGCAATCTACGGGGGGATACGCTCAGGCTGACAAGTATGACCGACCAGGGCCTCGAACCGTCACTTCTTCCAGGAAGATCCGAGGAATCGGAGGAATCACGGAGGCGCCGATGGACGCGAAGACCTATGAGTTGGGATTTGCACGATTTATCGAAAAATTCCACGATCAAATCAAGGAGAATTTCCTGGAAGACGCGGTCAGCAAGCGTGAACTCTTGTCTCACCATGAATTGGGAAAGAAGATGGTGGAAGATCTTGCCGACACCATCTGCAGCGAATTCGCCAAAAACGTTGACCGACGGACGTCCGTCGAGACTATCGCGGACCGGTACCTGCAATTGGGTGTTCGCTGCAGCAACGAGGGGGTGAGCTTCTCCGAGATGGTTCGAGCGATCACTCTGTTGAAACGGCACATCTGGCTTTTCTTCCAGGAAAGCAACTTCGCAGGCCAACCGTACGACGTGCGATCCATTGTCGCGTTGAATAACAGGACCGCGCTCTTTTTCGATCGCGCAATTTACTACTTCCTGGTGGGGTACGAACAGGCCGTTTCCGAGAGTCGATCGGAGATGGAGACTCTCTATAGCGCATTATTGAACAGGCTACGTCGCGACCTGCAGGTCGGAGCAGAGTCCAAGTAAGAGGCGCGGGTCCCCCGTACTTACCGCTCAAGCCCTTCTCTCAGGTTTGGATCGATCATCTCGCGTCAGGGTATATCCATGTTGGCATATTTTGACTGTTTTGCAGGAATCTCAGGGGATATGACCCTTGCAGCGATGCTCGACCTCGGCCTCTCCGAAGAGTACCTGAGGGACCAACTGTCTACCCTGAACCTGAATGCCTATTCCCTAAACATACGAAGATCGGAACGCCAAGGGCTGGCAGGCGTACGGCTCGACGTCCACGTCGAAGAGGACCAGCCGCACCGCAGCTATTCCGAAATCAGACGGATCATAGAGATGTCCGGGCTCGATGATCGGCCCAAGGCCCGGGCCCTCGAGATCTTTGAGGTTATTGCACGCGCCGAGGCACGAGTCCATGGGGTGGACGTGGAGCATGTGCACTTCCACGAGGTAGGCGCCGTCGACTCGATCGTCGATATTGTCGGCGCGGCCGTGGGAGTCCACGCGCTTGGCATCAGCACGGTCATCTGCTCGCCTCTGCCGATGACGCGAGGTTTTGTCAGCACTGCCCATGGCACGATCCCCACACCCGCCCCAGCCACCTTGGAGATCCTGAAAGACGTACCCGTTACGGGATCGGAGAGTTCCATAGAATTGGTCACACCCACCGGCGCGGCTATCGCTCGCGCGCTGGCGGCTAGCTTTGGGCCTTACCCCCGGTTTACTCCGCGCAAAATCGGCTACGGCCTCGGGAAATCCGATTCTCCTGAGTTCCCCAATGCTCTCCGGATTGTCCTGGGCGAAGAAACGGACGGTCAGGTCAACCTTGATGCCGTGGCAGTTCTCGAATGCCAAGTGGACGACCTGGACCCCAGGGTACTGGGACACCTTATGGATATCCTCCTGGCTCGTGGCGCGCTGGACGTAAGCTTCACCGCCGTCCAGATGAAGAAGAACCGGCCCGGCACGCTGATCACCGCGCTAGCCTCCCCCCACTTGCGGACTGACGTCGCACGCACGTTGCTCGGTCAGACGACAACCCTGGGGGTTCGAGTCTCTCAATGCCAAAGAATGGTGCTTTCGAGGACCTCGGAGACGGTGACCACTTCCTTTGGAGATGTCAGGGTAAAGGTGGTGCACATGCCGGATGGGCGCAAGGAACGTCGGCCGGAATTCGACGATGTCCGCGGCATTGCCGAACGTACGGGAGAGTCTGTACGGGAAATCCTCAGAAGGCTCGACCGCGAATTGAACGCGGCGGAGTGAAGAGGAAGAATCGGGGAGGCCCTTCTTGTAAGAAGGGCCTCCCCGAACCCCTCCCCAAGAACTTCTAGCTTCTTGCGGGAATCCTCATTTTTCCGCAGGAAAAATTTAGGATTCCCGCAAGCTATGAGAAGTTTCTTGGAGGGGGGTTGGGGGAACCTGCTTTACAGAAAAGGTTCCCCCAATCTTACTTCTTTGAATGCTCACCGGTATAGCGCCCCTGCCCGCGATCTTTCTAAGAGCAGTGCCGAAAGCTATTCTACTCTAACTAACCGCTCGAAGCGATCGCGTTCCATCAGGATGTACGAGCCGGTCGCCTCAGTGCAGACCATGTTGCTTTCGTCCCTGATCTCCGCGGCCAGAATGATGCTTGCGCCTTCGACAGCCGAAACGCTGCAACGGGCTTCTATGTCCTGCTGAACGAATAGAGGCTTGAGGAACTGGACCTTTAGCCAGCTTGTCACACCCACTTTTTCGGTCAGATGCATCGCGGTCCAGCCCATGATTTCATCGAAGATCCCGCTTTGGATGCCACCGTGGAGAACTCTGCCAAGACCCAAATAAAGTGCCGGCGGCTTCCAGCGACAAATCACTTCCTTTGGGTCGGATGCACTTACATAGAACTTCAGTTTCAGCCCAATCGGGTTTGCGCCACCGCAAAAGAAGCATTCGCTGTAATCGTAGGGACTGACTATCTCTCTCATGACCTTGTGAAACTCAACCGAGGGAAAGCCAAAGAGCGCCCAAGGCCACTGGACAGTGGCCTAACCAGAAGCGCTCTCGTGGGTGAAAAGGGACGTAAATTCTTGGGACGCTCAAACTGTCGCCGCTGGGGAAGTACCTATAGACGCGGCTGCCATCTGTGACCCGAGTGTACGGAGCTACTGTGTCACTTGCACCGTGTAGCCGAATTTGTCACCGTTCTCTTCCCCATAGTCGACCTTGACCTTTTCGCCGACCGCGGGTCGCCTGAACGGGATGAACTTGGTCTTCAATCCGACCTTGACGTTAATCACTTCCGCGGCCTCACCCTCTTCAGTGACCCTGATGGACAAGCTCTTGGGAGATGACGCCACGACCTCGCCCTTGAGTGTCTTCAGGCCTTTCTCCTCGGGACGGACGGGTTCCTTTTTCTCTTCCGGAGCAGGTCGCGCTGCCTCTTCCTTCGGAGGCGCCTTGGCAACTCTCTCCGCCGGTTTCTTCGGTTTCTTCACCTCGGGCTTGGTGGGGGGCGCAGGTTTCTCCTTGCCGGGAGTCCACAACGGATCAGCTACGTGAGGTGGCGGTTTAGGTGCACAAACCGGCCTCGGAGGAGCGCACGTCTCCTCTACTCTCTCCGCTACCTGCTTGCATTCCGCGGTGCTGGGAGGCGGAGGAGGATAACACTCAGCGGGCGGTGGGGCCGGGGTGAGGCTGACCACCTTGGTGGCCTTCATGTATCCGTGTTCAAGCGCAAAATCGACGGCTACGGTTTCGCCTATGCAGGGACGGCGGTTTGGAACGTATTTTGTGCGCCAACCAACGTTGATGTTTGCGCACTGGCCGCCACTCTTTACCATCATGCTACGCCAGCCGTGGTCGATAACGGTGCCTTTCAGGGTGCAGGCGCGGTACGCGTGGACCGGCGAGGCGATGAGGAACGCCAGAACTGCCGCGATCGCGACTACGGGGACCGAAACTGAAAGGGCATACTTCCCTGCCATGGGGGACCTCCTCAGCGGGGGGTGGGCTTTCTACTCGTCGGGGTCGTTCCTACAGTAGCTCCGGAATACCGGTAGCTAGAAGTGTCATGAACATAGTAGGTTATACGGAAAAAGTCAAGTAGATTCATAGCCAATATCCCTTACATGGGGGAATATCAAGTCTATCTTGCCAGGATATCGGCACCCGCCCCTGCCTTGCCAACACGCCAACCCTATGGTATCACTCAATCAACGGAGAAATGCAATGGGTGTGCACCGGGAGACTGAGTGCCAGGAAATAGACCTGGTCAAGGAGATGGCTGAGGCCCTCGGCGGTACCGGCCTGCGCCTGGAAGAAATCCTTGACGAAGTACGATCCGCCGGCAGAATCGTTGATGAGCTCCTTTCCGGCAGCCTCACAGAGGTGGACGATTCCCAAGGCGTTGATGTTGCCCTGATCAATGAACAGATCCGGCGCTACAACCGGTTGGTCGACAAGGCCGAGGATGCTCGGCGGTGGCTGCTTATTCAACGGGAAGCCTGCGGCTTCAGGATTCACCGGGACGTGGACGTGCATTATCCGGTCCCCGCCAAGATCAAGCTGATCACTCCATGATTTCACCGCGCATCTGCAATCAGGTCCGCCTGGCAACTATTTTAGTCGCGTGTCTCCTTTTGTGTCTATGGGGCGGCAGCGCGCGGGGGGCCAAAGCCTCGGGGAAAAAGAAGGGGCCGATCTGGGTCGTGGTTTTCTCGTCCGCCGATTGTCCCCGCTGTGTTCACGTGGATGATGTGATTCGAACGCTGCAGAAGAAGTACCCGCTGAGGATCAGGCGGTTCGGTATTGACAAACCCGAGCACTACGCTCTCTTTAAGGCGCTCGAGGCCATTCACGGGGAGCAAGCGTTCGGCGTTCCACTCGTTATCCTCGGGGAATCGATCCTCATTGGCGAAGATGAGATCAACCGTACGCTGGAGAAGAATGTGAAAGGCCTCTCAAGGGCCGGGGGGGCGGGCCCTCCATATCTTGGAGATTTCGACAAGAAGAAGTTGCGACCTCTGAAATCAGGCATTAGCCTGAAATCGGACCAGCCATAGCTTGGCGTTTCTCCAATACAGTGATGTCGCCCGAATCTCTGGCACTGTGGGACAGTCCTGTGACACGCGGGATCGCCAGTCAATAAACAACCGGCAACATGCCCATCCCACCAGAGCCTCCGGAGAGACTGGTCTTTCACAGTCAGAATATGCTACAGTCAATTTCGCAACAGGCCGGGGCCGGTTCTCAGGAACTGGCCGGTCGACGGCCCGTCTTTTGCCAATCCGCATTATGGCGTTTCATGCCAGGTCAAAGGCCTGGCTCCAGAAGGAGTTCGAGGATACTCTGGCTCACCACACGCTTGTCGTCATCACACACCACGCCCCCAGCATAGCGTCTGTACGACCTGAGCTGAGGGAAGACGCTCTTACTCCGG
>Ga0233422_10000760_pt1 | contig 15280 bp, 15 predicted proteins | sample Watercolumn_Mata_2_FD_182724 | JGI IMG/M metagenome (GOLD analysis project Ga0233422, IMG submission 182724) | Freshwater microbial communities from Lake Matano, South Sulawesi, Indonesia - Watercolumn_Matano_2014_110_MG | ecosystem: Environmental > Aquatic > Freshwater > Lake | place...
TGTTAGCCTGGGTAGCGGCAAATCCGCTTATTGTGCCATTTTCTAACCGGTAGGATGCTGCGAGCTCACGGACATTTCCTAAAATAGCCTTTGCCTCAGCGCCTCTTGCCCTTTCTACCATCCTTCCATACTGGGTAAAACCTAAGGTGGCCAGGACTCCTACAATCAGAATTACTACTACTAATTCCAGTAAGGTAAAACCTTTATTTTTTACCATATACCTAAATTATTAATACCTAATTATTAATAATCGCCGCTCCAGGCATCCACACCTGTAGTCAAATTTGTAGTAAGTACGAGCGTAAGCGCGGAAGGTCCTTGAGGAGCCTTTCCACTGCTAGTGCAACGGGTTGCCGTAGTGGTAACGCTAGCAGTGCCGGATGTAGCTACACCGTAAGTAAAATAATGCGTGCTTGCGCAGGCGCTGGGATTCTGGTCTGTAGCTGTTCCTATGTTAGCCTGGGTAGCGGCAAATCCGCTTATTGTGCCATTTTCTAACCGGTAGGATGCTGCGAGCTCACGGACATTTCCTAAAATAGCCTTTGCCTCAGCGCCTCTTGCCCTTTCTACCATCCTTCCGTATTGGGTAAAGCCTAAGGTGGCCAGGACTCCTACAATCAGAATTACTACTACTAATTCCAGTAAGGTAAAACCTCTTTTCATCTCTCCTCCTTATTTAAATTATTTATTTAAATTATTTAAAGCCTCAATCTATTTTTATTTTTTTTACCCCACCCCCTTTCTTGATTATCTAACACAAGTTTATTATAAAAAAGAAATGTGTCAATTCTTTTTTATGCTATATTATTAGTGGATCTGGGTAATCTGGAATATGGGCAGAAACATCCCGATGACCATAAACCCGATAACTATACCCATAAAAATAAGCATTACCGGCTCAAACATAGAAGCAAACCTGGTTAAAAATGTGTCCAGGTATTCCTGATAGAATGTATTTAAGCGCTTGAACATGCTGGATAGCTCGCCTATCTCTTCGCCGATAGTGACCATCTGCACTGCCATCGGCTCAAAAAAACCGCTCTTCTCTAAAGGGACGGATAAAGGCTTACCTTCGCGCACATCGTTTTTAATGCTGCGGATAATATCACCCAGCACCAGATTATCCACGCTGTGTTCGGAGATTTCCAGAGAATACAAAATCGGCACGCCGCTTTCAACTAATGTAGCCATCTCTGAAGTAAAACGCTCAATAACCAGCGTACGGAAGAATTCTCCGAATATAGGTAAATTAAAAAGGAACTTTTCAAACCTCCTTCTGCCTGCGTTTGTAGCGATAACCCGGCGCAATAGTAATACGACGGCAATAACTGCAACAAAGATGATAAGTATATAATGCCTGATAAAGTCGCTTACCGAAACAAGCACTCTGGTTAAAAACGGAAGCGTGATATTAAACCCTTTAAATAACTCCGCAAAGGTAGGAATAATCTTGATGGTCAGAAATAACAGCGCGCCCAGGCCGGCAACCATAAGTATAATCGGATAAATGAGCGCTGAGATAATCTTTTTTTTAAATGCGACATTCCTCTCTAAATAACCGGCTAAACGGCCAAGCACCATTGCCAGGTTTCCCGAGGCCTCGCCGCTCTCCACTAAATTAACCCATAATTCCGAGAATACGCTTTTGTGCTTTGCCATTGCTTCATGAAAACTAAAGCCCGCCTCCATATCTTTCTCTAAGGCCTTTATCACGGTGCAAAGTTTTCTGCTGGATACCTGCTGCGAGATGATATCCAGGCTTTTTAGAATCGTCACCCCTGCGCCTAAAAGCGTGGCTAACTGCCGGCAGAAAAGCATTAAATCATCGCTGGTAATGCGGTAATGTTTTGGTTTAAATTTTGCCTTGGCTAATATCTCAGAACTAAGGAGCGGCTCTTTATCTGCGGCGTGTTCGGGAGAGATACTTATTACGAGCAAATCTTTAGCCTGCAGCCTGATAATGGCCTCTTCCTGCGTTGGGGCTTCCTCAGCGCCTGTCTCCTTATTGCCCGATTTATTTCTGGCGATATAAAAGAATTTCGGCATTAATCTGCTCCTAATGTAACCGAGAACGCCTCTTCAAGCGAGGTTATTCCTTCTTCAGCCTTGTTTATTGCTGATTCGTAAATCGTCTGCATCCCGGCTTGCTTCGCCGCCTCTCTTATTTTCTGAAACGATGCCTTCTGGTTAATCAAATCTCTCAGCTGCTCATTTACAATCATAACCTCGGCAACGCATGTCCTTCCTTTATATCCCGTATTATTGCACTTGACGCACCCCTTTGCCCTATAGATTAACTCTGCCTTTAACTTTAAGTCGCTGCGCTGTTGCAGCGTCGGCTCATAGGCCTCTTTACACTCCGGGCAGAGCTTCCTTATCAGGCGCTGCGCTACCACTAATAATAAGGAGGGAGCAAGCATGTAAGATTCAATACCTATATCTATAAGCCGGTTTACCGCAGAAGGCGCATCGTTAGTGTGCAATGTGCTTAAGACTAAATGGCCGGTTAAGGCTGAACGGATGCAAATCTGGGCAGTCTCCAAATCGCGCACCTCCCCCACTAACATTACATCCGGGTCCTGCCTGAGGAAACTGCGCAAAGCAGTGGCAAAGGTAAGCCCGATTTCCGGCTTTACCTGGACCTGGTTAATGCCTTCCAATTTGTATTCCACCGGGTCTTCAATAGTGATGATGTTTTTTGTGGGGCTTTTTATTTCGTTTAATATGGCGTATAATGTGGTGGTCTTGCCGCAGCCGGTTGGCCCGGTTAAAAATACCAGGCCGTAGGGCTGATTTATAGCTACGCGCATATGCTCAAGCTGCTTAGCGTCAAATCCTAATTGATTAAGTTGCAAGATAACCTGGGTCCTGTCCAAGATTCTTAAGGCTATCTTTTCACCGTATATCGTGGGGATACTGGAAACCCTGATATCTATGGGCCTTTCTTCTATCTTTACCAGAAATGCGCCGTCCTGGGGAAGGCGCTTCTCAGCAATATCCAGTTTGGCCAGTATCTTTATGCGGGATATAATCGGAAGGTGCAGATGTTTTGCAGGCGGCGGTATCTCGTAGAGTTTTCCGTCAATGCGGTATCTTAAGGATATCTTATTCTTGAACGGCTCAATGTGTATATCGGAGGCGCGCTCGTCAATGGCCTGACGGATAATCAAATCCACTAATTTCACTACCGGCGCCTCTTCTGCCCGGGCAATTAATTTATCTAAACTTAATTCCTGGTCAGCGGGTTCCAGTTCTACGGCGGTAGGCCCGATAGAAGTAATATCGTAACTGGCCTCCACTGCCTCCCTGAGCATCGCGGCTTTACCGTAAAACTCCTCAATCGCCTTAGCGATATCTGACCGACTGGCAATTACCGGGTTAATTTCGCAATCTGTGAGTTTCCTTAAATTATCAAGAAGGATAACGTCCAAAGGATCTGGCACGGCTACAGTTATCGACCTTAAAGTGCGCGATAAAGGAAGAACTGAATTCTTGAGCGCAAAATCTTTAGGGATAAGCCGCTCTAATCCCTGGTCAACTGCCGGCTTAAGCATCCCTGTGCCCAGAGAAAAAAACGGGATATTTAACTGCTTGCCCAGGACCGCCACTAACCGCTCTTCCTTGATAAATCCTAATTTGACGAGTATCTCGCCCAGGCGGCCACCCTCCTGCCTTTGGATACCAACTGCCTTTTCCAATTGGCTGGCATTAATCAGGCCCTCTTTAATGAAAAGCTCACCTAATCTGAGAAATCTTTCTTTAGGCATTATTTCTTCTTTTTCTCTAAACTATTCAGGCTCGAACTTATTACCTGCTCGCGGTTGAATCCTGAAACTGCATTCTGTTCTCTCTCGGGAAGCGTAACTTTTTTTGCCTGGGCAAGCTTTGTGTCTGTATCCTTGATAATATGGGGAGTAATAAAAACCAATAATTCTCGCTGTTTATCTTTGGGATTATCGCTGCTTCCTCCGCCCCTGTGCCTGAATAAAGCCCCTATTATAGGAAGGTCACCTAAAATAGGAAGTTTTGTGATGATGTCTGTATTTTCATTGCGAATCAGGCCTCCCAGGACAACTGTCTCACCGTCTTTAATCCTGACAAAGGTCTTTGTGCTGCGCTCTTCAGGGTCGCGGAAACTGCCGAGAGCGCTTGTTACTGTACTTGCCACTGCTTCCGCAACCTTAGGGTAGATAAACATAGTGACCTCTCCGCTTTCCAGGTTAATCTGGGGAGTTACCCGAAGAATCACGCCGGTCTGTGAACGCTCAGCATTTGCGGTAGTTACTCCGGTAGTGCCTCCGGTTCCGCTTGAAGTCTGTGTCACGCCGATTGCCTCGTTGGTAGCAATCCTGATTTCAGCAGTCTCGTTATTTAAGGTAAGTAATTTCGGCCTGGCTAAGAATTTAGTGTCAGTCTGGGTCCTTAAAAAATCTAACTGCATAGTATAAGCATCGCTATTTACTGCTATGGTGCCCCTGTTTGAATCCGTAAAAAAGGTCTTAGCCCAGCTTTCAAAAGGAAAACCTATGCTTCCTGAAGCTCCTGTTATAGCCACCTTAAAAGGCGTCTGGCCAAATCTGAATCCTATTTTATCTACTGTATTTTTACTTACGTCCAGCATTTCCACTTCAAGCAATACCTGCGGCACGCGCACATCTAAAGAGGCGATTACTTTAGCAATAATCGGCATACGGCTGGGCACATCCGTAACAATAAGGCTATTGGTGCGGAAATCTTCAATTACTGAACCGGATGCGGAAAGAAGTTTCTTTACAGCTTTGGTAATGCCTGTATCATCTTCTGCCGTCCACTTGCCTCCACCTCCTCCACCTCCTCCACCGCCTCCTCCCGAGCTACTTGTGCTACCTGTGCCAAAGGCGCTTTCGGTTCTTAGTTGATTACTCATCTCTTCTTTTAAAGAAGAGGAAGAAACAGTAGCGTATTTCAGGTAAAAAATGCGCGTTTCAGTCTCTATCTGGGGCTTGCCCCAATCCTTGACAATAAATATGTTTGCCTCTCTATCCAGCTCATAAGAAAGATTATTCGCCTTGAACAACTTATCCATTGCCATCCTTAAAGGAACTTTATCCAAATAGAGGGTTATTTTCCTATCCTGCACTCCTTCCGAAGCAATAAAGTTCAGGTTTGACTGGATAGAAAACACCTTTAATATGTCTTTTAAGCTGGCATCCTGGAAATCCATGGAAATCTCGGGTTCAGAATCGGGGAAGGTTATTTTTGAATCTGCATTTAACCGGGGAGGGGATAGGCTTAGAGAGAGTATAAAAGCAATTAACCCTAATCTAAAAAATTTTTTCATTTTATCCTCCTTAAGGCTTTTTAGAAGGCCCGGCGCTGGCTGCTGGCGCGGGTAACTTGTATTGCCTTTCTCCAAAAAGAACTGTTACGCCGTCCTTATCAATACTGATAATGCGCGTTCCGTCTATAGTATCTCCTGTTCTTACAACTTTATTATTGACGATTGCCTGCGGAAAATTTCCTCCCCAGACCAAACCCTGCACAGTCAAAGACGGAGGAACGCTCTCGGCAGCTCCGGAAGTCTCCGTTATCGCAGGTGTCTTGGCCTCGACAAGGGGGCTTTGAAAAGGGTCTCTTAAGCCCTCCGCCTTATATTCTATATTAGGCCTTGTAATAGACTCCTGAGACGCTGGTTTTTCTGCGGGAAATACCGCAGGAATTATAAATAAATCGGCTAAAACCGCGCTAAAGATAGATATAAGCCTTTTCATCATCTCTGTAACGGCGTAAATGCGACGGAGCTTACTGTCAAATTAACGGCTAATTCCTTTGCCTGTTCCTGCGACCTTATCTCAATAGCCTCAACCACGTATACATCCTGATAAGTTTCTATCTTACTAATAAACCCGGCTAAGGTGTGATAGTTAGGCGCAGTGAAGCTTAAATCGAAAGGTAGCTTAATATAGTCCGGATACCTGTGTTCTGAGGTTGGCCTGATAGATATAATTCTAATCCTTGATTCTTTAGCGATATTACTGATTGTATTTATAACGGAACTCGCGTCTTTCTTAACCAGAAAATTTTTATAGGCATCAATTGACTTTTCCAGGCCGCTGATGTTTTCTATCACGGCATTCTTTCTTTTTTCCATATCGCTTCTCTTTTTTAATGCCTCTAACTTCTTGGTCTGATATTTATAAATATTGCTGGCGATTATGAACGCGATTATGAGCACTGCCAGATTGAAGAGTTTGTTTTTGTTTTTGTTGATGAACGGTATTAATTTCATATCACTGCCTCTCTCGAGAACCCCTGCAGGAGACTAAAAATTTAATTGTCATTACGTTGCCAGAGTGGAGAGTATCTAATGAATCGATATTTATCTCTTTAAAATATTTACTGAATTGGGCGTTTGCTTTTAAATCCGTAACAAATTGATTTAAGGTTGCGAATTCTTTATCGCTGTCAATTAAATAGACCATTCCGTCCAGGAGAAGCTCTGTTTTGGCCTCTTCTTTTTTAAAAGAAAGGCGCGTAAGCCATACCCCGTTTGGTAAAACGCGGGGTAAAATATCGAGCACTTCGGTAAGATACAATTCTTTCTTTATCAGGTTATCTACGGTATCCAGCTTTCTCTTATATTCGGAATCTATAGTGTTTAATTCTTCATAAGGCGCCTGCGAATTTACTGTAGAGACCGGCACCCGCAGGCTCACAATCCTATCCAATTCCTTATGCAAAACCCGCATCCGATAAAGACCAAAACCAAAAGTGGCAATGCATATCGCTAAACCCAGGAAAACCACCCTGGGATCTAACCTTAAGCCCCGAAACAAAGAAACAGCTACTTTCTCTTTTTCTTTAAGAGATTTTACCTTTTTTTGCGCTGCCAGTAAATCCACTGTCAGGCTGTTCCTTACTGCCTTAGACAATGATGCGGTGTATCCCTTGATAAAACTCAGGGAATAAGGAACCGTTTTACCCATCCGCCTGTCAATATCGATAAACTTGGCGGGTATACCCATATCCGCCATAAATGCCTCTAACTCTGAATGGTATTCCTGGTCAAACAGGTAGTATATCTTTTTAATATTTTTGGCGGGAAATTTACGATGATAATAATCCAGGGATACGCCGATTTCTGTCTTTAGCTTTTCTAAGGTTGTAACCCCAACTGCTTCTTCAGGCTTGCCTACAGGTTCAGGGCCGTTGGCTAAGGTGATATCGCAGCTGAATAGAGGAAAACCTTTCTCTAAAACCGTGAAATTAACTTCATCTTTTCCCTGCAGGTCGGCTCCGAGAACGCCCACAACACCGTTATCGCTTAACCCGCTTAACTTCAAACACCTCAAAACGCTGAAAGCAGAATATTCTATTGCGCTGATTTTAATATTTAATTGGTTTAATATAGAAATATATTTATCCAGGGTCTCTTTCTTTGCGCCCATAAAAAGAACGATGTTTGTGCGGGTTATCTTATCAAACTTCAGCTGAAAGTCCGAGACGAGGTCTTCAACTTTAAAAGGGATATATTTCTTGACTTCAAAATTTATGGCGCTGGCTAATTCGTCGCGCGGCAGCTGCGGTATTTCAAAGGTGCGGATAATTAAGTCCTTACCTGAGAGGCAAAGAGTGACCTTTTTGGCTTCAATCCTGTTCTTTCTTAATTCTTCCTTAAAAAGGGCGATTATTCCGATTATCTTTACCTCTCCGGGCACCTTTTCTTCCAATTCGCCGGCAAAAACCGCAGACTGGGGTATCTGAACATTATTTATGAGTTTCCTACCCTTGGTCTCTACGATACTGATTGACGTGGGCCCGAAATATATGCCTAATGAACTCATTGCTCTTCTCCCGGTCTCAGTTCCTTGGATAAACGCCTTCTGCTTTTTAACCAGCTATCTACATCCCTACGGTCAAATCTCCACACCCCTCCCACCTTAATACCGGAAATCTTTCCCTGGTGCAACCAATTATAGATGGTTTGCCTTTTTAATTTTAAATAATCAGCTAATTCATCAATATCGATAAGTCTTGGCATAGTGGGGTTAATTAAATCATAAAATATTTATTTTGTCAAGTATTTTCTTATATATTCTTACTCATATTTACTCAAAGTAAGAACCTTAGTAAAAGTTATTCAAATTAGATTATGCAATATTATAATAGATTTACTTAGATTATAATAAATTCTTAGGACTGAAAATGTAAAGGGGAACTATTTTTGATGAGGGTTAAGGTGTGTAGGTATATTCTGTTTTGATGTCTAACTTGGTAGTGCTATTTATACCGCTTTCAAGAGGGTAGATAGTCACTTGTACCTTGTACGGTATATCTGAATCAGCAGGTATTGTATAATCGGCTGTGGCATCAATGCAACCATTTAAACAGGCATATTTATTTGCTCCTCCTGCAGTATTGGGAACCCAGGTACCAGCCCTTAATGCCTCAAGCGTATAATTCATAGCTGCCTGACATGCGTAATAGGCCCGAATACGGCTGACGTTATGGTGGGTCAGGCGCGATTGGCTGGCGACAATGCCTAAGACAATATTTCCCAGGAGGATGACTATGAAGATTGCCGCTAAAACTATAAGTAATACTATGCCCTTTTCCTGGACTCTTGCCTTATCCATCTTTTCTTAAGCTTATCTTATATTCGCCATCTACCTGCTGGAGGAGTACGTGGCCTTCTCTGGCAAGCCAGCCCAGGCTCATCAGCACATTATCGCGCGGCTTATCTATTCCTTTAACAAGAGTAGATAAATTAACCTCTCCGTACTGGTCTAAAAAATGCCAGATATCACCGGCTGTTATCCCTATCTCTGTAATCATCTCTTTTGCCTCCCACTATTATTCTATAAACAAAAAAAATTATGTCAACTATTTTTTATTATAACTTCCGCACCTGGGGCAAACCGAGATTATGTCTTCTTTGGTATTGATATAGGTATAAGTGCATACGGAGCAGAACCAGATGAATCTTGGGTCGAGGGTTAAGTCTTTGTCCTTCTCTTTTTTGCTGAATATCCAGATGATTAATACTGCGTTTAAAAAAAGGAAGATGTACAGCGCTATGGCCAGAGAAAAATCCACATTAATCATTTTTAATGAGCAGATAACTTACGGAGTTCCAAAAGAACGACGTAAGTTATAGCGTCTATCATTTTAATTTCTATCAGCGTCTGCGAATTAATCCCCCCTTCTTGCTTTCGCAAGAAAGCAGGGGGGATAAGTTCGGACAGATAACTTATGTTCGCTGTCACTCCATAAGTTATGTCCTCACTTATCATTTTCTGCCGAGAGGTCAATCTTTACTATCTGCCAGTTATTCGCCGGCATATTTGACCGCTGTATAAAAAGGTAGCGGCCGATATAGCGCATCACCAGCAGGTCAACCTCTAAATTACCCGATGAAATCTTTCTTTTAAGCAGTATAGAACTCCTTTCCCCTTCGGATGTTATTTTAAACATCAGTTCAACATGCGCTACCTGCCTGTCTTTAAAATAAAGGGTGAATCCGTAGGGAAGCAAGGGGTGGAATATAATGCTTGGCTGAGCCCTTTTCGGAAGAAATAAGAGTTTTTCAGGTTTCTCAATGAAGGCTTCTTTTTCACTATTAAATGCTAAGGTAATGGGTGGTTTTGAGTAATAGCGGGATAAGAAGATTGACTCCCTGGATATTGTGTCCAGCGCCGATGTATCTGGTTTTCTGTTAAAGAATTCCTTTATCTGATTTATGCGACTGGGGGCGGTAGGCTCGCTAACCTGGCAACTACCCAGGAATTGACCCCAAAAAGAAACGCTGGCGTATTCTATCCTGGGAATTCTATTGCCAAAAGAAAGGCCGAATATACTAAATACGGTTATATGGCCTATGATTGAAACAATCATTGTTTTCTTTAGAGAAGATAATAATATCATAAGGTAACTAGTAAATTAGTAACTCGTAACTGGTAATTGTTTTTACATTTTTTGATTACGAGTTACTAGTTACGGCATTACGATTTACTGAACTATTCCTGGTTTGTGGCGATATTTATCTGGGTTATGCCCAGGTCGCGGGCCATATCCCAGACCTCTACTACCCTGCCTAAAGAGGCGCGCTTGTCTGCTTTAATCAAGATGGTTTGGTTTCTTTTAGCCGCCTGTTTTAGTAATGCCTTCAGTTCCTGGGTGGTTACGACTTTGCCGTTTAAATAAGTTACGTTTTCGCTGGTTACCAGTATGTCTATGTTCTCGAATTTTACTGCCTCGCTGGTTACTGCCTTTGGCAGATTTACCTTTATTCCCGGCTGCATCACAAAACTGGAGGTGAGCATAAAAAATATCAACAACTGGAAGACAATGTCTATTAACGGCGCGATATCTATCTGCTTAAGCCCATGTTCTAATTCCATGCGGCGGCCTTTAAAACGCATATTTTTACCTCCTACTCCGTAAGGAAGTTAACCAATTCCGTGGATGCCTTCTCCATTTCTAAAATATAATGATTTATGCGGCTGACCAGGTAATTATAGGCTACAAATGTCGGTATAGCCACGATTAAGCCGGCAACAGTCGTTAACAGCGCCTCCCAGATGCCGCCTGCCAAGTCGCCGGGAGATACGGGATGAAAGGTTGTGGCTTTTGCCTGAATGACCTGAAAACACCTGACCATTCCCGTAACCGTTCCCAAAAGCCCCAGTAGCGGCGAGACATGGGCTATGGTTGCCAGCGCAGTAAGGTTTTTTTCTATACGGGGTATCTCATACAAAGAAGCATCTTCTATCGCTTCTATAATCTGAGGCCGCGGCCGGTCATATTTTAAAATCCCTGCCTTTAATATGTTTGCGATGGGGCTTTTGGTATTGTCGCAAATCTGCAAAGCCTCTTTGGTATCGCGGTGTTTCATCTTATCCAGGATTTTATTCAGGAAATCCTGGGTATCTATGCTTATCTTATGCAGATGCCAGAATTTCTCCAGGGCTATTGCCAGGGCAAATATGGAGCATAAAAGTATCGGCCACATTACCGGGCCGCCGGCTAAGAACACCTGCCATAAACTCATTTTGTACAAATCCATGCGCTACCTCCTTTTATTTAACGCCTGCTTAATCCAGTCAATCCTCTCTTGAGCGTACTTTGCTTCTTCGGCATTCATCGAGATGATTCTCTTGTAAATATTGACCGCCTCTTTAAAGTCTTCTTTGCCTTCATAAATTGCCGCTACCCTTAAAAGCGCTCTTACCGCCAAGGTGTTGTTTTCCGAATAAAGGTAAGTAACCTTGAGGTACTCTTCTATTGCCTCTTGAAGATTTCCCTCGGCCTCTAAAACTTCGGCTATCTTAAATTGGATATTGCTCATTTCTTTCACCGGCACCAAGTCCAGGCACTTGCGATAATAGTCTCGCGCTTCAGCTAAATTGTTTGTCTTGTAGAAAAGCTCGGCCATCTTGGGATAAATTAAATTAGTAAGGTTGGGGTATTCCTTGACGATATCTTTATATGCGTTTAGCGCTAATTCAAACTTTTCCTCCTTTAGATATATGTCTGCTATAGCAATGGCTGCCTGGCCGCTAAGGTCGGTCTTGCCTAATTCTATAACTTTGTTAAAATTCCTGATTGCCTCTTCATACCTGGATTCTTCTTCAAAACTTGAACCCAATGCGTAATAGGCATCGGCAATTAGATTACTCTTTGGAAAATCCTGTATCAGAGAAGAAAAATACCTGCGTGCCAGGTCTAACTCGTCATGCCTGTAATAGTATTCGCCTAACCACCACATAGTCTCGGCAGTCAATGCGGAATCAGGGTATTTGGAGCGCAACACCTTGAACCTCGCCATCGCCTCTTTTTCGTTGCCCATCTGATAGAAACAGTCCGCTATCTCATATTCGGCCTTCTGGGTTAATTCTGTATCCTGATTGTATGTCCTGGTAATATCCCTGAACACCTCTATGGCCTCGCTAAATTTTCCGAGATTATAGAGGCTGGTGCCTAAAAGATACATTGCCTGCGGCCCTAAATTACTCTCCTTGAATTCCTGCTGGAACTTTTCAAAGACCTCCCTGCTTGAATTATAGTCCTGCCTTTGAAAATAGGATAGCCCCAAGGCATAAGTGGCGTCATCTAAAAGTTTTGATTCGGGAAAGTTTCTTTTAAGGGCAAGAAAACTCATAATTGCAGCGTCGTAATTGGAATTCTTAAGTAATGTGAGGCCTAATTGATACTGCACGTAATCGCTGTAGAAACTATCAGGGTAATCCTTCAGTATGGCGTCGTAGGTCTCCTGCGCTTTATTATAGTCGCCTGAATCCTGATACGCGTCTCCTATCTGGCAAAGGGCGCTGACTTTGACTGTCGTGTCAGCGCTTTCCTTTACAATCTTTTGGAACTCTTTTATCGCTTCTTTAAATTCTCCCTGTTTTAAATATGCCCAGCTCAGGTTGTAATGCAGCTTATCCACTAATTCCTGGGGGACGGATTCAGCCCCGGCTTTACCGAGGGCCTCTTTATACACATTTATGGCCTCTTCGTAATCAGCGAGGTTATAAAGGCAATCGCCTTTGCCAAGATAGGCCTGGATTAAAACGAGCGGGTCAGAGGTTGTGTTTAATAACTCGCCATATATTCTTTTTGCCTCATTAACCCTGTTGGTTTCCGCCATTAATATCGCTTTGCCTAACAATAGGACATCCAAGCTCCTTTTTTCCAAACTATCTGTTTTAATTTCCGAGAACGCGCCTTGGGCATCCTTGTATTGCTTCAATTTTAGATACGACCAGGCCTGGCCCAGTCTGGATAATGCCTGTACCTTATCGTCGGGGTTATTCCTGAGGACCCTGGAATATTCGTCAATTGCCTCATTAAAATTATTCAGGTAATAGTCGGCTTCCGCCATATAAAAATAAAGATAAGATAGACGGGTAGGCTCCCTGGAATATATTTTAAGGTAGGTTTTAACTTTTTCTTTAATGCCGGAATAATCTTTTAGATTGTAAAGGCATTCAATTATTTTAAAAGGAACGTCTTTTGCCTGCGGCTCTTTTGAATATTTTTCCTCTACGATTTTAAAAACCCTGAGCGCTTCTTCAAACTCTTGCTCCTGGAATAAACACCAGCCCAGTGAATATAAGGCGGCGGCAAGATATGCGGATTTCGGGAATCCGTCGATTATCATCCTGTAATAACCCGCAGCCGTATTAAAACTATTTCCCTTAAAATGCACCTCCGCAATCCAGTAAATAACCGCGTCTTTGATATTTGAATCTCGCGGCTGGTTTAAGAGCTCTTCGAATTTCTTAAGGGCATCCAGAAACCTGCTTTGCTGAAAGTAACACCTCCCTATCAATAAATTCGCCTCAGATTGCTTGGATGAGTCGGGGTAATTCTTTAAGAAGCGCTCTAATAAACCGAGGCTTACCTCGTAAAACCCGTCCTCAAATGCCTTTTTTGCCACAAACAGCGCCTCTTCCTCCTGGGATGCATCTTGGGCAAAAGATTCGTAACTCGTAACTCGTAACTCGCCTGCCTGCCGGACAGGCAGGTAACTCGTAATAAATACCAAAAATAAAAAGATTATTATGGATTTTCTCATTTGTAATAAACTATATCACTTCTCTATTAACTCTTCAATACCTTTCTTAAGAACTGCGCTGTATATGAATTTTTATTACCAATCAATTCTTCGGGAGCGCCTTCTGCTACGACTTCCCCGCCCTTGTCCCCGCCTTCCGGGCCTAAATCAATAATAAAGTCAGAGCATTTTATCACCTCTAAATTGTGCTCAATCACGATAACGGTATTACCTTTATCGACCAGTCTTTGCAGGACCGAAACGAGCCTCTCTACATCAGCAAAATGCAAACCTGTGGTAGGTTCATCCAGGATATACAAGGTATTGCCCGTTGAACGCTTACTGAGTTCGGATGAGAGTTTGACGCGCTGCGCCTCTCCGCCTGATAGCGTAGTGGCGGATTGGCCGAGTTGTATATAGTTCAAGCCCACGTCATAAAGGTAAGTAAGCGTATCCTTTATTTTGGGAATATTGGCGAATAACTCCTGCGCTTCTTCCACAGTCATATCTAAAACCTGGGCGATGGATTTGCCTTTATATTTTACTTCCAGGGTGGCTTCGTTAAATCTTGTGCCTCTGCACACGTCGCATTTCACATATACGTCCGGAAGAAAGTGCATCTCTATCTTTTTTATGCCATCTCCTTGGCAGGCCTCGCAGCGTCCGCCTTTAACATTGAAAGAAAATCTGCCGGGTTTGTACCCCCGGCCTTTTGCCTCGGGAAGCTTGCTGAATATGTCTCTGATATGGCTAAAAACACCGGTATACGTAGCCGGATTTGAACGGGGAGTCCTTCCTATGGGTGACTGGTCAACCACAATAACCTTATCGATAAATTCTATGCCGACGAGCTTTTCGTAAAGCCCGGGCTTTTCTTTCGACTTATACAATATTTGCGCCAGGGCCCTAAACAATATCTCATCAACCAATGTAGATTTACCAGAACCTGATACGCCCGTAATACAGATAAATGTGCCTAAAGGAAATTTTACGTCTATGGCTTTTAGATTATGCTCCCTGGCTCCTTTTATCTCTAAGAATTTTTTATCCTGCCAGGGCCTTCTTTTGCCAGGTATGCCTATTTTTAGTTCACGCCTTAAATATTTGGCAGTGAGGGAATCAGAATTCTTTAAGAGTTCCTCCTTTTGCCCAGAAAAAACTACTTCTCCTCCGTGCCTGCCCGCGCCTGGCCCTAAATCTACAATATAATCAGCAGCCAGGATTGTGGACTCGTCGTGTTCGACTACGATTAAGGTGTTGCCCAAATCCCTTAAGGCTTTGAGGGTAGAAAGTAATTTATCAATATCCCTCTTGTGTAAACCGATGCTCGGTTCATCCAGAATATATAATACCCCTACAAGGCCTGAGCCCACCTGAGTGGCTAAACGCAGCCTCTGGGCCTCTCCTCCGGAAAGAGTGGAACTCTTCCTATCCAAAGTTAAGTAATTCAATCCCACATTAATACAGAACCGAAGTTTCTGGATTATCCCTTTTAGCGCCTGCCAGGCAATGAGCTTTTCTCTTTCGTTTAAATCTAATTTCGTAAGAAAATCATGCGCTTCTTTTATGGACATAAGCGTTACCTGCCATATGTTTTTATTGTCAATTCTTACGGATAGGCTTTCTTTTTTTAGCCTTGCGCCCTTACACAGGGGGCAAGGCAGGCTCGACATAAACCTGGAAATCTCTTCTTTCAGGTTGTCACTTTCTGTTTGGCGGAAGAGCCTTTCTAAGTTGGGTATG
>Ga0233422_10000761_pt1 | contig 15265 bp, 14 predicted proteins | sample Watercolumn_Mata_2_FD_182724 | JGI IMG/M metagenome (GOLD analysis project Ga0233422, IMG submission 182724) | Freshwater microbial communities from Lake Matano, South Sulawesi, Indonesia - Watercolumn_Matano_2014_110_MG | ecosystem: Environmental > Aquatic > Freshwater > Lake | place...
CGGTTACTTGTTTATCAAATGACAATTCTTATGATTTTCGAGTGAGTGCAAAGAATGCTGTTGGTACTGGATCTTCTTCCGCAAGTATTAGCTCAACTCCTGGTTCACCCGCTCAAGTATTAATTCAGAGTTTCAGCGATCTCATCACACCAACGATCGGTACAGCGGTACGTATCACAAACGAGGGGCTGTCTGCGTATGAATATCAATATACCTGGTGTGTGACCGATTCTGACGCGAATCTTTGCGGTGGAGGCAATGATGTGTTTAGCTCAACCGCGGCAAAACTTATTCAGGCAGGGGAGAATTACGACACCACGTTGAGCTCGACGGTCTCCTCCGCAGGAACCTATTGGTTTCACATTGACGTGGAGTTTGGTTCAGATTCATCGCACGCAAGTCAATCATTTACTGCCACTGCTGAAAGCGGAGGAAATAATAACAACGGTGGCGGTGGAGGAGGCGGTGGAGGCGGAGGGGGTGGTACAACCCAACCTCCGTTGTTACCCCCAGCAAAAGAATGTATCGGCGGCGTTGATTTCAACTGTGATGGCGTAGTTAATTCCATTGATTTCTCGATTATGTTGGCTTTTTGGAAAACTCCTGCTCCATTTAAAAACATCTATGTTGATATAAACAAAGATGGCCAAGTAAACTCGGTTGATTTTTCCATCTTACTCTATCAATGGGGTAAAAAACCTATTGCTTCTAAGATTGGTCAAGCAACGGCGATAATTAAAGAAAATTATGTCTAAGATTATTTTAAAAAATTTAATATTAGTGATAGTAATAATTTTTATTATCACTGTTCCGTCTGTGGTTTTTAGCGCGCGATTATCATTTGAATTAGCGTCCAATAAAACCGGCGATGAACAGGCGACGATTATTGAGGTAAAAGTAGACCCTCAAGACAAGACATTGAATGTGGTAGAAGGAATAATCGCCTTTGAAGGAGCAGATGATAAATTATCTGTAGAGACAGAAACCGGCGGATCTATCTTAACAATTTGGCCCACCAAACCTCAATATCTATCCAAAGAAAAAGCCATTCGTTTTACTGGCGGCGTGCCCGGTGGATTTGATAAAAAAGGATTGCTTTTTCGCATACGTTTATTTTCTCCAGTATCTGGTGAGATAAAAATTAATTGGGTAAATGGAGTGGCCTATCTTAATGATGGCAATGGCACTAAAGAACCGATTTTTTCTAATGCAGCGGTGGTCAACTTAGCTGGATATGATCTAGAAGTAATCAATAAGTTCTCGCCTGATAATCAGCCGCCATCTTTTGATACTGTTGAAATTGGACGTGATCAAAATGGCACTTATGATGGCAAGTACTTTGTTAGTTTTAATGCCAGAGATGATGTCTCTGGAGTTGACAAGTACGAAGTGAAAGAAGGGCAAACTATTACGATTGTTACGGATGGGGTATATATTTTAAAAGATCAGACCAGAGCCACTCCTGTTATAATTACTGCTTACGATAAAGCTGGTAATAGCGCAGTAATTAATGTTCCAGCCAAGATTAATTGGCAAAAATATGTTATAATAATTCTAATAATCGGCGCGCTGTCATTTTTTCTTATTTTTTATGTCTATAAAAGAACAAAAAAATAAAATTCTATTATTTTTTTTAGTAGCTCTTTTGGGATTATTTGTATTGGGGGTAAGCGATGTTAGTGCGGCTACTTTGAAAATTACAGCTAGTAATAAAAACTTGTCCATTGGAGACACAGCTACTTTGTGGATCGCAGTAAATACTGAGGGCGTGGCCATAAACAACGCCGAGGCGGTTATTCAATATCCAACCGATTTAGTTGAAATTTTATCAGTTAGTCGGGGTAGTTCTATTTTTTCGTTATGGGTAGAAGAACCAACCTTTTCCAATTCTACAGGCATTGTTAGCTTCAACGGAGGAAAGCCAACGCCAGGTTATACAGGATCTTCGGGAAATATAATCTCTGTGACTGTGCGCGCCAAGAAAGCCGGGCAAGCTACTTTTTCATATTCTGGGGCCGCAGTTCGGGCTGATGACGGCTTGGGGACAAATGTATTATCAAGCCAGTCCGGCATCACTTTAACTGTTGCCCCAAAAGAGGAAAAGACCGAGACCCAAGCTCCCCAAGAAGAAGAGCCGACTCCAAAAGAAGAAACAAAAAAATCTGCGTCTTCACTCAAAATTTCATCCCCCACTCACCCCAATCAGGAGTTATGGTATAAAGAGAGAGATGCTATTTTTCAATGGGTGGTTCCAGCTGGCGTTGATACGGTTCAAACCGCGATTGATGATAACAATTCCGGTAATCCGCGAGTTGTTTACCGCCCGCCAATTAACCTAAAAGAGGTAGAAATTACTAACGATGGCGTGTGGTATTTTAAGGTGCGCGCCCGTAAAAATTCAGTTTGGGGCCCTGTGAGCACTTATTTGGTCAGAGTCGACACAACGCCACCGGAAAAGAAGAATGATGTTGATTTCAGTTACGATGAAAATTCAAGAATTCTTAATATTATTGCTGATATTCAGGACAAAGTTTCTGGCATTGATTACTATGAAATCTATATCAATGATATTCTCGTTGAAACTGTTCAAGCCAAAGAATTTATTAATAGTAAATATAGTATAAATATTAGTTCTTCGGGGAGTAATACAGTAAAACTAAAAGTTTTTGATCGCGCTGGTAATAACGTTGAAGCAACGGGGACCTTTCGGTCCAAAGGGTTGCCAAGACTTGAGCTTGAACCAATTCCTGGTCAAGTGTCGGTTGGCGAGCAATTGCTTATTAAAGGCACAAGCCAATTTCCCAATACAGATGTTACTATAAATATAAAACATGATAACGGCGAAACAACTTCGATAAAAACACAATCAAATTCAGAAGGCATTTTCTTTGTACTCACTTCGGCTATTGAAGCTGGAAGTTACGAAGTTTGGGCTCAATCTGGATTGGGGGGTCAAAAAGTTACTTCAAAACATCTTTTTACTAATGCTGACAACAGGTTTATCTTAATTGTTGGTCTGTATAACATATCCGGGCTACCCTTGATCGCCTTGGCTCTGACTTTGCTTATTATTTTAATTTTACTGTCTGGTTATTTTGGATATCGTCTTGCTAAATTAAAACCTAAACGGACAATAAAAAACGCTTTAAACAAACAAGATCATACAAAATCTCTTAGTATTCTTAAAAGACGACTAGAGCGGCATTTGCAAATAATTCAGAACACTCGGCAAAAACGTGTTTTAACTGACGAAGAGAAGAGAATAAAAGATGACATTGAAAACGATTTAGATGAGATTGATAAAGAACTTGGGAAATATGATAAAAAAAAGTAAGGACAGAGATAATCAGTTAATCTAAAATATTTATAGTAGTAAGTTTCTCCTTAAATGTCTATAAAATCGCATTCAATAAAAATCTCCACACAAACCATTGGCGAGTATTAGCCCTGCCTGCCGGCAGGCAGGGAGCGGTGGCGGGTTCGTCAAGGTCAGCAATTTTTGCTAAAATAGGTTCGAGCGTGGTTGTATAAATACACCAAAGTTGATTAGCCGCCAGTATATTTTAATAATTAGTAAAATAAAGATATAAAAAAATTAGATTATTTTTCAAATATTTTTTTATTTACCACCCTAGGTTGGCTGATTATTTTTCTTTTGGTAATCGCGCTCATCTTAGTGTGGCGATAATTATCCGTGAGATATTGGTATTATTATTTGTCATATCAAGGACACATAGCTCAGTTGGTTAGAGCGCGCCGTTCACATCGGCGAGGTCGTAGGTTCAAATCCTATTGTGTCCAAAATTTATTTTGACCCCCATAGTCCGCCAATCGCGGATGACTTTTATATATTTATGAACAATCTTTTTAAACTAAAATCTAAATTCAAACCAGCCGGCGACCAGCCGCCAGCCATAAAAAAAATTATTCAAGGCCTAAAAAATGGCCAAGATTTTCAGACGCTTTTTGGCGTCACTGGTTCGGGCAAGACTTTCACCATGGCCAATGTAATTAGTAAATTAAATCGGCCAGTTTTGGTTATGGCGCCGAATAAATCTTTAGCCGCCCAGCTATATCGCGAGTACAAAAATTTTTTTCCGAGTAACAGCGTCAATTATTTTGTTTCTTATTATGATTATTACCAGCCCGAAGCCTATTTGCCCACCACCGATACTTACATTGAGAAAGAAGCTATGATTAACGAGGAAATCGACCGCCTGCGCCATCAGGCCACTTCGGCCTTACTTTCCCGCCGCGATGTGATTGTGGCGGCTTCGGTTTCCTGCATTTACAATCTTGGCCTGCCGGAGAGCTATTTGCAGTCGCGTCTGCATTTAATTTTGGGCCAGCCGATAGTCAGAGCCGATTTAATCAGGCAGTTGGTTAAGATTCAATTTACGCGCACGCCCGGCGAATTAAAACGCGGCACTTTCCGCGTGCGCGGCGATGTTTTTGAGATTATGCCCGCGGCGGCCAATGTGGTTTATCGAGTGGAGTTAGCTGAACAAAAAGTGGTGGAGATAACGGTCATTGATCAATTAACTAGAAAGAAATCAGCCAGCTTGTCCGAGATTGTTATTTTTCCACCCAAGCATTTTGTCTCTTCCCGGCCGGAAATTGAACGAGCCATTAAAGACATAAAACTGGAATTGAAAGACCGTTTAAAATATTTTGCTAAGCATAATTTGTATCTGGAGGCCGAGCGATTGGAGCGGCGTACTCGTTACGATATGGAGATGCTTCGGAGTATCGGCTATTGCCACGGCATAGAGAATTATTCGCGGCATCTGACCGGTAAACTGCCCGGCGAAGCGCCCGATACCTTGCTGGCTTATTTTCCCAAAGATAAACAGGGCCAGCCAGATTTTTTGACGATTATGGATGAATCGCATATCGGCTTGCCACAAGTGAGGGGAATGTATGAAGGCGACAAAAGCCGGAAAGAAATTTTGGCGCAGTATGGCTGGCGGTTGCCTTCGGCACTGGATAATCGACCGCTTAAATTCAATGAGTTTTTAGCGCGCATTGGCCAAGTTATTTTTACTTCAGCCACACCTGGCGATTGGGAGATGAAACATTCTAAACAGGTGATAGAGCAGGTGATTCGGCCTACCGGGCTGATTGATCCGCCGATTGAAGTGCGGCCGGTGTTTGATAAAAAAATAAATTACAGCCAGATCGATGATATTATAAAAGAAGCGATTAATGTTGCCAAAAATGGCGAACGGACGATTATCAATACTCTCACTAAAAAGCAAGCCGAGGATTTGAATAATTATTTGCGCGGCCAAGGTATTAAATCCAATTATTTGCATAGCGATATTCATACGATTGCGCGTACCGAGATTTTGACGAATTTTCGCCGCGGCAAATTTGATGTGCTTATCGGCGTTAATTTGTTGCGCGAAGGATTAGATTTACCGGAGGTGACGTTGGTGGCGATTTTAGACGCCGACCGCGAGGGATTTTTGCGCAGCGAGCAGTCGCTGATTCAAACCATGGGCCGCGCTGCCAGAAATGTCAGTGGCCGAGTGGTTTTGTATGCGGATAATCTGACTGGTTCTATAAAACGGGCGATTCGCGAAGTTGAGCGGCGCCGGAAATTACAGCTGGCATACAATAGAAAGCACGGCATTAAGCCGGAGAGTATCAAAAAAGTTATTGAGAAGTTTTTAGATATTGAAGAAAAATAAAAACCGCCAGCTGGTGCGCTAGGCGGTATTGTTTTGGGGTTCACGCTGGTTAGAGCGACCGGTCACCTACAACGATTGATCGTCTGCCGGTGTCAAACGGCGTGAAGCAACCGGGTTGTTGCGGAAAAACCATTTCCAATTGATTGGGGTCGGCTGGCGGTTGGACGACTTCGGTGGTGCCGTCGCACAATTTGAGGTCGTCGCCGCATTCTTGCGGCAGCATGCCGGCCGGGCAAAGTTCGGGGTTGCATGGCAGTCCGAGTTGTTGGCACATGGGCGTTCCTCCTGTGGTTTAATCGGCTTCGCCAGCTTCGCCAGAAGCACAGCCGACGTTCCAATTGCGGCGACGCTTTTCTTGGCGTTGGAGTTCGGCAATTTGTTTTTTGGCTGCCACCAGGCCACCGGAAAATCCCAACAATCTCAAGACCGGCAAGATAGTGTCGTGATGCACAATGGCATTGACGTTTTGAACTATCTCTAGTTCCCGATCAATGGTTTGTTTGGGCTCAACCAGCTCTTGCCAGGCCATCTCACCATGAAGGTCGACAAACTCCTGTTTGGTCATAGTTTTTCTCCTTGTTTTCAAATGACGCTTTGTTTATTTTATAGAAGATCTGATTAATTGTCAAGTTAAGATCTTTTAAGATTTAAAAATTAAATCATTATTTAAAAATTGGAAATCAATATTTTATGCAAGAAAAAATCATCATCCGCGGGGCGCGGGTTCACAACTTAAAAAATGTTTTTTTGGAAATACCGCATAATAAATTGACAGTGATGACCGGCGTCTCCGGCTCTGGCAAATCATCATTGGCTTTTGATACCATTTTTGCCGAAGGTCAAAGGCGTTATATTGAGTCGCTGTCTCCTTACGCGCGGCAGTTTTTGGGGCAAATGAAGCCGGCTGATGTGGATGAAATTATTGGTCTGGCGCCGGCCATTTCCATTGATCAAAAAGCGCTTAGCCATAATCCGCGCTCCACGGTCGGCACTCTGACAGAAATTCATGATTATTTGCGCGTGCTTTATGCGCGGCTTGGAGAAGTGTTCTGCCCGCAATGTGGGCATAAAATAGAAAAACTGGCGTTAGACGAAATGATTGATATTATTGTTTCTCGCGCTCAAGAACAGCGGTCGGAACAAGTTAAAATTTTGTCGCCAGTGGTGATTGATCGCAAGGGAGAATATTATCAACTGCTTTATGATTATCTTAACTTGGGTTATAGCGAAGCCAGAATTGATGGCAAGTTTTATTCGCTTCATGACAAAATAAAATTAGCCAGATATCAAAAACACAGCATTGATATGGTAATTGATAAGGTTCTGGTTAAAGATGAAGGCCGTCTGTCCGAAGCCATAGAAAATGCCCTGTCTTACAGTAAGGGCTTGGTGATAGCAATTTTTGGTCAGGAAGAAGTTTTACTCTCGGCTAATTGGACTTGTCCTAATGATGGCTTTGCTTTTCCCGAAGTGGAGCCGCGTTTATTTTCTTTTAACAGTCCTCATGGCGCTTGTCCCGAGTGTCATGGTTTGGGCAAAAAAGAAAAATGGGCGCTGCGCGATAAAAAAGATGAAGATGATGATGGCAATAAGTATGAATATCAAGTGGAAGGATGTGCTGTTTGTCGGGGGAAGCGATTAAAGCCGGAAGCTCTCTCGGTGCGCCTAGGCGGCAAAAATATCGCCGAGGTCAGCGCTTTTTCATTGGATAAAGCGGCTAAGTTTTTTGAAAATTATTATAATAAAATGACGGCTAGGCAAAAAACTATTGCCGAAGACGTGGTGATAGAAATCAGTCAGCGCCTGGATTTTTTGCTCAAAGTCGGCTTGAATTATTTGTCTTTAGATCGGGAAGCGGAGACGCTTTCTGGCGGCGAAGCCCAGCGTATTCGGCTGGCTAGTCAGATTGGCTCGCATTTGTCGCATACTTTATATGTGCTTGATGAGCCGACCATCGGCCTGCACGAACGCGATACTGACAGATTAATTGATACCCTCAAATCTTTACGAGACCAGAACAACACGGTAATTGTGGTGGAACATGATGAAAAAACTATTTTAGCTTCAGATTATTTAGTGGATTTGGGGCCCCTGGCCGGCGTTCATGGCGGTGAAGTGGTGGCTAGCGGTGAAATTAAAAGCTTATTGAAAGATAAGCAGCAAAAATCATTAACTTTGGATTATCTGCGCGGCGAGAAAGAAATTAATCTTGACCGCGCCCGGCGCGTCAAAGGCAATGAGTCCATAAAAATCATCGGCGCTCGCGCCAATAATCTAAAAAATATTAATGTCGAAATACCTTTGAAAAAATTGGTGGCGATTACCGGCGTTTCTGGCAGCGGCAAATCCTCCTTGCTTTATAATGTTTTGTATCATAATTTGGTTAAAATCAAGCACGGTTTTAGAAAAGATTTAGAAAATGTTTCCAAAATTTTAGGCACTGAATATGTGAATAAGGTGGTGATTGTGGACCAGTCGCCGATTGGTCGGACACCGCGCTCTAATCCCGCCACTTACACGGGGATTTTCACACCCATTAGGGATTTTTTCAGCCAGCTGTCGGAGGCGCGAGAACGCGGTTACACGCTCTCTCGCTTTTCCTTCAACCGTCCGGGCGGCCGCTGCGAGGCCTGCGCTGGCGCGGGCTTTAACTTGATTGAAATGCATTTTTTACCGCCGGTTTTAGCCGAGTGCGAGGTGTGTCATGGTAAGCGGTTTAATCGCGAGACATTGCAAGTTAAATATAAAGGCAAAAATATTGCCCAGGTTTTGGAGCTGACGATTGATGAGGCGATCAGTTTTTTTGATGGCAATTATTTGATCACCGACAAATTGAAAGTTTTAAACGAAGTCGGCTTGGGTTATTTGCAGTTAGGCCAGAGCGCCACCACGCTTTCCGGCGGCGAAGCCCAGCGTATCAAGCTGGCACGCGAACTCACCCATACGCTCGGCGCCAAGACGCTTTATCTTTTGGATGAACCCACCGTGGGTTTGCATTATTATGATATTCAATTGTTGTTGCAAGTTTTAAATAAACTAATTGACCGGGGCAATAGCGTGGCGGTAATCGAGCATAATATGCATATTATCAAAGAGGCGGATTATGTGATTGATTTGGGACCCGAGGGGGGAGAAGGTGGTGGCAAAATGGTGGCTTGTGGCGTGCCAGAAAAAATCGTGGATAGCAGGGGGAGTGTGACGGGGGAGTATTTGATTGGGTATTTGAAATAAACTATCTTTACTTTTTCTTTTCTAGAAAAGAAAAAGCTAACAAAAAGAAAAGTCGCGAGCTATTTGATAAATTCAGACAAAATCTCGCGCCAGTTTTGCTAGGCCATAAAGTCGCTGCGCTCCAGTTATGGCCTTTCCGCCCTACGGGCGGAATCGCTCAACTGGCTTGATTTTGTGGCTGAATTTTCAAGCGCTCGCAGGATGGGATGGTATTTTTCGATAAAAAAACGAGCCGGCGATACTTTCCTGTTTGCAGGATTTCTCGCCGGCCGGTGTGCGCGTGACTCACGATATTTTTTTCCAGGCCCGCATCCAAAGGCGTTCATACAAGACACCCTCGGGTGGCACCAACGTCTTGTTGTGCGGCAGTCCGCACACCTGGCGCAGGATGGCTTCCTCCGGCTGGGTCAATTTCTTGCCTTTGGTCATTTTTTGAAACTCTTCCTCGTTTAACTGTTTCCTCGGCATCGGCGTCCTCCTTTCAAACCTTGATTTGCTTCAGTATTTTTTCAACAGCGCTCAGTTCTTCGACGATTTCAGTCATCAGCGCCACCATTTGTTCGTTCAGTTTTTTGATTCGGTTCACCAGCTCGCGAATTTTTTGGTTATCCATCGGCGCCGGTCTGAAGCCGCGCTGCTGGCCGATTCGGCGAATGACGGCGGTGTCTGGCCCGGTCGGATTGTCGTAATCAGGCATGGCGGTCTCCTCTCTGGTCGCATTTTTGTCCGCTGGTCACGGGTGGTTGTTTTTGGCGTTTGGACTGGTGTTTTTGCTTTAGGAGCTCGGCCAGTCGTTTGGCTCTCACGTCATGTGGCTGCAGCGCCGCTATGGTATCTTCGGCCAGTTTTTGGCGAATCGCCTGCGCCTCTTTTGACTTATACAGTCGCGAGGTGTTCAGGATTTCGTCCACAGCGACAACAACCGTTTGAACTACTTTGCCTAATTGCTGACGCAAGGTCTCGCGTTCAGCTATAATTTCTGGACGTTCATTTTCATGGCGCAGATGGTAATCAATCACCGTCGGCAAATCTGGGTAGGCCAGAGCCAGTCGGAAGGCAGCGATGGCCTCCATTTTCACTCGCGAGCCGAATTCGTCCCTTAGTATTACCTTAGCGGCTTGCTCGCTGTTGGTCAGCGCGTAGAATTTCATGTCCCAGCCAGACCACGCGTAATTTTCTCGTTTCATGGCCGGCCAAAAGCCAACCACCAGCCAGCCGCCCAAGGGGATAGCCACAGAATCAAAACGGCTATCGATGTTTGGATGTTTTTGACTGCCATACAGTATTTTGCTGTAAATGCAGCCTTGACAACGCCAAATCCACAACGTGTAACCCACGACATTACGACGCCAGTATCGGCCGAGCGACTGGTGCCAAATGGTGATGCTGGCAACAAAAAAGATAAGCCAAATCGCTGCGCCAATTCCGCTAATTTCCGGTTTCAACACATTGGCTGGAACTGGTGAAATATTGCCGACGATCACGCCACTGCCAAAAATGGCCAAAGCCAGACCGGCCGCCGGCGCTGCTGTCACAACGGCGCGAACCAGCAGGTCTGCCAAAGTCCAAAGCCAACCGCATTCTATGGCCACGAAGTTTTTTAGCGTTATTTCTGGACCAACGTTTTTGTCCACCTTGTTTTTTTTCACTTGGTCGTCGCCCTGGCTCATATTTTGCTCCTTTCCGGTTTACGCCTGTGGCGTAGTGGATGATGCTGCGGACAGACTTTTCCGCCAAAAGCTGATAATTCTGTCGGCACACTATGGGATTGTATAGGTACTACTTTAACAGGGGGCACCCTGTTAATTAACAGGATTTTATAATATCTGGGTATTTTTGTCAATCACAAATAGATAATCCTTTCGGTTACAAAAGAACCTAAACAATACTAGTAAAAACACCAAGCCAGTGTTAATATGAAGACAATGAAAAAATTACCAAAAAAATCCCAACTGCAACAGCGGGCCGCTAAACTGCCATTATCTCCCGGCATTTATTTTTTTATCGGCCAAAGTAATAAAATTTTGTATATTGGTCGCGCCACTTCGCTTAAAAAACGCGTCGGCCAATATTTTAGAAAAGATTTGGAGCCGCGGTTGGCGGAAATGATGTCTTTGGCCCGGAGGATAAAATTTGTCAAAACCGATACCTTATTAGATGCCGTCATTTTAGAGGCCAACTTAATTAAAAGATATTGGCCTAAATATAATATCAAGGATAAGGATGACCGTTCGTTTGTCCACATAGTTATTCCCCAAAAAGATTTTGCCTATCCGCTCGTCGTACGCCAGCGGGAATTAAAAAAATTTCCCCTTGCCCGCCATCAGATTTTTGGCCCTTATCAAAACGCCACTTTGCTCAAAAACGCCCTGCGCCTCATTCGTCGGATTTTTCCTTATAGCACTTGTCGCCCCAATTCTGGTCAGGCCTGTTTTGATTACCAAATCGGCTTATGCCCCGGCTCTTGTCTCGGCGCTATTTCCGCTTTTGATTATCAAAAAAATATTAAAAATATTATTTTATTGCTTCAGGGAGATAAAAAACGGTTGCTCAAAAAATTAAAAGCAGAAAATCCAGAAGCGGCTTCGGCTTTGAAACAACTGCAAGATGTCACTCTAATTACCGCCGATGAATTGGCAAATTGGTCGCGGCCGGTTAATCGGATTGAGGGCTATGACGTTTCCCATTTGTCTGGCCGGGAGACAGTAGGCGCGCTGGCTGTTTTTATTGCCGGTCAGCCAGACAAAAGCCAGTATCGTTTGTTTAACATCGGCGCCGCGGTTGGCGATGATTTACGCGCTTTGGAAGAAATGATTCGGCGCCGTTTTAATCATGTCGAATGGCCACGGCCGGATATTATTTTAATTGACGGCGGTCGGCCGCAGGTGGATTTTATCCAGAAAGTTTTAGAACTAAAAAATATCAATCTGCCACTAATCGGTTTATCTAAATTCGGCGGTGACCAGTTGGTTTTTGCCAAAGGCGCCAGCAAATCAATCAAGGAATTAGCCGCTGGCATTAAAAAAACGCTGGTAAAAATTCGCGACGAAGCCCATCGTTTCAGCAACTCTGCCCGCCGGCGCAAAATGAATCTGCCGCGGCGTTAAAAATTGAAATCCTTCAGAACCCAGTCAATTGCTACCGGCCGACTTGCGGTTGTTGGCTCTGGTATGCTATAATTTTTTATATTCCAAGGATAAAAATAATTTTAAAAAGTATGAAAAAAACTTTTGTTTTTTCTGCCGGTTGCGGCTTGGCTGGTCTGCTGGTGGCTTTGGTGGCCAGCGCCCAAACCATCAATCCGCTTCAGCCCAATTTAGGTGGTCGGGTCATAAACGGCCAGGATTTAGCCGCGACTGCCGCTAGCTCCACCAAGCCGGTTAGGGGCGCTATTAAGCTTTGCGCTAACATTGAAGCCAAAATTCAGATAAAAATTTCCAGTTTTGACGCCAATAAAGCCAGGCAACTCAATGCTTATCTTAACATGAAAGATCGGTTGGTGGCCTTAAATGGCAAACTGGTCGCTCGCGGACTGGATACCAGCGATTTGCAAGCCGATTTAGTGACTTTAGACGGTAAGATAAATAAGTTTGCCGCTGATTATAAGGCCTATATCGACAGCTTGCGTGCCACCAAAAATTATGCTTGCGGCCAGTCGCAAGGTCAATTTGTGGCCAAACTTAAAGAGGCCAAAACTCTGCTGTTGGAGGTGCATAAGGATGTTTTAGATATCCGAAGTTTTTATGTGTCCACCATTAAGCCGGACTTGCAGGAAATTAAAAAACAAATCAGCGCTCAAAAATCCAACCGCGACGCTGATGATTCCGCTGTTTCTAGTCAAGGCCCAGGCAATAATTCTGCCACTGACGATTCTGATAGTCGCCAATCAAATTCCGGCAGCGCCGACGATTCTAACGGCAGTGCGGATGATTCCAATAGAAATTCAGAAGCCGGCGACGATGTTAATAACTAACTTAAATAATTTTTTAAAATTATGAACAATAAATATCTAAAAATTTTCGCGTTGGCGGTGGTGCTGGTTTTGGTTTCTGGATTTCTCTCGCGTTGCGGTAATCAAGCCGCCGAAGATACCAATACTTTGCCGGAAGGTGAAATCAACGTTGAGGACACTGGCGCCATCAATAATGGCGGCCAACCGGCGGCTGATGCGGCCAATATTGATGTTGACCAAGAATTAAGAGATTTAGACGCTTCCATGAATGCCATCAGCGATGAAAATTTTAAAGCTGACGCTTTGTCTAATAAGGATTTGGGCTTGTAATCAAACTTTAGAGAGCGCCTGGTTGTCCGGCGCTCTTTTTGTTTGTCTAAAAGTATGTTACGATATGTAAAATTATGACCAAAGATAAAGTTATTAAAATTTTACAAGCCGGTGGCGTTGGGGTTTTGGCTACCGACACCATCTATGGCTTGGTGGGGCAGGCCTTGGCGCCGTTGACAGTAGAAAAAATTTATAATTTGCGCCAACGCCATCCGGACAAACCATTGATTATTTTAATCGGTTCGCTGGTAGATTTAGATTTATTTAAAATTAAAATTAGCAGTTGGCAAAGGGATAATTTAAGTAAGTTGTGGCCGGGACAGGTGAGCGTGGTTTTACCGTGCGCCAATCGGCGGCTGGCTTATCTGCACCGCGGCACCAAAACTTTGGCCTTTCGTCTGCCGGCCAAGCCAGATTTACTGGATATTTTAAAGCTGGCCGGTCCTTTAGTCGCTCCCAGCGCCAACCTTGAGGGCTCCCCGCCGGCCAAAAATATTTTAGAAGCCAAAAAGTATTTTGGCGGCCAGTTGGATTTTTATTTGGACGCTGGCGAATTGTCAGCCGAACCGTCGACGCTGGTGAGTTTGATTGGAGAAAAAATGGAGATTTTGCGGCCCGGCGCTGTAAAATTAAAAGTTTGAAGTTTTTTAACTGATATTTGTCAAGCGGTTTTGGGTTTGCTATAATTTATTTATGAATAAAATCAAAAAATACGATGTCGTTTCGGTCGGCGGCTTGACGCGCGACGTGATGTTTTATTCCGGTGCGGGCGAGGTGATTTCCGGCGCCAGCCCCACTAAGCAGAAACTTTTGGCTTTTGAATATGGTGCCAAAATTTTGGCCGACAAAATATTTTTTTCTTTTGGCGGCGGGGCGGCTAATACGGCCGTGGCCTTTGCCACGCTTGGCCTCAAGGCGGCCGCCGTGGCTCGCGTCGGTAATGATGAAAATGGCGCTAGAGCCGTTAAAAATTTATCCCACCGTGGCGTTGACGCCTCATTAGTGAAAGTGGATCGTCGCGCGGCCACTGGTTTTTCCGTGATTTTAACCACCCAAAATTCAGCCAAGGAGCACGTGGCTTTTTTGCATCGCGGCGCCAATGATTTTTTGTCAGCTAGGGATTTACCGCTCGCCAGCGCGGCGGCCGATTGGTTTTATGTTTCATCTTTGCCTAAATCAGGCTGGGAGCAAATTATGTCGGCCCTGGTCGCCACCAAAAAAAATATTGTTTGGAATCCGGGCGGTCGTCAATTGGCCGAATTGAATAAGTTGAAGAAGTTTTTGCCAAAAATTAAGATGCTGATGATTAATTATGATGAGGCTTTGGAATTTAGACAGCTGAAAGAAATTAAAGGTTTAATCAAATACATCAAGAATTTGGGTCCGCAACTGGTGGTGATTACGGCCGGTGCTAAAGGCGCTTATGTTTATGATGGCCAGAAATATTATTTTTTAAAAGCTCAAAGTGTAAAAAGCGTGGACACTGTCGGCGTCGGTGATGCTTTTGGCGCCGCCTTTACAAGCGCTTTAATCTATGGTAAAAATATTAAGCAAGCTTTAACTTGGGGGATAAGAAACTCCGCTTCAGTGGTCGCCAAAGTTGGCGCTCAAAACGGTTTGCTCAACCGCCGTCAAATTGATAAATAATTAAGCGGCGTTTTAGGAAGGTGATTGGCTTTGTAAAAGGCCGATTATTTTTTTGTCCCAAGATCAAGATAAAGAAAGTAATTAAAATTTTTAATTTTTTATTGATTTTTATTGATTTTGACCATTAGAAGTTATTAAAAAATTAATAAATTTTTTATTCTATGTCTGAAAAGAAGTATGTCTATGCCTTTGAAGAAGGCAATAAATCAATGAAAGAGGTCTTGGGTGGCAAGGGCGCCAATTTGGCCGAAATGACTGGCTTGGGATTGCGCGTTCCCCCGGGTTTTACCATCACTACCGAAGTTTGCGATCTTTACAATCGTCAAAACAAAAAATATCCGTCGGAAGTGACCAATCAGATTCAGGCAAAGCTGGCCGACTTGGAAGGTAAAATGGGTAAAAAACTTGGTGA
>Ga0233422_10000762_pt1 | contig 15265 bp, 13 predicted proteins | sample Watercolumn_Mata_2_FD_182724 | JGI IMG/M metagenome (GOLD analysis project Ga0233422, IMG submission 182724) | Freshwater microbial communities from Lake Matano, South Sulawesi, Indonesia - Watercolumn_Matano_2014_110_MG | ecosystem: Environmental > Aquatic > Freshwater > Lake | place...
CGGTTTCGTCAGCACAGTACGGAACTGTCAGTTCCACTGTCACAGTACCGAAGCGGGGGCGCGTCCAATTCTATAATCCGTACGTTCTCAAGGGCGGCGGCGAAAAGGGTGAACAGGTCGTCGTCTTTGGATGGATCCGCGAGCTCACCTATGGCGTGCTCATCCGGCTCTATCTTGTGTATGAGGCACTTGAGGCGGGCAGGTGGGTGACGCATGTCGAAGAAGTACCTGCCTCGGTCAAGCAGCGAACCGGTGGAATCACCGAGGAACTCTATCCCAACCTTCGGCGCCGGGAGTCGCGCGAAAAGATTGTAGACAAAGAAGCGAATGAAATGTTCGTCTTCACAAGGACTGCTTATTTCAGGCAGATCGACGCGATCAATGCGCGCTATCCCGTTGGTTCCGTTCGTCTGAAATACGGACTCGGAATTCTGACACAGGTCGACCAAAACTTCTATTCGTACTGGAAGCTGGTCCGTGCATTCGAAGACGAGTTCTCTATCAGAACGGATTCTCCGGACTTCAGCAACGTTTCAGGCGGTTTGGGACTTTTCGGCTCCATGGTCGAGGACTCTGCCTGGGTGGACCTTACTTTGTGAGTATGAATACATCCTTGAAGTGCTTCTTGAAAATGTTCGCCGGGACTGCCCGCCTCACCGGAAGGGCGCTCGCCGGCGGAGTCTTGCTGCTGGCGGCTGGTTGTGATGTAGCCTTCGATCCGAAGGGACCCTACACGGAGAAGTTGGTCGTCTACTCCGTCCTCACAACCCGGTCGGACACTCAGTTTGTCCGAGTGTATACAACGTACAATCCCTCTCAACATGACCCCTCCGAGAACAAGCTCGATACGTATGTCCGAAATGCGCGGGTGACGCTCATGACAGATTCACTGTCGACGATCCTTCCCGCCGTCGTCATTCCCAGGGTGGATAGGAGCCGATACACTGACGACATTGTTGGGTACGCCGCCTATCCGTACACACTCCGTCCGGGGAAGACGTACACCCTGAGAGTGACTTCAGACAAGGGGAATGCAGAAGCGTCTGTCGCCGTGCCATCGAGGGGCGATGTGCACGCGAACAATCCGTATGTACTCAAGACTCCCGAAAAGTACGACGAAGATCTCTCCACCAGAGTGCGGTTGTCACGGGCAACGTACGGATACCTAGTTCGCATTTTTGTTGAATTCGAGACAAAACTGGGAAGTCTCGTGACCCGACACCGTGAGGAGATTCCAAGTGCGGTATGGACAGGGGAGGGGGACTTCTTCCGCTTCGAGTATCCGGTCCTGGTGCGGCGCAACGAGGCTCTTACGTATGAGATTGCCTATTCTGGCGTGAATGCTTACAAAGCCTGTCTGATCGACCTGAAGAGCCGCTACGGTGCCATCACGGTCACAGGCGCGACATATGTTCTCACCCAGGTCGACAAGAGCCTCTACGTCTACTACAACCTCGCGAACGGATTTCTCGATCCGTTTTCGATTCGGGCAGATCTCCCCGACTTCACAAATGTTCGGGGTGGTTTGGGGATATTCGGCTCGATCGTTGAAGATTCAGTATACGTCGATCTCCGGGCGATGAACTGACCGGCAGACGTACACATTGACGAATAAACATGTCCGCTGGTGGCGTGATATCAATTCACACTGTTCAGGGGCTCGCATGCGCGGTTCCAGCCTGATAAGCAGAATACTCTTCGTGACTGTCGCGATTGTGCTGGCGTCATGCGGAAGCGACAGGCGTCCGCAGAGCGCGAAGGAATTTGTAGAACGCTTCTCGGCTGCCTGGAAATCAGAAGATGTCGACGCGATTCTCTCGATGCAGTACGACCTGAAGAAATTCGACAAAACGAAGATCCCGCTCGGAAAAGAGCTTCAGGCACTCGAGTTCATACAGGAAGACAAGCGGGCGCGTGTAGCAAAAGACATCGCGGAAAAAGGGTTCGGCTATCGCGCGGGAAGCGAACTCGAATATGTCTCCGAGCAGGAGCACGGCGACCACATCCATGTGCGCGTCACTGTAGGCGCGGCAAGGACTGATATTGTGCTTCTCCGCGACGAGGGATCTCTCAAAATGTTCCCCTTCCCGAGCTGGATCAACTGAGTATCGGATTGCTGCCGTCCGCGTCTATTTGATTGTCCTTCCTCTCACACCATGATGCATTCCCTTCCCGACCTGGCTCACGTTCTCGTTTCCTTGCAAATACTTCGAAAAAATGTTACGTTCATCGAAAATCGCGCATGAAATTCGCTTCGATCTTTCGCTCTCATGACATCAAACCCGAGTGGGCCTTCACCGCAGAAGGTGTGCTCTGGCGTCTGATGTGTGCGGTTGGAGGTAAGATTGTCGGCGAGGCCCGCGATCAGGAGCGTAGGTCTGCAAGCTTCTTCTGCCTCGACGAGCAGACGGGTGTTCCATTCTGGAAAGACCTTCGGCTGGAGGAGCCGTGGTGGGTGGGTATCGAGGCTGTCATCGGCGACACGCTCCTCTTTCATTCCTATTCAAAGCCTGATATGCCCCAGCATCGGGGTGTTCGGGCGTTCAACGTTCAGACAGGCGGTGAACGTTGGAGGAATGATGATATTACGTTTTGGTTCGCAACGACGGAAAGCCTCTGCGGCTATCGTGATTTTTTTGAGAAACGTGTGGCATACGAACTCGACCTAAAATCGGGTGATGTGCTGAGGTCGTTCGAAGATGCGCCTCGCGAACTGCTCGACCTGAAGTCGGCTGCAGTGGAAAACCAAGACCTGGAGAATGTAGTCGTGCCGGAGCCGTACGATGATACGGCTGCTTCCGATGAAATCAGAGGATTGCTCGCGAAGGGTCTCAGAGGCGCCAAACCGGTAGGCCCGATCGATGTGCTAAGGCACCGGGATTGTGTCGCGTTCAGCTACTATCTGAAAGCCTCTCGTTCGCAGGTTGACCGCCCATTGTTCAACTGCAACCTTTGCGTATTTCGTGTGCCGGGGGGAAATCGGATCTTCTCTGAAATCACGAATTCAGGCCTGGCGCTGCCTGTTCCCGATACGTTCTTTCTTCGTGGTCAGCGACTGCTCTATATCAAAGATCAAAGAACACTCGTTTCCCTTCGGCTATGGCAATCATAACTGAGCGGTTCTCCCTCTCAACGAACGGCGGGTCAGAAGTCGTGGATATCACCGGGGAGGTGACGAAGATTCTCGGCCGCCACAAACTCAAGGAAGGATCTCTTCTGGTCTTCGTCGTCGGATCGACCGCCTCCGTGACGACAACAGAATTTGAGCCGGGACTGCGCCGTGACATCCCGGAGGTGCTGAATAAGCTGATCCCGGAACAATTCAGGTACCATCACGATGACACATGGGGAGACGGGAACGGTCATTCGCACGTGCGCGCTTCTCTCATGGGACCGTCTCTCACCATTCCATTCTCACGAGGAGAACTGCTGCTGGGGACCTGGCAACAAATCATTCTCGTCGATCACGACAACCGGCCGCGTGATCGCACGATCATCGTTCAGCTCTCGGGCGAGTAATCCATCTCCCCCACTGATTCTCAAGGACAACGCCATGAAGACCTACAAGATCAAACATGTGGACGCTTTCACAACAGAACCGTTTGCCGGTAATCCGGCCGGTGTTGTGCTTGATGCCAGGGGACTGACGGACTCGGCCATGCGAAACATCGCCAGGGAGTTGAACCTTTCCGAGACGGCCTTTGTTCTTCCTCCCACTGCGAAAGGTGCTGATATTCAAGTTCGATGGTTCACGCCGGAGATTGAGGTTCCTCTCTGCGGTCACGCGACCGTCGCGGGCTTCCATGCCCTCGCGCAGGAAGGAATGCATGGGATGAAGAAGCCGGGATCGTACCACTTCAGGGTTCAGACGAAGAGCGGAATCCTCGGAGTCCTGGTTGACAAGAAGTACTCGGGCACGATCGTTGAATTTCAGCTGCCGCTTCCGAGATTTCAGGTCCAGAAGCATGTGCCTGCATCTCTCATCGAATCGCTCGGCATCAAGTCGGGCGACGTGCACCATGATTTGCCGTTCGTGAAACAATCGTATCTCTATCTTCCGGTGAAGAGACTGGCGACGATGAAGGCCCTGGAGCCAGACATCTCGCGGCTTCACAGGATTCTGAAGTCAACTCGCACGCTCGGCATCAGCGTCTTCACGCTTCAAACGATCGACCGAAGCTCCGCGGTGCACTCCCGGTTCTTTGCCCCTGAGGCGGGCATTGTTGAAGACCCTGTCACGGGATCGGCAAATGGCCCGCTTGGAGTGTACCTCTACCAGTATGCACTTCCGCGGGACTATCCGGTGGCTTCGTTCGTACTGCCCGATGGACGGATTGAGTTTGTCGGTGAACAGGGCGACGAGATCAAGAGGAAGGGAAGAGTGAAGATACGTTTGCGGGTGACAGGGCACGGCGTGAAACAGGTCAGCATTGCAGGCGAAGCAGTGACGATCATGGACTCAGAATACAGCTCCTGAAGGGAACCTCATGACGATAAAGAACATCCTCTTTCTCTTTGTCCTGATTGCAGCGTTCACGTTCTTCGCGATGAGCGTTCGACGGATCATCCGCCATCTCCGCCTCGGGCAGGCGGAAGACCGGTTTGACCGACCCTGGGAGCGTGTGAAACGGACGCTCGTCATCGCCATTGCCCAGTCGAAGATTCTGCGCGAGCCGCTCGCAGGGATCATGCACGCTCTGATCTTCTGGGGATTCCTCGTGCTTCTCTTTGCTGTGATCGAGTCCATTGGAGAGGGACTCGTCGACGGGTTCTCATTCCGCTTCCTCGGCACTTTGTACAGCACGTTTGCGTTCAAGCAGGAATTGTTCTGCGGGCTCGTCGTGCTCTCTGTCATTGTTGCGCTCTTCCGTCGCAATGTTCTCCGTCCGAAGCGACTTCAGGTTGAAGGACACAGCGGGCTCGATGCGACCCTCATCCTGCTCACGATCCTCTTCATCATGCTCACCATGCTGGGTCAGAATGCCTCGAGGATGGTGATCACTGCAGCACAGGATTCCGAAGGAAGATTCCTCTCCTGGATGCTAAAGCCGATGTTCGAAACCATGAGCATCGATTCTGTGCACATCTGGTTTGAGGTTTACTGGTGGCTTCACATTGGGCTCGTGCTTGGATTCCTGAACTACCTGCCCTTCTCAAAGCACCTGCACGTTCTTACTTCCATACCGAACGTCTACTTTTTGAATCTGAAACCGAGGGGCGGTCTCAAACCACTGAACCTCGAAGCTGAGAACGTAGAGAAGTTCGGTGCTAGTGATATTCAGGATCTGACGTGGAAACAGCTCCTTGACGGCTACACCTGCACTGAGTGCGGACGGTGCACGGCGTCCTGCCCGGCAAACATCACCGGAAAGATCCTCTCGCCTCGCAAGATCATCATGGATATTCGTCAGCGTCTCGAGGAAAAAGCCCCGTTCGTTCTTCAACCTCAACAGACCGCGAACGTGCCCGAGGGTCAGAAGGGTCCGTTGGAGAAAACGCTGCTTCATGACTATGTGACCGCGGAAGAGCTTTTTGCATGCACAACGTGCATGGCGTGTATGCAGGAATGTCCGGTCAACATCGAACATGTCGACGCCATTGTTGAGATGCGCCGGAACCTTGTGCTGATGGAGTCGAACTTCCCGCCAGAGGTGCAGGTGGTGTTCCGCAATCTTGAAAACAACTTCTCGCCATGGGCGTTTCCGCCATCAAGCCGTGCCGAATGGGCTGAGGGGATGAACATTCCGACGATTCAACAAAAGCCCGATGCGGAGATCTTGTTCTGGGTAGGATGTGCCGGGTCGTACGATGCGCGCTATATTAAGGTGACGCAGGCGTTTGCCCGGCTTTTGCAGGAAGCCGGTGTGTCGTTCGCCATTCTCGGCAACGAGGAGAAATGCACGGGGGACTCCGCGCGACGATTGGGGAACGAATACCTTGCGCAAATCCTGATGAAAGAGAACGTTGCCACGCTGAATACCTACAAAGTGAAGAACATCGTGACTGCGTGCCCTCATTGCTTCAACACTCTTCGAAACGAATTTCCACAGTTTGGAGGCAACTACGAAGTTATTCATCACACCGATCTTCTCGTGAAACTGGTCAACGAGGGAAAGATCAAACTCACGAAGCAACAGGCGGCAACGATTACCTACCACGATTCATGCTACCTCGGTCGCTACAACCAGGTGTACGACCAGCCGCGGGAAATCCTCGATGCGGTGCCGGGAATGGCGCGGGTGGAGATGGACCGATCGCGCAGCAAAGGATTCTGTTGCGGTGCGGGTGGGGGGAGGATGTGGATGGAGGAGAAGGAGGGGAAGAGGGTTAACATCGAGCGCACCGAGGAAGCTCTTTCCAAAAAGCCGGATCTCATCGCCACTGCGTGTCCGTTCTGCATGACCATGCTGACGGACGGTCTGAAGGCGAAAGAAGCCTCGGAGACCGTGGCCGTCAAAGATGTGGCAGAAATTGTGTTTGAGGCTACCCGCTGAGGGCAGGACAGCACGGCAGGTCTCTGCGATTTTTGCGAGGTATCGATCACAATCTGGTTGAAACCCTGCCCTCTGTTTCACGTCAAAGAGAATATTCAATCTCTTCTCAATACTAACCGAGCAATGCCCAGGCATTTCCTCATCGCCTTTCTGTATCTGGTCTTCTCAGGCGTTGGAGCCGCTCAGACGTTCACGCTTCATGGAACGGTACGCGACGCTTCAAACGCAACCGCGCTCCCCTCGGCGAACGTCAGAGTCGAAGGGACGTCGAAGGGGACGGTCGCGAATTCCCTGGGTGTGTACCATCTCTCACTCGAGAAGGGAGAGCACACTCTGATCTTCAGTTTCATCGGCTACCGCTCCGACACGCTCAGAATCAGCATCGACAAGCCGACCGAGTACAACGCTTCTCTTCAACCGACGCCCATCCAGATGAATGAGGTGCTGATCACGAGCGAGGATCCTGCGGTCGGGATCATGCGCAGGGTGATCGAGTACAAGAAACGATGGACTGAAGCGCTGAAGTCGTACGAATTCGAAGCGTTTACGCGTCTCGTCATGCGGCGTGATACCGCCATCGCCATGATTGCGGAATCGTACACCACCGGCTATTGGCGGAAAGGCGACACGCTGCGGGAAGTGGTGAAGCAAAAGAGAAAGACCGAGAACATCCCGGGGATGAATGCGATCGCGGTCGGGGGCACGGTAGTGAATTTCTATGACGACGACGTATTCTTCGTAGGGTTCCGGTTTGTTGGTCCGGCGTCCGTTGAAGCGTTCGATTACTACGATTTCAAGCTTGAAAAAACCCGCGTCCGCGACGACAAGCCAATCTACACCATCCGGCTGCTTCCCAGGACGAAACTCTCGCCGCTCTTCAAGGGGACGATCGACGTTGTGGGAGATGTGTACGCTCTCGTCGGTGTGTCCATTTCGCCCAATGAGGCGTTTGCCGTCCCGTTCGTCTCCAAAATGGACATCAAGTACTCGCAACAGTTTTCCATGTACGAGAAGAAGTACTGGATGCCGATGGACGTGAGGCTGGAAGGCGCGTTCGAAATCGGGTTACCAGGATTGACGCTGCCCAGAATTGTGGTTGAACAGGCATCGGTTCTCTATGACTACAAGATCAATCCAATCCTCGAGGACTCCATTTTCACAAAACGGCGTGTCGTGCAGCTCCCGACGAGCGAAAAGTTCGACTCCCTGTTCTGGGCGCAGCACGATGTTCTTCCACTGACGCACGAGGAACAAAAGGCATACAAGACACTTGACAGCACTCAGACGCTCGACAAGCAGTTCCAGCCGGAAGGGCCGCTGTCATCTCTCAATTCGGTCATGGATGTGCTAAAGTACCTCAACATCAGATACAATCGCGTCGAAGGACCATTCCTGGGGTTTCAAGGGACTCGTGACAGTGTAGTGTGGCGACTTTCCCTCAGCGGAGCCGCAGGATACGGATTCAGCGATCGGAAATTCAAGTTCGGTCTCGGCATATCAGGTTTCGTCGATTCGACGAGGCGATTCAAAATGGGCGCCGATATCTATCGTGACATTGAGAACATTCCGGATGAGGGGTACTATCCTTCGTTCGCGGTCATGCTGGGCGCGTTGCTGAACAAAGTCGACTATCGCGACTACTACTACACGGAAGGATGGCGCACGTACGTCGACTGGAACCTGAGTCGACGGCTCTCAACGCGACTGCAGTACGCAAACGAGAAACATTCAAGGGCCGACAAGAACACCGACTTCAGCATCTTTGAGCACAGCAAGAAATTCCGTTCAAATCCGGCGATCGATGAGGGCGTGCTCCGCACTGTTTCGTTCAAGGTCCACTATGGAGATCCGGTCATTCCTCTCGGTCTGACGGTGCAGAATCACATTGAGGCAGAGTTTGAACACTCCGCGCGCAACCTTCTCGCGAGCACATTTGACTTCACGAGGGTGATCGTACGAGGTGAGGCGCGCGTGTCGACGTACTCCGAACGCCTTCTGTTTCCGCCGGTCTTGTTGTTGAAACTCTCAGCAGGAACATCATGGGGCACACCTCCGACGCAGCGGCTCTTCGCTCTCGAATCGTCATTTGACGGTGTTGCTCCTCTTGGCGTCGCCCGTGGAGCCGGCGTGAAGGAGTTTACGGGACGGCACTTCGTGCTTCTTTCGGCAGAACACAATTTCCGTAGCACGCCGTTCCTCATCCTCGACATCCCCTTCCTCTACCGTAACAGTATCGAACTGATCGCCCATGGCACCGTAGCGAAAACGTGGAGCAACGCTCCCATGCCATTTGGCACATCGACGAACGGATGGTACTCCGAGGCCGGCATCGGCATCAGCCGGGTCTTCTCATTCTTCCGCTTCGATCTGACCTACCGCATGATGGAACCACGCGGTGTGCATCTCACGTTGGGAATTGCCCAGCTCTTCTGACGCACCTTGCATTTCGGACCGGTGTTCGCTAAGTTGAGTTCGCATTGGCAGAAGGGAGGAGGGATGGACCTCGGTTGTCCCTTCTTCCGGAGCACCCAACGAATTTCTGCTCATCCAGGAATCCTCATGGAGACCCCAAAGCCTGTTTTGCACCTTCCTTCAATCTCCGTCATCGGGTTGTCGACAGCTCTCGCCTCGGCGCTGATGATCATTGTCAACATCGGAAGCGTCGTGACGACGAGCGCACTCGATGATTTGAACAAGACGTTTGACTCACCTGTCTTCTCGCAGTACGTGCCGGAATCGCTGAAATCCATGCTTGATCTCTACACCTACAGCAGGTGGTGGACGTGGTACGGCATCCTCTTCTTTGCTCTCGCGCTTGTTGCCGGCGTGCAATTCTATCGCAGGCGCTCATGGGGACGCTCTGCCCTGGAAATTGTTGCCTGGGCTGCACTCATGAATGCGTTCATCGACACGTACCTCAGCTATGAGATCTGGTCAAGAGCGCAAGAGACCTTCAACATCGTTCTTCGATCCGTCGGCGGAGGGCATTCCACGTATCTCAATCCTCTTGGCCTCTTCACCATTGTGCTGGGATTTGTCCTCTGGATTATTCCAGCCGTCGCGCTGATCATCTATCTCCGCAGGCCGACGATCCGGCAGGCCATGATTCAATAGGCGTTCACGACTTCGATTGTTCAATGAATGGAGGTCCCAATGCTTTTTCGATTGCGATTCCTATGTGTATTGTTTGTCGCTACCCTCATGCTGTCACATGCAGCGTTCAGTCAGAAGGAGCTCTTCAAGGGGCTTGACGGCTACATTGCGAAGTCGATGAAAGAATGGGAGACGCCGGGACTGGCAATCGCCGTGGTTCGGAACGACTCCGTCGTCTTCATGAAGGGATACGGTGTGAGCAAAATGGGCGAACCCGCACCGGTCACACCCAGGACCATCTTTGCGATTGCCTCCACGACGAAGGCGATGACCGCGGCGTGTCTTGGCATGCTTGTAGACGAAGGGAAGATGAAGTGGGACGATCCCGTCGCGAAATTCCTCCCCTGGTTCCAGTTGTACGATCCGTACGTGACGCGCGAACTGACGGTGCGTGACCTCCTCTGCCATCGAAGTGGACTCTCTCGTGGTGACAATCTGTGGTATCTCAGTTCGTTCACCCGTGAGGAAGTGTTGAGAAGGGTGCGATACCTGAAACCTGCATGGAGTTTCCGGAGCCGCTACGGGTATCAGAATATCATGTTCCTCGCGGCGGGCGAATTGATACCGTCGGTCGCGTCGATGTCGTGGGATGATTTCATCGCGCAGAGACTCTTCAAGCCGCTCGGCATGACGAGGTCGAACACGAGCGTCCGGTTTCTTACCGGCCTCGATGATGTGGCCACTCCGCACGACAAGGTCGATGAGGTCATGCAGCCGATCCGGTGGCCGAATTTCGACAATGTGGGATCGGCCGGCTCTGTGAATTCCTGTGTGGAGGATATGGCACAGTGGGTACGCATGAACCTCGGCCGCGGCACATACCGCGGCACGAAGGTCCTTAGTCCTGAGGTCATCAAGGAGATTCAAACACCGCAGACGATTGTCCGTCTCGACTCGCTCGAACAGGCGATGAGACCCTCGACGCACTTCAGCACATATGGATTTGGGTGGGGGCTGCGGGACTATCTGGGCCGCAAGATCATCATGCATACGGGATCGCTGGACGGGATGAGGGCTCGCGTGGCGCTGATCCCCGAAGAGAATCTTGGTTTTGTCATTCTCATGAATTCTTCCAGAACTCCGCTCCACGAAGCCGTTGCATATCGAATCATCGATCACTACCTGAAAGGTCCTGAGCGGGATTGGAGTGCAGAACTGCTGAAGATCACGAAAGAGCAGGAGGAGAAGGGCCGGGCCGAGCGGAAAAAGAAGTCCGACAGCAGGGCGACAGATACGAAACCATCACTTCCGTTGGAGTCGTATGCCGGCACGTATCAAGACGAAATGTATGGAGAAGTGACGGTGAAGGTGGAAGACGGGAAACTCATGTTCTCCTACCATCCGCTCTACGTCGGTCCTATGACGCACTGGCAGTACGACACGTTTGAGGTCGTGTGGAATGACCGGACCTTCGGCAAAGACTTGATTTCATTCGTGCTCGGATCTGATGGGAAGGTGGTGGAGCTGCGATGGGAGGATTTCACAGAGTTCAGGAAGGTGAAATGATGAGGAAACCGCTGCAGATCACCGCCATGGCCTTTGGATCGCTTCTTGCATTCGGGGGCGCTCTCGTTGGATTGTCATGTTCTACTGGATCGGAATATGATGTCGTTATCCGTAATGGCGCGATCTACGACGGATCCGGGAATCCGCCGTTTGTGGGAGATCTTGTCATCAAGAACGATACAGTCGCGCTCGTCGGGAAGGCGGGGGATCTTCGCGGCAACATCGAAATCGACGCGACAGGTATGGCGGTGTCTCCGGGATTCATCAACATGTTGAGCTGGGCAAACGAGACGCTCATTCAGGATGGTCGCTCCGAAAGTGACATTCGCCAGGGTGTAACACTCGAGGTCTTCGGCGAAGGCGAATCAATGGGGCCGTTGAATGCTGAGATGAAGAAGGAGATACTCGACCGCCAATCCGATATCAAATACCCGGTCGAATGGACGTCGCTCTCGGAGTATCTCGACTTCATGGTGAAACGGGGAGTGAGCCCGAACATTGCATCATTTGTCGGTGCGGCGACGGTACGGGTCCATGCGCTCGGATACGAGAACAGAGCGCCGACCGCCGACGAACTTGAACGAATGAAGGCGCTGGTGCGCGAATCGATGGAAGGCGGGGCGATGGGCGTGGGATCCGCCCTCATCTATGCACCGGGAACGTATGCGAAGACTGAGGAGCTTGTCGAACTCTGTAAGGTAGCCTCGTCGTACGGGGGGATGTACATCTCTCACCTGCGGAGCGAGGGGAATGGACTTCTTGAGGCCCTTGATGAATTCCTGCAGATTGCGCGCGAGGCGTCGATCCCGGCCGAAATCTATCACATGAAACAAAGCGGCGAAAAGAACTGGGCGAAGCTGGGGCCCCTCGTTGCCAGGATCGAGGCCGCCCGGCAGTCGGGACTCAGAATTACGGCGAACATGTATACCTATACCGCCGGTGCCACAGGACTGGATGCGGCGATGCCCCCCTGGGTGCAAGAGGGTGGCTTGACCAAGTGGATCAATCGACTGAAGGATCCCTCTCTGCGCCGAAGAGTACTACAGGAGATGCGAACGCCGACAAAAGCATGGGAAAACCTTCTCCTTGCTGCAGGTACTCCGGACAAAGCACTCCTTGTCGGATTTCGTCAGGACAGTTTGAAGTATTTGACCGGAAGATCGCTCGCAGAGGTCGCGATGTTGAGAGGAAAGTCTGCGGAGGAGACCGCGATGGATCTTGTCATCGATGATGACAGCCGCGTCGGAACGGTCTATTTCCTTATGACCGAAGGGAATGTGAAGAAACAAATCACCCTGCCATGGGTGAGTTTCGGATCCGACGAAGGTTCGCTCGCACCGGAAGGGCCCTTCCTGAAATACAACCCGCATCCCAGGGCATATGGTAACTTCGCGCGGCTCCTTGGCAAGTATGTGCGGGAGGAGAAGCTCGTCCCATTGGCAGAGGCGGTGAGGAGACTGACAACGCTTCCCGCTTCAAACCTTGGTATTACCAGCCGAGGACTCCTCCGGCCGGGAGCATTTGCAGATGTCGTCGTCTTTGATCCCGCTGCTGTGAGTGATCATGCGACGTTTCAGAGTCCCCACCAGTACTCAACCGGCGTCTTGCATGTGTTCGTGAACGGCACGCAGGTGCTCAAGGATGGTGCTCACACAGGTGCAAAACCTGGCAGGGTTGTACGCGGTCCGGGTTGGAGAAAAGGAATGTAATGGAGCCTGGCATCGTTGCCGCCATGTCGGTTCTCGTCTTCATTGTCGCCGTGCACTACTCTTCGGTTGGACATGGAGGCGCATCAGGATATCCGGCGGTTCTTTTTGTCGCTTCCGCAAAGCTTCTTCTGACCCTTCTGTGACCAACTGGCCGAACCTTTCTTTTTCTTGGCAGAAAGAATCCATATATTTGCGCGGAGCTCTTTGGTGAGTGGGAACGATCTATCCGGACGCTGATCGCGCGTCGCGTTGGGAGGTGGAATAATGAGATGCATGTTTGCACTTCTGCTGACGATGGGCTTCGCACTTCTTGGCTGCGGTTCGTCATCGGACGGTGTCATGCCAAAAGCGCGTGACGTGCTGACAAGAGAGGAACTCGAGAACTCCCCTGCCAAAGATGCCTACGAGGCCATCCGATTACATCGTCCGATGTTTCTGGCGTCGCGCAGAGTCAAGGATCAATCACATACGGCGGCGCTCCCGGCGGTGTATCTGAACGGGATGTACTACGGTGAAACAGAGTCACTACGGAACATTCATGTGAGGGATATTCAGGATATTCGATATCTCGACGCGAGAGAGGCGACGATGATCTACGGAACAGGTCACATCGCCGGGGCTATTCTCGTCACGACCAGAATCCAATAGGGAGGAAAACACCATGGAAGTCACTATTCTCGTTATCGTGCTCATCGTTGTGTTCCTGTTTGGAATTCGGATTGTCCGCCCGACGCATCGCGGACTCATCGAGCGGCTGGGGAAGTACCGCCGTTTCGCGAATCCGGGCTTCAGCTGGATCATACCGATCATTGACAGGATGTTTCAAATCGACGTGACGGAACAAATGGTCGACGCCGAGCCCCAGGAGATCATCACGAATGACAATTTGAATGCACGGGTGGACGCCCAGATCTACTTCAAAGTGAAAAACGATGAAGAGAACGTGAAGGCATCTCAGTACAATGTCTACAACTACCGCTATCAGATTGTGAACCTCGCACGAACGACGCTCAGAAATATCATCGGCACGATGACGTTGAAATCGGCCAACAGCGAGCGCGGACGGATTAACTCGGAGTTGCAGCGTACACTTCGCGAAGAAACGGCGAAGTGGGGATTGGAGATCGTGCGGGCGGAATTGAAAGAGATCGATCCGCCAAAAGATGTGCAGGAAACGATGAACAAGATTGTGAAGGCGGAAAATGAGAAACTTGCGGCGGTCGACTTTGCAACTGCGGCGGAAACAACCGCAGACGGTCTGAAGCGGGCTGAGATCAAAAAGGCCGAAGGAGTCAAGCAGGCCCGGATCCTGGAGGCGGAAGGGGAGGCAGGTGCGATTCGCCTCGTGAACGAAGCGGCTGAAAAGTACTTCATTGGGAATGCACAGATGCTGCGGAAGCTGGAAACTGTCGAACGCGCTCTTTCCCAGAACGCGAAAATCGTCATCCCGACCGGAACCGAACTCGTCAACGTAATCGGAGAACTTGCCGGTGTAACTCCGGTGAAAGTAGCGAAGAAATAGGCAATGAGAGGTTGAACCTCCGGATCAATGCGATTTCTGGAGGGAATGCTTTCAATCACCAACAATTGAAGGTCAGTGACGGATACAAAGATTGTTGCAGTAGCAGCCGGAAGCCCGGAATCTGGTATCATCGAAGAGGCCGCTGCGGTCCTGCGCCGCGGAGGACTGGTCGCGTTCCCGACTGAAACAGTCTATGGTCTGGGCGCTGATGTATTGAACCTGGACGCAATCCGGGAGGTATTTCGCGTGAAAGGCCGCCCGGCAGACAACCCGGTCATCGTGCACGTCGCCGGGACTCGACAGCTCGACGATATCGTGGATGAAATACCAGAGAATGGGAAGAAACTCGCCGAAACGTTCTGGCCGGGTCCGCTGACCCTCGTCATGAAACGGACCATCCTCGTTTCAGATCTCGTGACGGCCGGACTCGATACAGTTGCAGTGCGCATGCCGGATCATCCTGTCGCCCTTGCTCTCATCAGGGCATTTGGTGAAGGGATCGTTGGTCCAAGTGCAAACATCTCCGGCAGACCCAGCCCGACGACCGCGACACACGTCTATGATGATCTCCGCGGGCAGGTAGACATGATCCTTGATGCAGGACCGACGAAAATCGGGCTTGAATCAACAGTGGTGGATGTCACGGTCGATCCACCGATGATCTTGCGACTCGGCGGTCTGACGAAAGAGCGGGTGGCAGAGGTTGTTGGTCAGGTTGAGGTTGACACGGGGGGAAGCAGGAAGGCTCGGTCGCCTGGAACACGATATCGTCACTATGCTCCGCGCGCAACGGTGGTGTTGGTTCAGCATGAGGATCGTGAGGGATTTGCCAGGGTGTTGCGGGAACAGCGGCAGGCCGGAAAAACAGTTGGGTGCATCGT
>Ga0233422_10000763_pt1 | contig 15262 bp, 17 predicted proteins | sample Watercolumn_Mata_2_FD_182724 | JGI IMG/M metagenome (GOLD analysis project Ga0233422, IMG submission 182724) | Freshwater microbial communities from Lake Matano, South Sulawesi, Indonesia - Watercolumn_Matano_2014_110_MG | ecosystem: Environmental > Aquatic > Freshwater > Lake | place...
ATTTGTGTTAGTCGAGTCATTTCGAATAAACCATCAAGATCAGCTTCGGTCATGGTGAACGAGTTATTTGCATCCACATGCCAACGACCAGCAAGTGTAAATGCGCCGTCTTTATGCACGATCTTGCCATACTGGAAAAAACTAGACTCTTTGGTGGTACGGTAATGAACTGCGATGTCGCGGTTAAGCAGCAAAGGAATATTATACTGCTTAGCAAGCTGCACGATCTTTGGCATGAGCACGGAATCGCCATAATCCGTAACGATCAAATCCGGATCACAACGGTAAAGATGCCAGTTCAATGCTTCGAGCAGTTCGCATGGCGAGTCTTGTTCCAGCGCATACGTACGACCGTCGTAACTGATTTCTAATTGTAGGAACTTCTGATACTTCGGCGGAACGAAATCGTTGCTATTACGCATCTGCATAATGGAAAACGGGGGGAGTTGATATTCATATGCTTCGCGATTATCAGTTAAATTCCAATCCGATAATTCACCCTCTTTAGTTATTCTGTATTCGCCGAATCCGAGCGGAAAAAGCTGTGTTTCGTATAGAAATTGTTGTTCGACAGAAACATCCGAATTAAAGAACACAAAATGGGGAAAATATTTCTCGAAGTACCACACAGCTTCCCTTAATCGTAGTGAATTGTGAACGAACACCTGAAGCACATCAATAGACTCGCCGGAGTAAATTTCTGTTCGTGTAGTTGGTTTAAGTGAGAGAGGAACCGGAGATCGTTTGGCGAGGATTTGTGCACGCTTGGCATCGGAAGTATTCAGGTGAAGAAAAAAAGAGGGTATGAACTTTCGAAAATACCGTAGACGGTTTCCCGCTGTATCAATGAACCAGAGTGTAACTCCCTGCTCGGATGGATACACATCGAACAACCAGCCAGTGATGACGGATGGGAGATGGGGGGTGGGAGATGAGGGAAGAGAATTCATCTCAGATCTCTAAAAATGAGAAACAGATAGCGCAATACTTGACGCAGTGCTAAGAAGAACATTTTATGGTACATAGTTTTTGCTTTCTACTCATCTGCTCATAGACTTAACTACTCAATGGCTCACAGACTCTTTGTTTCTCAAACTCTCAACTTCTTTTTCTAATCTTTTTATGGCTTTCTGTTGCTCTACCACAATCGACATCATCATGCTTTCAAACGGCACTGCACGCATGGCGTAAAAATTTTCCGCAAGGTGCAGTTTGGCTGCACGGAATATGTCGTCAAAAACTTCCTGATCGTCTTTGCGCAGACCGCGGCGGAACTTAGACCAGCTTGCCAGCTCCGCGTCGATCAGGTTTGTGAAGGTTGGTACGGTTCTTCCCATATTGCAAAGCTCCTTTCGTGGTATCATGTAACAGTTGCTGAGATTCTAAATAGAGTTGAAGCGATCCGCGTTCATTGATATCGAGTTTATACACACGATCAACACCCTCCTTCAGTGTTGTGAAGAGCTGGTTGCGTTCCGGCGGCGCAACAGTACGCTCCATACATGTCACCAATAGCGATATTCCTTTTAATTTCATTTCTTTAAATGAGCCGAGTAAACGTTGAAGAATTTGTTGTACCTCACGCAGAGAGGCTTGTTCATCATAAAATGTGTCGAGCAGGCCGAAAACAAGAGCTGTGTTTGATCCTATAGTGCTTAGAAACGCCGGCAATTTCCGTGCAATAGCCTGTTCCATCTGGTAGCAGGTAAAGCCACGTGAAATAAAGATGTGGTTGAGAAAAAGGTTCGGATCGATTTTTCGTATACGGGCAAACCGTGAAAGTGCATGTACATCAAACTGGTTGCAACCGTCAACCACAGCAATTGAATTGCCACCAGCCATCGCTTGTGCTGCCATCTGAAGTGAAATAGAAAATACGGAACGGTCGCCATAAAGCAGAAATACCTTTCCCGGTTTGTCGGTAAAAGCACGTATTAATCGGTAGGAGCGTACAGGCATACTAGCGTTAGAGTTCTCTGCAACTGTTAATACTGGCTTGGGGTATTGCCGTGCGTATGTGAATTGGGATTTAACCATTGAATTTTTTGAGAACCTTATCCACTGTTTAAGGAAGTTTAAAGAATTCTATCATTTGGTATAAAGCATCCTTGTCGATCTATCTCTAAAAGACAATACGACATTTTTGTCGTTCAGTCAAGCGAATTGGCAAAAAATCACTGTATTTGTTGAAATATTTCTTGACAATAACTGGTAAAAAGTGATATCTTTGGATGACATTTATGTCGTATTGAGCACATTCTTGGTACATGGACACTATGTCGATAGTGTTTAATAATAAGACATATACAGCTCGTTGTAGAGCATTACGCCGGTCATTTTCAAAAGCAGAGGCGGTTTTGTGGTTACATCTTTCACGAAAACAAATGAATGGATTTAAATTCCGTCGACAATATGGTGTAAATCAATATGTTATTGATTTCTATTGTCCGGAACTCAAACTCGCGATTGAAATTGATGGAAATAGTCACCATTTCGATACTTCAAAAGAATACAACATCAAGCGACAGAAATATATTGCGTCGTTCGGTATTCATTTTTTACGTTTTTCCAACACCGATGTTTATGAAGATTTAAATGGTGTTCTTCGAATAATCTATGTTTGGACTGAACGATACAAAAATCAAGGCACTCCTCCCCATGTCCCCTACTCAACGAGGAGGAGCGTATAATTGAACGCGAAGCGTTTCAAGAATGACGCAGACATTATTCATGCAAGGGGTGGTGGAAAAATATAGAAAGCGAGTAATAAAATGAAATCTACAATTGCCCAGCGTATTCGTGAAGCACGCCAGTTAAAACAACTTGATCAGGGAACGCTTTCTGCAAAGATTGATATTGCTACACGCACAGTTCAACGATGGGAAAAGGGTGAGCAGGTCCCTGACAGCAATTATCTTATGCGTATTGCAAAAGTCACAGGTGTAGTAGCGCATTGGCTGCTCACAGGAGATGGTGAAATGTTTCCTAGCGAGCAACAAAAATCAAATGTGTTGCCGCTTCCCACAAATCGTTATAAAAAGGTGCAGCTTGTCTCGCTTCCGTTACTTTCATCGGTGCCTGCGGGTGTATTGAGCCAAACTTTTCATCCGGAACATGCCGAACGATATATCACCGTCGATGACGTGCGCGATCAGAATGCGTTTGCATTAGAAGTGAAAGGTAATAGCATGGCTCCGCGTATTGAGAATAGCGATATTATTGTTGTTAGTCCAACGCATGAAGTAAAGAGCGGTGATATTTGCGTGGTGCGAGTAGAAGATGAAGATACGGTAAAACGCATTAAGATTGATGAGCAATTTATACATCTTATTCCACTTAATCCCGAATATGAGCCAATGGTTGTACGCAAACGCGACGTAAGTTTCATGTGGCGTGTTATAAAAGTGATTAAAAGTGTGTGATGAGATTTAAGAATGAAGAATTTAGAATGGTAAATGATAACAAGCTTAAATGGTAACTGATATATGGTAAGTGAAGTAGCTCATTAATAGACGGTAAAATTATTTTTGGATTATTACAGAGAATTTAACAATGAAGAACGAAAATGTTGCGTACTGCGGATTATATTGTGCAGAATGTCCGAATCACACTGGCGTCATTGCAGATCTTGCAAGAGATTTACGGAAGCAACTCAGAAACTATCGCTTCGATAAGACTGCAGAACTTCTGTCGAAATTTCCTTTCTTCAAGGAATATAAAAAATACGGTGACTGCTATAATGTTCTTGGCGCAATGGTAAAGATGAGGTGTGGAAGAACCTGTAAAAATGGTGGTGGAAATCCATCATGTAAAATTAGAGCATGCGCAATAAGAAAGTATTATGAAGGATGTTGGCAGTGTGATGTATATGAAAAATGCGAAAAGTTAGATTTTCTAAGGACAAATCATGGAATTGCACATTTGAAGAATTTGAAAATTATAAAGAAGGAAGGAATCGAGGAATTCGAAAAAGGTTTAAAATTTTGGTACCGTCAAAAATAAGATAATAAAACAAGGAGGATATTAAATGGAAGGAATAATTGCATATTGCGGAATCGACTGTTCAAAATGCGAGGGATATATTGCCACACAGTCAGACGATCTCAAAGCCATTGAGAGTATTGCCGAGAAATGGCGAAAGCAGTATAATTCCGAAGAGATAACAGCAGAATCTGTTATGTGTGATGGATGCACAAAAAATGGCAGGAAGAGTGGTTACTGCAACTTCATGTGTAAAATTCGTCAGTGTGCAATAGGAAAAGCGGTTCAGAACTGTGCCTATTGCTCTGAATATGATTCATGTGCAGAGCTTAAGGCATTTTATGCTTATCCAGGAACAGCAGATGCAAAAGCGATGTTGGACAGCATACACCTGAAAAATAATTGAAAGAATGCCTAGAATTAAACTTTTATAGGAGTAATTTCCATGAAAAAATATCTTAAAATATCTTTATACGGTTTTATCGCCTGGCTTATCCCTTTTGTCTCGGCTTTCTTTTTCTATACAAGAGAAGGGAAGCTGAATATCGATATATTCTTATTTAAAACGATTATGATTATCGTCGGCTCTGTTACAGGCGCTATTCTCTTGGTCTCCTATTTCAGAAAGATAAATGCAGACTATCTTAAGGAAGGAATCCTTGTTGGAATCATTTGGTTCTGTGTAAATATTGTGTTGGATTTACTCATTCTGATCCCGATGTCGGGGATGGCAATTCCGGATTATTTCACTCAGATAGGATTACGATATCTTATGATGCCGGCTATGAGTATTGCTGTAGGTGCGGCCATCGCAAATAAGAAATAAGGATCGAGTATGGAATCATGGAATAAATCTGTTCTGATCGCTCCTTGCGGAATGAACTGCGGAATTTGTCGAGGATATCTAAAAGAAAAAAGTAGTTACAAGATTGGTGTAAAGCGGGTTCTCGTCAAATGTCCGGGTTGCAGAGGAACAAATATCGGTAAACCGGTTTATTGTGTAGGATGCAAAATAAAAAATTGCAAGAATCTTCAAAAAGAAAGAGCTAAGTATTGTTTTGAATGCCAGGATTTTCCTTGCGATAGAATTAAGCGGCTGGATAAGAGATATCGAACCAAATATCATATGAGCATGATTGAGAATCTTGAATACATCAAGGATCGTGGAATAAGAAGATTCTTAAAGAATGAAAATGCAAGATGGACATGTTCCCAATGTGACGGCAAGATTTGTGTTCATGATGGATTTTGTGTTGAATGTGGGAAAAAGACAACGAAGATTTCTTATAAAAGTATTTTAACTAAATCATAGGGGGAGTAATATAAACTCATTGAAAAAGGAGGACTGATGAAAAACGGTTTCGATATTGCATTCAAAATCACCTGGAGCATAGTTGGCCTGTGCCTCATTGCCTTTGCCATTATGCTCTATCAATATTTATTTGTTGAGAATGTAACGGCAGATTGGGACTATCTAGTTTTCGCGGTTCCCCTGTTCATTTTTTGTATAGTTTTCATTGCTATCCTCTATAGCACACGGAAGACGTATGAAACGGGACAGAAGGAAATACAACAAGGTAACTATTTAACACATTGGACATACGAAGAAGAAGAGTGGAGCCTTTTCAATAAGAAAGAATGGAAGAGATCGAGGAACCGTGCAATTTATATTCCGTTTGGATGTTGGGCCTTTTTTATGTTTCTCAGTCTGGGAGATGATGAATTCCGCCAGGACGTTCTTCCTATTGCAGGTCCATGGATAACTTGCTTTTTTGTCTTACTGAGTATTTTGTTGCTGTTTTATACTCGGTTCCTCTACAAACGAACACTCACCTGTCCGCGTGAAGTGAAAATCGGTCTCCACGGTATTTCATATGGCGGTTATTATACTATGTGGAGTGGTACAGGAACGAAGCTTGGAAATATCAAAATTATACAAGGTGATCCTTCTCTAATCGATTTTGAGGTGAAGAACTGGGGCAGATATGGTTATAATTCTAGACATATGAAGATTATGATTCCCAGAGGTCGTGAGAAGGAAGCAGAAGAAGTGATTACTAAACTTACACCCATCTGATAAGTATTGACGATGAAGAAGTATCAAGATTCGTTCAATAAATGAAAAAGCAAGTCGAGTGAGATAATCTTTGAAAATCTATTTAGAAGTATTAAACAAATTTTTGACATTCCATAGTATTCACAGTAAATTAATCTGCAATTATGACAAAGGTTCTTTTCATATCATACTTCTGGCCGCCATCCGGAAAAGCCACGGTACATTGGCCACTGAGAATTATTAAGTACCTACCAAAATTAAATTGGCAGCCTCTTGTTTTAACAGCGGATGAAGATACATTTTCTTCTAAAGACGAATCTCTGCTCAACGAAATTGATCCTCAGCTTAAAGTCTTTAAGGCTAAAGCTATTGAACCGTTCGATCTTTACAGACGTCTAATAGGAAAGAAGAAAGACACCCCACTAACCGCTTCTGAAACGATATCAAAGACAAATCGAGGTTTACGTCATAGAATCGCAGTCTGGATTCGTTTGAATCTTTTCATACCGGATGCTCGCATAGGTTGGTATTGGAATGCTGTGCACAAAGGAAAAAAGATATTACATTTAGAAAACATTCGAGCAATTGTATATATTGGTCCACCGCATACAACACTTCTTGTTGGAAAGGCGATAAGTAAAATTTTTGGGATTCCGCATATTCCGGTGTTTATTGATCCTTGGGTGGATATTTCGTACTACCAAGGATTTAAACGCAGTGCGATAACACTTGTACTTGATCGTCGGTTTGAACGGTCGGTGGTTGAGAATGCCGCTCAGGTAGTATTTGTTACGGAGACAATGAAGCAGGATTACGTCAAACAGTACCCATCTATCAAAAATAAATCACATGTTCTCTTTTGGGGGTATGACGAAGTAGCGTTTCGATCATATAAATCGAAGAAGTCTCGAAGTCAAGAAATTCTTCTCCATGCAGGAAATATTTATGATCATCAAAATCCACGTAAACTTTGGAATACTCTTCGAGCTGAGATTGAAAATGGTAGAAAATTAAGAATTATTTTTGTTGGAACCGTAGGACCTAGCATTCGGCAATCATTAGTTGATGCTGGATTACTCGAATTTACTCAATTCAAAGGTTTTATTCCTTATAAGCAAATGATCGGTGAACTAAGCAAAGCGACGTATCTTTTAGTCTGTGCATCTGAGAAACGTCATGTTCCCGGTAAATTGTTTGAGTATCTACGTTCAGGAAAGCCGATACTTGCTTTTGGTGATGATAATGAAGAAGTGAATCACATACTTGTACAGGCAAAAGCAGGAATGATTTTTCCTTTGGATTCTGACGGTAAGGAGTTTTTCAAATACCTAAGGAAATTTAAAACCAAATTAAGTATTGTGCGGCAGTTTGATAGAAAAGTAATCGCAGAAAAATTAGCTAATATCCTTCAATTGAATACCTGAATACTTACTTAAAAAGTTATCAAGAGAATAGATATGATAAACTCTCCTGATCTTCCGGTATGCGAAGAGGAAGGGTGTTTTCCAATTGCATCGATAGATGGACATTCCGTGTGGGTCAAATTGAATACCAGAATTCTTCATTCGAGTACCGATCTCGAAAAGCGTGCTTAAGTAAGGCCGATATAAGTGCTTTAAGATTTTCGTATTAAGATCTCGCCTTCCTAACTCTACCAATCCGTTTTGAAATAATCGTACATAGTGAAAGTGGTAAAATATGACAGGGAATTCTTTTCCTGATATATACTCTCTTCCATATAAATATTTGTCGCTACTTGTAATTTCATATTGTTGAATATTCCAGGCGGCGAGTCCACCGCCAAGATGTTGTAATACATGAACTCCTTCGAATCTTGTTGTCCAATCTTCCAAATAAAGTTGATCACCAAATTTACCATCTTCTAAACGTGCGTAACACCACTCTAAACACCTTGCACGCCACCAATTTAACGCTGCAAGTCCGCGGTTATCTTTTTTGAATGAAATAAATTGCACACAATAGGTCCCACTTCGCTTTGCTTTATTGTATTTGGGTGTATAACGATGCTCTGTAATAAGAATCGAATTTGAGCCCATTTCTTCTAGAAGTGTCGCAGGAGAGTCGAAAAAATAAAGATCAGCATCAAGATATGTACATTGATCAACGTCAAAGCGGCTTAAAACATAAAGGATGGTTGAAGAGGTACACGTCCAACAATATTCGGCAATTGTACGAGAAGGTTTTACGCGTAATAACTCATCGTCCTCAAACTCGTTTAAAGAAATCACTGTTAAATGAGGATATCGCAAGGTACGGAGAGATTTTAAACAATTTTCGTCAAAGGCAAATACATAAAGGTGGAAAGAAGCACAATGACGTTCGAGAGATTCGTACATAGCAATACCACGCGAAAAGTAGTTCGAATCGAATAGTGTGCAAAAATTATACATTTCGTATCTTTTCTGCTAATAGAATGTTATCGAGATATAAATCGTTACTCTTCGGTGTCACTAAAACTAAAAGAGCGCCCAGGATATTAAACGGTGTAATCAACAAAAAGAAGATAATATGATTTAGAAGAATCGATTTTGTTACACACTTTTTGTATATGAATCCTGTTACTAGTTGAAAAAGAATACCAATATCATTTACACTTTTTTGTTGCTTGAGTATTTGGAATCCGTTTTTATTTAAGATTGAAGCGATTCCATAGGACGAGTACCGTGCATAGTCATACGGTTGTTCATGCTCATCCCATACAAACGGAACTGTTAGAAGAATTTTACCACCAATTTTCAGCACACGGTTGACTTCTAAAAGAAACTCATCTGGATTAAACACGTGCTCAAATACTTGATTGAGCATGATTGAATCGAATGATGATTTTCGAAATGGAAATCGTTTTCCGGAATAATAATAATCTGCTTTATTCATTTTGCGTGCAACAGGTGTATCCAATTCCAGTCCAATATACTTCGTACTTGCTACGAGTTGTTCATATGGACGTTGACCACATCCAATATCTAAAGTCTTACCCGTAATAAATTTTCCGTATTCAGCAATTCCTCGATATAAGCCACGTCGTGAGAAATAAAACGGATTGGTAAATAGTGCAATGAATCCTGGCTGAAATTGCTCTCTTTTGATGATTTTAATGAGTCGTTTTAGCATTTACGTTCTCTAAGTCATCATTCTCGACTTAAATCCTTTTATTATTGTTTATATTTTTCAAGAAGTACAATCGGAATATGCATAAATAGGTTTGGATATTTATGTGTCAGATATTCCTTGACACGATTTTTTATTTCGACACAATAAATTTCTCGTATTGTTAAACCACCAACGGTTGATACTAGGGACTTAAAATCCATTAAGGATAGTTGATGAATATGACCAGTACTAAACCATGAATATCCAAAGAGCATATGTTTAGGCATGATTCCTCGTAGAAGCAACTGAAGTCGATTGCGGTAGAAGGCAAAGTTTGGAAACGAGATAATTTGATAGCGTGAAATGCGTTTCATTTCGCTCAAGAGAATTTCTGGATATAAAACCATTTGCATTGTAACGTTACAGATAGCATAGTCAAAGCTATCAGCTTTAAAAGGCAAATGCGTATCAATTCGTGCTTGAATGACACTAAGTTTCTTTTTACGGCATATTTTTATTCCACTGGTAGTTAATTCTACACCTTTTACTGAAGCATGACATTCTTTTTGCAGGTGTTGGAGTAAGGTACCGTTGCCGCATCCAAGATCGATAACTTTTGAATTTTTTGGAATTAATTTAATAATGATAGGAAATTCTTTTCGGTATTCAGTCGGGTGGTTTGTAAAATCATATTGCCTATTATCATTTCTTAAGGGATTATCAATACTCATAATATTCTTTTGCGTTGCTAGAATTTGTTTGCAATTTCAACAACATGTTCAATATCCTGTTCGGTGTGAAAAAAGGATATCGGTAGACTAAGCGTTGTCCTGTGAATTTCTTCTGAGATAGGAAATGAAGCACCTTTTAGTAATCCATGCATTGCTTTTTGTTGATGTGGAGCTAGTGGATAATGAATATCGGTTTTAACTCCATTGTTTAATAGAAATTCCTTAAGATTATCACGTCGTTCGTGACGGACATTGAAAATATGGTAGACATCGTAAAATTCTGGTTCTACTATCGGTTTTATAAAATCGTCTTTTAATCCTTGGTGATAAATTTTGGCAAGTCTTCGTTTATGAGTATTGATTTCATCGAGATGTTTTAATTTGATCGAGAGAAAACCTGCCTGTACCTCATCCAACCGAGAATTGATTCCAACGATATCGCTATAATATTTTTTTATTGAACCGTAGTTTCTTAGTTTACGGAGGATATCAGCTCTCTCCGATGTTTGAATAAGAATTGCTCCACCGTCACCAAGACAACCGAGATTTTTTGTTGGATAGAAGCTGAAAGCTCCATAATCACCAAATGTGCCAACTTTTTTGCCTTTATACATTGTTCCGTGTGCCTGTGCACAGTCTTCAATTATTTGCAGGTTATAATTTTTAGCTAAAGCAACAATAGGATCCATATCGCACGATTTACCATACAGGTGGACGAGCATTATTGCCCGTGTACGCGAATTGATTTTTTCTTCGAGCATAGAGGGATCGATATTATATGTTCGGATATCCGGTTCAACAAGAATTGGTGTCAATCGACAATGAAGTATTGATAGGATAGTAGCAATATATGAATTTGAGGGAACAATGATTTCATCTCCCGGTTGAAATTCGCATGCTTGCAGTGAAAGTATGAGTGCATCCAAACCAGATGCAACACCGATACAGTATTTTGCACCACAATAATCTGCAAAAGCTTTTTCAAATGCATCGACTTTTGAACCTAAAATAAACCACCCATGCTCAAGAGTATCTCTGAAATCGAGTTCGAATTCCCTAAAAAACTTTCGGTTTGCCTTTGCAAGATTTTCGTACTCAATCATTCGGGATACTCCTCAAAGATGTAATCATTCGCATCAAAATATTTCGATGCAAGGACCATCAGAATAGCGTCGGGTGAAAAGTTGTACATTTTGTGCCAATCGGCTTGTTCTAAAATTAAGCATTTATCCGGCGAATCTAAGATAAATTCTTCTTTTTTCTTACCATCATTGTTCCAGATAGTACATTTACCTTTCAAACAAATCGCTGCTTGTACTGTCTTTTTGTGCCTATGTTTTCCGCGTACAGAACTATCGACACCGTAGATATAGAATATTCTTTTTATTTCAAATGGAATTACTTTTTCGATAACAGTAAGGTTTCCACGTATATCACAGAATGTTTTGAGATTTATTAACCGTGCCACAGAGATTCTCACTAATAATTTAATAGAAATAGTTCAATGTTCATTTTAAATGCTTCAATATGATTTCATGCAATTGTTCTGCTCGAATCTTATAGTTATGATCGTTCATTGTGCGTTTCTGCCCTCTTTTTGCTATGGCTAAACATTCTGCTTTATGATCTAACAACCAGCGAATTTTTTCGAGACACTCAGCCGGGGACTTATAGGTAACAATCTCATAATCTGGTTCAAAAAGGTCAGTGATATTTTTTTTCCAATCCGTAAGAAGACATGAACCACTTCCGGTTACTTCGAACAAACGAACATTTGCCGCATATTCTCCAGCCACATCGCCATGAATATTAAAACTGATTTTCTCATGAGCAAGAGCTTTATACATTTCCAATCCAAATATTGGTGGTTTGGCTTTTTGCTGAATGCCCGTTATATTTTCCAAGTTTCTTGGCATTTCATGCAATGCATATGCTTTATTCATTAAAGGGATTGATCGAGCTAATATTCCGAGTCCTGATTTTTTTAGAAGTAAAGCACTGATGTATGCAAGCTGACGGAAAAAAAGATCCACAGGTTTGATTGCAATTACATTTGCATAAATGTCTAATGGTACCTGAGCATCGATTAAATATTGCAATACTTTTTGACGGGTATTATGAAAATCTGAGCCGGGAACGAGTGAACCGGTAAAAAGAAAATCAACGAAGGGGTACTTATTGTCTATTTCAATGCGTTGAATGAGAGATGTTTCAAAACCATGATATATCTGATGGACGCGCAATCCCTTCTTCTGAAATTCCTGATAAAATTTCGGTGAGCAGACAACCATGAAATCAAATGCTTTGAACTGGTCAACATTTTCATCACTATATGGTGCACAACAGTATCCGATAATTTGTTTAATTGAAGGGATATGTTCGCGTAAACGAGTTATCCATTCTCCATTAAGTTTAAAGCTCTCTTGAAAAAATATTACATCTGGTCGAATATTCTGCAATTGAGCAGTTAAAATTTCTTTTAGAGGTCCTGAAATACTATGCTCACGAGCCCAGGCATGTTGGAGATGTTCTGCGTTGTAAATTATTTCAAAGCTTTCCACGCCGAGTGTCCGAAGATGTTGGGCATAATAATCTGACCAGCCATATGCTTGATCCATCAAATGGCGGAATTGGTTATCGTAGTCTTCTCTGATTATCTGTGGATTGGTATTGTAATACTGCTGTAGAAAATCCCTATAGAATGATGTTATTTTAACAAAGCGATAAGTCATTCTTGCTATCTTACTATAACTCTTAAGTTTGGATTACTGTTTGATTAAATATTATATGAAATCATACTCCCTTTTTACAAGTGAATCAAGTTCAATCTTGCAGGGAATATGAAAGGTTTTCTGACATAGATATAATCCTTATTTTCTAAATGTGAATTGCCTTTTATTCAATCAAACTTGATTCTTATATCTGCAATAGTTAGTTTATATTAAATGTGATTTTAAAATAAGTCATTATTTTACTTCGTTCATCGGGAAGCGTGAACAAAATATCATCTCTATATAATAAATAACTATTCAATCTGAAATTTCGGGAGGCGATATGAATTCCCAATGTAGAAATTTCTCGAGTCTAAATCTTTTGGTGGCTATAAGCCTAATTATTTCGAATAGTCCATTGATAGCGCAAATCCCCGTGGATAGCCTTACAGCTTACTATCCTTTTAATGGAAATGCTAACGATGAAAGTGGAAATGGTTACAATGCGACCTATGTCAATGCGACTCCCACTACAGATAGGTTTGGAAATCCTGCAAGTGCTTATAGTTTTAATGGTCTCACTAATACAATTCAATTAGGGGACATACTGGATGAGGTTTTTTGTACACCGGTAGCAAAATTTAGCGTTATTGGATGGGCTAATACAAGAACCTGCGGGAGTTTAACATCCGGTGGTGGATTAATTATGGGTAAAAGTGCAGGAGGTTCAGGCCCGTATCAATGGATTATATCCCATCAGGATGGATTTGTCGATGCATTTTGTTCAGATGGGAATGCACAGAATTACCTCTGGATTGCCCATCCTGAGCCTACTGGTAATTGGTTTCAATTTGCTATGATATTCGATGGCAGTTTGCCAGAACTACAGAGAGTCAAGCTATTTATAAATGGAGATACAACGAAACTATTCATATATAGGCATATGGGTACACTTGGTACAAACACAATGAATACTACACAAAATATTTGCATAGGTGCAAGTCATGAACCTGAAAATCCAAATCAGTTGAATAATTTTTACAATGGCATCATTGATGATATACGTATTTATAATAAACCTCTGACGCAAGAAGAAATCCGGGTACTTTATAATGAAAAAGGATATGATACACTCAATCATGCGCCAATAGCGAATGCCGGTCCGGATCAGACAATTTTTATTGATACAGGATCAACAGCGCAGGTAACACTTGATGCATCGGGTTCATTTGACGAGGATGGAGATACGCTTTCTTATTCCTGGAAAATAGAAGAGACTATTTTATCTGACAGCCTAAGAGCAATAGTTACAGTACCAATTGGTATTAATAATATTGTACTGACTGTCAACGATGGAGAGGGTGGAATTTCAAAAGATACAGTGGTTGTTACTATAAAAAAAATAGTAGATGGTCTTATTGCATATTATCCATTCACAGGCGATGCAATAGATTCCTCTGGAAATGGGAACAACGCGATTTATGTCAATGCTAATCCAGCTTCGGATCGGTTTGGAAATCCTACAAATGCTTATAATTTTAACGGTTTCACTAATACAATTCAATTAGGGGATATACTGGATAATATCTTCTGTAAATCTATCGCAAAATTTAGTGTTTCTGCCTGGTTTAATGCAAGTGCATTGAGTGGTCCGCGAGTTATCATTAACAAAAGTGCAGGAGGATCTGGTCCTTATCAATGGAGCATAGGTATTAATAATGGAGATTTAAGAGGGGAAATCTTTTTTGATACTCTTGCACAGAATCATATAGGTTTATCTTGCCCGGTACAAACAGCGAGATGGTACAACTCTGTTCTTGTATTCGACGGAAGCATAGAAGAAAGTAATAGAGTGAAATTCTATGTTAACGGTAAAACGACAGACGTAGGAATATATGTACAAAAAGGAACTATCGGTACTGCAACAACAAATAGTCAGCAATATATTACTATAGGTGCAACTCAGGATCAAGGGTATCCCAATTCATTTGCATCGTTATTCAATGGCATCATTGATGATATACGTATTTATAATAAACCTCTGACACAAGAAGAAATCCGAGCACTTTATAATGAAAAAGGTTATGATACACTCAATCATGCGCCAATAGCGAATGCCGGTCCGGATCAGACAATTTTTATTGATACAGGATCTACGATGCAGGTAACACTTGATGCATCGGATTCATTTGACGAGGATGGAGATACGCTTTCTTATTCCTGGAAAATGGGTGAGACTATTTTATCAGACAGCATTAGTGCAACGGTTATAATATCGTTAGGCGTTCATAATATTTTTCTTACTGTTAGCGATAGTAGTGGAGGAATATCAATTGATACTGTGGTTATTACTGTCAAGAAAATAGTAAATGGTCTTATTGCATATTATCCATTCACAGGCAATGCAGTAGATTCCACTGGAAATGGTTACAATGCGACCTATGTCGATGCAACTCCCACTACAGATAGGTTTGGAAATCCTGCAAGTGCGTACGACTTTAACGGTTTCAACAATACAATTCAATTGGGAGATATACTGGATGAAGTTTTTTGTACACCGGTAGCAAAATTTAGCGTTATTGGATGGGCTAATACAAGAACCTGCGGGAGTTTAACATCCGGTGGTGGATTAATTATGGGTAAAAGTGCAGGAGGTTCAGGCCCGTATCAAT
>Ga0233422_10000764_pt1 | contig 15241 bp, 20 predicted proteins | sample Watercolumn_Mata_2_FD_182724 | JGI IMG/M metagenome (GOLD analysis project Ga0233422, IMG submission 182724) | Freshwater microbial communities from Lake Matano, South Sulawesi, Indonesia - Watercolumn_Matano_2014_110_MG | ecosystem: Environmental > Aquatic > Freshwater > Lake | place...
TGAAGAAATAATGGTGGTTAATGGGGACACTCTGATTACCAAGAAAGAAACAGGAGTTAAACATTGTGGAATTACAGTTTATAGAAAAGATGGAAGTGCGGAAAGGTTGTTAGACAATGAATTTATTGATGTCGGCACACAAAAAGGATTAGAAGAGGCTCGTGAATATGTTAAACACTAAGAAAAAGAATTTAATTATTTGTCCCACCTGCGAATCTAAGGGAATCCGGTCTATTTTAGGAGAACTGGGAACGGCAGGTGATTTTTTAGTGCAACGCTTTCATCAAGGATTTACAGTAATTAAAAGTCCAAATATCGCTATTATTTGTGGTGGTTGTGGCGGAACCGCCTATGTTAAAAATGAAGCAAACGTACCTTTTGAGAGGGGGAGGCTTTATATCCAACAAGCTGAAATCTCTTTCTCAGGCTCTTTATCTGCCTAGGGATTGGCAGGAAGTACCGAAAGCAGATCATATTGTTTATTGTGCCAGTTATGGCAATTATTACAGTCAGACTGACTTGTCAGAAACATATAAGGCAAATGTATCTGAGCCATTAAGGTTATTACCTTACTCCAACAAATCTTTCACTTATATTTCCACATCCTCTGTGTTGCTACCAACACAAACCCCATATTCAACAGCCAAAAAAATAATGGAGGAAACATTAACGTTTTTGGAAATGCCTTGGATTATAGTTAGGCCATCAAGTGTCACCGGAGTTGGAGAACAAGAACAACACTTAATTCCTAAACTGATTAAATCATGTCTTGATGGAGTTGAAATGCCATTTGTGGGAGAACCAACACATGATTATATTGACGTTGAAGATTTTGTTAAGGGCGTTATGTATCTAACAGAAAACATAAACAAATACCGCAATCAGACATTTCAAATTAGTTCGGGTATTTCATATTCAAATGAGGACGTCAAAAATATGGTTGAGTCGATAACAGGTAAAGAGGCCAATATCAAAAGGGTAGAAAATATGAGAAAATATGATACAGAGAAATGGATAGTAAAACCGACTCTCGAGTTTTCACAAAGACCCTTATATCTCTCAATTAGCGAAATGGTAAATGAATACACTCGAAAAAAGAATTATTGATATAAGTTATAAGAACAAACTTTCTCACATTGGCAGTTGTTTGGGGCTGGTTAATATCCTCGATAAAATATATTCGGTTAAACATAAGGATGATAAAGTTGTTATCAGTAATGGCCATGCTCATTTGGCACATTTAGTTGTTAGAGAGAAATACGAAAAAATAGACGCAGAAGAGTGCATAAAATCTGGTATCCACTGTGATAGAGAATCTGGATGTGATGTCTCGACTGGCAGTTTGGGGCAAGGGTTGCCAATCGCTGTCGGAATGGCTTTGGCTGATCGTACCCGCAATATCTTTTGTACAATTAGCGATGGAGAATGTGCCGAGGGAAGTGTTTGGGAAGCGTTGACGATGGCGACTAAATTAAAACTTCAAAATCTTCATGTCTATGTAATTGCCAATGGTTACTCAGCTTATGACGACGTTGATCTTTCTTGGTTAGAAAAAAGATTGAACGCATTTTATCCAATCGATATGTTTGTCAGGGTTGATACAGATTTGCCTTTTGCTAAGGGATTAGCGCCACATTACAAAGTTATGAAAGAGGATGAATATAAAAGCATTATCTGAGTCCGAAAGGTATGAAAGCATGAGGGGTTATTTTGCTTTTTATCTTCACGAAGAAATGAGAAATAATAAAGATATTTATCTCTTAACTGGTGATCTTGGTTGGGGTATGTTGGATAAGATTAAACGGGATTTCCCAGATAGATTTATAAACTGTGGGGCTGGAGAACAAAATATGATGGGAATGGCTGTCGGGTTAGCATTAAGCGGTAAGATACCGATTGTCTATTCAATTACCCCGTTTCTTCTATATCGGCCATTTGAAACAATAAGAAACTACATAGACCACGAAAGAATCCCTGTTATTTTGGTTGGCGGTGGTCGGGATTTTGATTACGAACATGATGGGTTTTCTCATTGGTCTACAGAAGATAAGCAAGTAATGGATTTATTTCCCAGTATCTTCTCAACATGGCCTCAAAGCAAAGATGAAATTAAGGAATTATTAAATAAAACAATAAATGAAAGACAAGCAACTTACATTAATCTCACCCGTTAATCTCAAATCCAGTGTAGAAAAGAAAGGCAAAACCGTTACTCAAATTATTACGATGAAGGGTGGATATAAGAAGACATTTAGGAACATCAAAACCGAAACGATTGAACAGGGAGAGTTTACCCATTTCGATACAATGGACGGCAGAACCATATTAGTAAACACGAAAAATGTCCTATTTGTGGAGGTGTTTGGCGAGTAGTCCCCCACTCTCCCCCACCGATAGACCCCCATATTTCGTGCCTAGAATAGGGCTTAAAACGGGGTAGGGGAGTGCTAAACGAATAAAACCCGAAAGAATATGAAAATAGAAATGATTCTCAAGGACTTGAATATAAAGACTCTAGTTAGTGGGGATAAATCTGCAAGAGTCGTCTTAGAAACAACTGATCCGGAAGATGTCAATGAATTAGCTAAGTTATCTGGAGAAACATTTGTTAGGGTAACTTTTGACAAAGTAGAAGAATAAGGTTAAGATATAGTTGTCGATAATATAGCGACCATCGTGTAAAAGAAGGCACTGAAATACGTGTCTTTTTTAATACAATGAATGATAAAGAAATTAACAGCGAAGAAAAGAAAACGGGGGGTATTAAATCCCGTCAGCAACTTTATGCTATGTTCTCGCCACACGCCGAACTGGCTGTGGAAACTCTTGTTAAAGCTTGTACAAATGGAAATCCGGCGGTTAGAGTTGGGGCGGCCAAGACAATCTTGGCTAAATTAGTACCAGATTTAAAATCAACTGAAATAACTGGAGCAGATGGACAACAATTCACAATCAACCTTATCAGAGATTACGTTACCAAGGTTGGAGGGGATGTTCTCCCATCAGGAACAAACTCTCAAGGATCAGAGCCGATTCAGGGTTCTGATATGGCACAGACGAGCGAGAAAGACATCGACATTATTGGAGAAGATGGCAATAGAGTGCCATAATCCGTACATTAAAAACAAAGTATATTGGATAGTATTTCCGACCAAGGCACAAGCTAAGGAAGCTATATGGAAAGACCCATCAATGCTGTTTAGGGCGTTTCCAAGGGAAATGATCGATAGGCAGAATGAGGTGGAAATGACGCTATATCTTAAAAGCGGATCAATTCTCATTCTCAAAGGAGCAGACGACCCTGAGAGTTTAAGAGGTGCAGGTCCTTATGGAATCGGGTTTGATGAGTTTGATGATATGAAACCAGAAGCGTGGGGAATTACAGAACCGATTATCCGTGCTAATGGAGGATGGGCGTGGTTTCTAGGAACGCCCAAAGGTAAATCTAATTTGTGGAATTTACATCAGCGATCGCTAAGTGGTGATCCTGAATGGAGTAGTTATCTTCTCAAGGCTTCTACATCAAAAGTTATTGCAGAACACGAATTACAGGCATTAAGACGCTCCCTGAATCAGGCACTTTATAATCAAGAACTAGAATGCGAGTTTCTTGAAGGCGAAGCAAGCGTTTTTAGGGGAGTGCGAGAGATAATGACTGCAACACCAGAGGAACCACAAGACGGTCATCATTACGTTATTGGATGTGATCTGGCTAAAGTCCGTGATTATACAGTCATGGCCGTATATGATAGACAAACAAATAAGCAGGTATATCAGTCGAGATTTAACACAATTGAGTGGCCATATCAAAAGCAAAAGATTAGGGCAATTGCTGAACATTATAATCACGCCTTGGTGATTATTGATGCAACCGGAGTCGGTGACCCAGTTGCCGATGATTTACTAAGATCGGGAGTGGCTGTTGAGCCATTCAAGTTCACCCAAGAGTCTAAAAAAGACATTGTGGAAAAGTTAAGTATTTGGATTGAACAGAAAAAGATTGAGATGCTTCCAATAGACGAAACAGCATTCGAGTTTGATAATTTTGCTTATGAAATGTTACCGGGAGGCAAGTTAAGATACTCGGCTCCAGATGGTTATAACGACGATATTGTGACGGCACACGCCCTCGCCGTATCCTCGTTGCAACCAGTTTATAAAGCTAGTGTTTTGCAACCTAGTCCAGTAAGACAAGAATATGCAAGAGCAGTCAGAAGTCTCCAAAGAGACGATAACGAATACCAAGGAATTTAGTGTCGATGAGCTTAACAAAGCCTTATTCGACTTTGAAGACCTAATGGAAAGATGTTTAACCCCATTCTATGTGATGGGGGATTCTGGTATGGGAATCAAAGAAGGGTTTTTACTCCGAGGTGATAAGGTCGAGGTTGGTGTTAAGGCAAGCGAACTAACCGACATGGTGTTATCCACAATCGAAACATATAAGGGGGTAAAGCTGGACAAAGAACAGAAGAAATGGACATATTATGTTGACGAGGTTCCGGTCGAAGTAACTATTATTCATCGAGACTACAACTTCTTCAAACATCCTGAATCTAAATTCTACTGGGGCGGAAACTACCTTCTTCCCAATCCTTATGATAAGTATTACAAATCAAGGTTCATAATCAAATGAGCGAAATATTACTATCTATTATCTGTATTTTAATTCTTGTTTATCATGCCTATTATGTGCGTGAATCTAACAAGGAAAAGAAACAACTTGTTGACGCTGTAATCGCCAAGAACTCAAGCGAGCTTCGAGACCTGAGAGTGGCTGAGAATACGAAGATTAAAATAGAGCCAACACAACCCGACTTAATCCCGACTGAAATGTTAGATGATGAAACTTTATTAAAGGCAGAAAACAACTATGAGTGATTTTGGAACAAGCAGGCGATTAAGTGCAGAAATGCCCCACATGGTAGACGAGATGATTACGGCGGCTAAGAGTACCAGAAGGGGATTTGAAAGGCGTTGGTATGATAACAATTTCTTCGATGATGGATATCACTTCCGCTATCTATCAAGACAAACAAATAAGATAGTAGACCTATCAGAAAGAGCCAATCTCTACTATCCGATGAGAGCTATCCCGAAGGCAAGTAAACAGATTCGTGGTGTTGCCAACCTATTAACCTCCGCAAAATACATTCCAGTGGCATATCCCGAACGGGTTGAAAAAGCCAATTACACTCCAGAGGAATATGAGATAGCTAAACGGTTAGCGAAAGATATAGCACTAAAAACAGGGCATTGGTTGTTAGAGGAATGGAAGAAACAGGAGATAATCGAGAAGCTAACTTACATGATTATTCTTGCCTGTAAACACAACGTTTCATATTTGAAGATATGGCCGGATGCAGATAAGGAATCCTTAAATAGTTCGGTTCGTGATGCGTTTGATGTCTATGTTCTTGGGTACTTGAACGAGATATATGATTCGCCATTCATCATCGAAACACAAACCAGATTACTTAACGATGTCCTCAATGATGAGACATTCCCTGAAGAGTTGAGAAGTAAGGTCGTGGCTGATAACAGACAATCTTCCTCAGATATTAAAGACGCATACCAGAGAGCAAGGTTCGGAATGAAAACAGGAACAGAGTCCTCATTAACTGTTGTCCAAAGGGAAGCTTTTATCAAGGAAAGGTTAAATAAAGACAATCGAGATAGAATTAGATTACAAGAGGATGCAGACAAGATTTTGAAGGGAAAGAAAGATGGAGACATCGTTATTCGCCAGAACTTCTCGGCTGGAGGCATTTCACTACTAGATAGATATATAACCCTTAAAGAATATCCATTTGTAGACCTCAGACTGGAACCAGGGCCAATTTATCAAACATCTCTTATCGAGAGGTTTATTCCTCAAAACAAGTCTTTAGACATGGTAGTTTCTAGGGTTGAAAGGTATACAAACACGATGGCTGTTGGGGCTTGGATTAAACGGTCTGGAGAACAGATTGAGTTTAATAACCAGGCTGGTGGACAAGTAATAGAATACGCACAAAATCCTCCAGTACAAGCACAAATTGCGCCATTACCATCGTTTATCTTTAACTTCATTTCTTTGCTTGGATCGTTTATTGAAGAACAGGGAGTTAGTTTAACAACTGTCGGTAAGTTGCCAGCGGGCGTTAAGGGATATCAGGCGATTGAGTCGTTAAAAGAAACTGAATACGCAAACCTAGTTATAGCTTCGGATAGGCTGAAGCAGTGTATCAAACGTATAAGCAAGAGGATGCTTGAGTACGCCGATGAATACTTTGTACAACCACAAGAAGTTACGTATTTGGAAAAGGGAGAACCGACATATTTTGACATTATCGGTGCGTCAGCACTGAAAGAGAGAAGAAAATTAAAAATAGAAACACCTAATAGTGTTATCCCAATTGATGCTTCGTGTCAGATTGATATTCAGGTTGAGTCTGGTCTTGGATACACCAAGGAAGGACAAAAACAAACAGCAAAAGAGTTGGCGGATTGGCTACTCCAATTGGCTCAGGCGGGATATGTACCACAAGAAGCGGTTAAGGTATTTATTGAGAAAATACTGGAAACATACCAATTCGGCCCACTCAAAGAGTTTATGGAAGCGATGGACATATCAGAACCAATCGGCGGATTATCACCTAAACAGATAGACGCCATGAAACTGGCAATGGCTGAGGTAATGAAAGACCTGTCAGGAAGTGAAATATTACCCAACCAACAACAAAGGATAGATGAAAATAAACTAGGAATGGCAGAAGCTATTAAGGATACGGGGATGATGGATAAACTCAGTCAACCACAAGTAGCAAAAGCCCCGAGTGAGTCAATCTCCTTCAAGGATATGCCTGCCGAGGGTCAGATACAGATGGCTGCACAAGCTGGTATTCAGTTATCTCCAGAGTCCATAGCCCAGCAAAAAGTAGAAGATGCCGCTAGAACTATTATTAGAGACGAAGGTCAACAAGTAGGAGGTAAAAATGCCACTGCAAAAGGGAAAATCTAAAGAAACAGTTAGCAAAAACATTTCTGAGCTGGTGAGGGCTGGTAGACCACAGAAACAAGCTGTCGCCATAGCTCTCGATCTAGCCAGAAAATCAAAGAAAAAATAATGGATAAAACAAAAACAGAGGTAGCCTTTCTTGAATATTCTTTCTTATTTAATCCAAGGGAGATAGGTTGGCCAACAATTCAAGATTTTGAAAGAGATTTGGCTGATTATTTTATGGCTAATGGAGTCGAGGCAAAAGTATTGAAGACTATCGAGGGCCAATTTGGAAGAAGAATCCTCTTGCTTGAGAAAATAGAAATTGAAGAACCTAAGTTAGTCACAAAGTTAGATCCAGCAAGTAAACAGTTGGACAAATTAAATAAAACATTCGGAAAATGAGAACTGAACCACCATATCAAGCATTACAAGACGCTAACAGATTTCCCACAAACACCGCAGTATCGGGAACAGCAGGTACGTCTGACACAACAGGAACTGCTGAAGTGATTAGACTGAGTGCTGATCCGTCAACTGGTGCTCAATATGTGTATAACCTAGGCCCTGCGGGATCGGTAACATTGGGGAATACTCCAGGTGGAACTATAGACAGAATCGGGTCTATAGATACAATCGGTACAATGCCTAGTATTTCCGTAACGGCTAACCCTGAGTCTGGAACACTAAACACATTAGGAACTGTAGGAACAATACTTGGCGTTGGGGGAACAACAATTACGTCAGTTGTAGGGGGAACAATTCAATCGGTTGGAGGTACTGTTTCAATATCTAATGCGGGTACAAATCCAATCCCGGTTTCTCCTCCACCCAGCGGATATTTAACAGTCCGTCCTGATGATGGTACGGTTGGTTTTGTGGGAACAGTCGGAAGTATAAATACTATTGGCACACTTCCTAGCCATGCGGTTACCTTAACGAGTACAACCATATCAGCGGGAACGATTAATACAATTGTCGCCGGAACACAAAATACATTGGGAACGGTTGGAACGGTATTAGGACTGGGAGGAACTTCCAAAGTAATCGTGGTTGACGCCACTGGTGCAGACCTCGACATGATGAAACAGGGAGATAACTTTGCGGTCGGAGCAGATCATGGAATATCAATCTTGGGTTTGTCAGACGGGACACCTCAAACTTATGCGTTCATGAGGGTTGAGGGTGTACAAGATGACGGCGAGTTAGGCCCGACTACGGGAGTATTATCTGTAGAAAGTTATGCTATGGTGCTTAATTCTGGAACCCGTTGGGATAGGGCTAGGGGAGATGGCACTAATGGAGCGTATGTGCAAGTAAGATTGGGGACGTTGCAGAATAGTGGAACAACAACGGGAGTCGGGACTATTACCAATCTGGGAAGTGTAACTAATATTGGAACACTAAAGGGTGTAGATTTAGTTGCACGCACAGGGAATATCGGTACGATTGAAACAGGAACGATTAGTACGATAGTTGCTGGAACTTTAAACACACTTGGAACAGTTGGTGTCGTCAATAATCTTGTTGGAGGAACATTAGCTTTAGTCTCATCGGTTGCTGAATTGGTCAAAGGTACGATAACAAATGTAGGCACTTTGGTTGGTGCTGGCGTAGTGACAACTGTAAGTAACCTCACTAACGGTTCAATCAATATTCTTAGTGGAACATTACAAAATTCTGGGTCTACAACTGGAGTCGGCACCGTAACAAATCTAGGGTCTGTAACAAACATCGGAACATTAAAAGGAGTTGATTTGGTTACAAGAATAGGCAACATAGGAACAATTGAGTCTGGAACCGTTACCACAACATTAGTTCTAAATACAGGAACAATAACAACTATCGCGGCCGGTACTCAGAATACGCTTGGTACCGTGGGTGTAGTTAATAACATAGTTACAGGAACACTAGCCAATAGTGGCACAACAACTGGTGTTGGAACCATCACCAACCTAGGTTCTGTAACAAACATCGGCTCCATTGCGGCTGGCGTTCTCACGTCCATGACCACATTATCCAATTTAACAAATGGGTCGATCAATATTTTAACCGGCACGCTCCAATCAGCTGGAACCACGACAGGTGTCGGAGTAGTATCGAACCTCACCAATGGATCAATAAATATATTGTCTGGCACGCTACAGAACTCTGGAACAACGACCGGTGTCGGAGTAGTAAGTAATCTTACAAATGGATCAGTCAATTTATTGACAGGAACAGTAACTTCCGTAACTAATCTGGCGGGTGGGACAATTAAGCTCAATCCTGTTCCTGTACCAACAATGTTGACATTTGGAACACTAGGCAAAGCGGGCGGCTCGTTCTTTGCTACTATATCTGCGGCGTCTGGAGCAGGAACAATACATTATATTTCTGGAGTAGATATCGTCATGCAGTCGGGAACGGCGGACGTGCGTGTTTTGGCAGGGACAGCTATACAGGGAACTGGTGTTTTGGCCGCTGGTCAATTTCCGGCTGGTGGTGGTATTTCTAAGAGAATAACGCCAGCATTCGCTACAGGAACGAACTCTGAAATTACCTATCATTTTGTTGGTGCTGGAACGGCTTTTATCACCGTCAATTATTGGAAGGGTACATAACAGTACTTAATGGCCGCACAAGAACTATACACAACATCCCTATTTTCTGATGCCAATCTAAAGGCATATTATCGTCTGGAGAGTAGTTCTGTAGACTCTAAGGGTACATACAATGGTTCAGACACAACGATAAGTTACACTACCGGAAAGTTCGGTAATGGTGCAGTGTTTGGAGCTAGCAGTAACATTGTCACAACCTTAGCAGGTACTAACTTTACAACGGCGATAACGATGTCCCTCTGGGTAAATGGAAACTCAACTTCGACAGAGGATTATGCTTCGTTGGTTGCCGCCAGATCAAGTGGAAATCTGTTGGCTATTGCTATGGGTGGTGCTGGATATGGAGATAAAACAAAAACATACATAAGCGTGGATGCTGCCTCATCTGGTACCCCAACGATTACGGTTATAGATGGTTCTTGGCATCATGTGGCTGGAGTTTATGATGGTACCAATATCGGACTATATCACAACGGGACGTTTGTCACACAATCAGCCTACGGAAATGTTAACTCTGCTGGAAGTAATTTTTATATGGGTGTTGATCCTGGGTACTTACTCACCAGAAACTTTGTGGGGACACTAGACGATGTAGCTATATTTAATAGGGTACTTGGTAGCCAAGAGATATATAACATTTACAACGGTTTCCCGTCTGGAATATCGGCATATAGAAGTTTGCTTGGAGTTGGTTTTTGACATAAAGATTATAAGCAAAAGTTGCAATTTCTAAAACACTTGTTATAATCATTTTAGCAGACAACAGGGCTGCCATTGTTGACGATAAGCAGGTCATCCGCAAGGGTGGCTTTTTTTGTAGCCAACAATATTAATTATTTAAATTTACATTCCGCAAGGAAGTGAAAGGAAAATATGTCATTCTTTAAGGATGAGGAAAAGAAAGAAGATATTAGCAACGTAACTGAAACAAAAATAAAAGTAGGAGAAACGGAGTATTCACAAGAGGAGTTAGATAAATATATTGGATTCGGTAAACAGGCGGAGGAGCTAGAGTCAAGATGGAACACCAAACTTGATAGTCTAATGCCTTCGTATACCAAGACAACGCAGGAATTAAAAGCCGAGAGGGAAGAAAAGGAAAGACTAGTCGCTGAGTTGGAGGCGACTAGGGCTAGAATCCCGGTAAAAGAGGATGATCCAGAAACATTAAGGAAACAAGCAATAGAGGAAGCTAAAAATCTTGGTTTGGTAACTCGCGATGATTTTGACAAATATTATCAAGAGAGACGTGCTGGTGAAAAACTACTGGAAGAGACAACTGCTTTTGTAGAAAAGACAAACTCTGAAGGTAAACCGAAGACAGATGTGGAGTCACTACTTCAATATATGGTCGATAACGGAATCAAAAAACCAAGCGTGGCATACAAGGATATGTTTGAAGTTGAATACGATGAATGGAAAGAAAAACAAATTGCACAACTGAAACCATCCTCTTTCAAAACAACGTCTCCATCGACCGCTGGCGGTAAAGCTCCCGAAGAAGTAAAGGCGACCAATGAAAACCTACGTTCCTTATTAAAGGAACATTTTAGTAGTCTTAATAATTAATAAACAAGAAAGGTGGTGAAAATATAATATGGCAATGATTTTAAGCGACTATTCTGCCGCTCTCAAAGAGATCATTTTACCTTACGTTAGAGACAACTTTCCTAAAGAGAAAATCTTAGTTGACCAGATGCAAAAATCCTCGGATAACTTCATCAATGATGAATTCATTATCCCAGTTCGTACATCTCGTCATGGTGGAGTTGCAAACCTTGCTGATGATGGTAATAATGTTATCACTTCTGGGGGATCAAAATATGGTCGTGGTACAGTTTCCGTAAAAATCGTTACTGGTGCGTTTGACATTAGCCGTTTGGCTATGGATGCGACCAAGACCTCGAAAGGTGCAGTTGAATCTGCCCTTGAAAATCAGGCGAAGACTCTGGCCTCAGACTTTGGTAGACAAGTCAACAGACAAATGTATGGAGATGGTGCTGGTGTAGTGTCAAAGGTTCGTTCATCTGGAGGTTCTGTTTCTGGAACCGAAGCAGCTGTCGAAGCCCCAGACGCAAACACTGACGATGGACGTGCTCAGGATGTATACGGAACAATTAATGGAGACATTAATCCTATGAAGTATATTACCACTGGACAAATTCTAGGAGTTGGTACTGCTGGAGCAATTGATGGTACGGTTTCTAATACAACCGGAACTTCAATCCAATTCACAGGAACACTCTCAATCGCAGCTAATGATTCTATCTTCATTCAGGACGGAAGTGGCGAAGGTGCTGGCACAAGTGAGTTCACTGGTGTTAAGGCCGCTCTCTCTTCTAGCACTGGGACTTCTACCTACGCAGGTTTAGCTCGAAATGTCATCGGATGGACTCCCTCTTTTGGGTCAGCCTCCGAAGCTCTCACTCTTTCCAAGATGGAAGGAAGTTACCTCTCAGCTCGTGAGTATGCAATTGCTGGCGATAGATATATTATCCTCGTCAACAAATCACTGTATCAAAAATATGGTGACATTCTTACTGCAATGAGACGCACAGTTAATGCTACCGATCTTCTCGGTGGATACACTGGGCTCGAATTTGCTGCTGGTGCCGGTAAGGTGGGTGTCTTCCTAGACTACGACTGTCCAGATGGTGCTGTTCTAGTCATTAACCTCGACACTTGGACTTTGTGCCAAGTCGAGCCTATGAACTGGATTTCGGGTGGTGACGGAGAACCTCTACTGAGGTTGCAGAATACAATTAGTTACCAAGCCACTATGCTTTGGTTTGCTAATATGCTCTGTATGGCTCCGGGTGCTAACGGACAAGAGACTCGCAAGACGAAATAAGGGGTTTTTGGTCGGTTTGCCTCTCGACAGGCAATGGGTGGGGAACACATAAACCATTCAACTACCTGACAAACCGACAATTAGGTAAGGAAAGCGAACGGAAGTGCAATTCTTCCGCTTACCTCTATGATTAGTAAAGCTGATTATAAATTCGTACCAGTCAATCCAGACCCAGATTTTGACCCTGAACACAATCGTCAGGTTATTGAATATACGATTAAAAGATCAGAACAGCTACAACGCAAGAAACAGCGGGAGTTCAATGAAAAATTAAAAGAAAGAACCGAGGCCATGTCAACCTATATTGAGTCAGTCAATATAGGTAACACAAATTCCGATGTTAAACGTTATTTTGGACAGGAACAGCTTGCTTATCTTCGCGGATATGATCTTATGGACAAACTTAAAAGAGAAAAACAAATAAATCCTAATGGTCAATTAATGAAACGAATAGACAAGTTCTATGCCAAGACGCAAGGAAAGGTGTAGAAAGCCCGTTGCCAATAAATTGACCTTTAGGGAGATGTGCTATAAAGTAGGCATCACTCCGCTACAGCGGATAAAAATTGTTAGATATATGCGATTAATAAGTAAAAATCAAGAAAGTGAGGTGAAAATATAATATATGGCTATTAAAACATTTTTTCCAACGATGAAAATTGTTGGTGAGAAGATCGCCCCAGAGGAAATTGATCGTTATGAGGTTTATTCCATCGGTATGGCCGGAACCGCATCGACATGGTGGGCTTCAGCAGGAACCGCAGGAACCGCCGCTTCAGTAGCCTGTGTTATCATTAATGCTCTTCCAGACTATCCCCGCAACATTCGCTTTGCTCTTGCTGGATCAGCTACTGGTATGGCAGGAACTCTTGTGGTTAATGGTAAAGACCAGTTTGGTAATGTAATTCAAGAATCTATTGGTTTTGGGTCGGCTGATAATGGAGGAACCCAGTTAGGCACGAAGGTATTTGCTCAGTTTTCAAGCGGAACTCTTAATTATGGGACAGCAGTTGGTAATGGAACTCCCGCAATTGGATTTGTTGCCGCTGGCACAACCTGTTTATTCGGACTACCTGTAAAACTAAATGGTACAACCGATGTTGTTCACATGAGTTTGGTTGCTGGTACTGGTGCTGTTAGTATCAATGGGGGAACGATCGCTAGTTATGTTAATGTTCCTATGAGTGCTGTCTTGGCTCCTAAAGATATCACTGGAACTCAAGTTCTTAATGTGTGGATTAAACCTAGTTACGATGATGAATTGTATCCAGGTGGAACCTATATGAATAACTTGTCACAAGTCGTGTAAATGTAACTGGTTAATCGAGATTAGGAGGGCGTAACTGTCCTCCTTTTCTTGTGTTAAAATATATATATGCAAGAAGTAAAACTATCTGGTTTACACGTCCCCCACGCAATCTTCTTCGATCCTCCAATTTTCAATTATTACCTAGGTCACCAAATGGCCGAGGTGTATAAGGATAAAATATACGACCCATATCTATCTGGTAAAAAAGACCTAACGATTGTTGATGTTGGAGCAAATATAGGAGTTACATCGTACTATTTCTCACACTTTGGAAAGGTGTATTCAGTTGAACCAGCTGCCGAGCATTTCGCAATTTTAGACACGATGATAAAGTTTAACAAACTTGAAGATCGTATTTTCCCTATCAATAAGGCAATTTATATCAGGCATGGAGATTTTGAGTTCCATCACAATAATAATAAGACCATGTTTTCTTTACATGGTGCTGTGGATGACCACAGTTCGCCAATCGAAAAGGTAGAGGCAATAACAATGGAACAATTATTCACCGACAACAAGATAGAGCACTGCGATTTATTAAAACTGGATGTTGAGGGTTCAGAGGTTGAGATATTTTCCAGCGAGAGTTTCCAGAAAGTAGCTCCTAAAATAGACATGATTATTACCGAAGTCCATCAATGGAACGGAAGACACCCTAATCAAATTAAAGACGCTTTAGAAAACGCAGGATTTGATGTCAAAACCATACCAAATGACGCTTCTATCATTGTGGCCACAAAGAAATGACTTGGGAACAAGAACTAAATGATATTTACGATCAAGATCGTTTTTACAGAGAAGTATTCGTTGAGCATGAATACAAACGAGCCAAAAGAGGTTCTCTAAAAACAGTTATCGATGTTGGAGCTTGTGGTGGCGAGTTCTCTTATTGGATGTATCATACGGCAGAAAAAATATACGCAATTGAGCCAGAACCTACATCTTTCAAGGAAATAAACGATTTTGTTACAAAACACAATCTTTACAAAATAATACCCTGCAATCTAGCTCTTAGTGACAAAAATGGATTTGATGACCTTGTTGTTGGTAGTAGGGGATCACATACGTTAGGATATCATCCAACCGCAAATATTAAAGTAAAAACACAAACATTGGCCACATTTATGAAAGAACACAATATTGAACAGGTGGATGTACTTAAAATAGATATTGAGGACGGAGAGTTGCGCGTTTTTGGTTCGGTAGATTTTCCTGAGGTTGCCGATAAGATTAAATTTATCATTGGAGAACACCATGTGGGAGATGAATTCTTAAAAGAAAACGGTTTCAAAATTACCAATCATGAAGGAGAGGCAAATTGGACTGCTGAAAGAATATGATACAACCGCTTCCTGGATATGTGTTAATAAGGCCAATAGAGGATGATGGAAAAACATCCGGTGGATTATATCTACCAGACTCAAGCAAAGATAAACCAATGAAAGGAAAGATAGTTGCCACTTCTGATGTTATATTTTTTCAAGGCGAAATAATGC
>Ga0233422_10000766_pt1 | contig 15221 bp, 28 predicted proteins | sample Watercolumn_Mata_2_FD_182724 | JGI IMG/M metagenome (GOLD analysis project Ga0233422, IMG submission 182724) | Freshwater microbial communities from Lake Matano, South Sulawesi, Indonesia - Watercolumn_Matano_2014_110_MG | ecosystem: Environmental > Aquatic > Freshwater > Lake | place...
TCATTCCAGAGTCTGCCATAGCTTCTGTTAAATCTATTATTTCCTCTCGCTTCATCCCATTATTAAAAACTCCGGATACAAAGTAGGCGATTTCAGCCTGAGTTAGAGCATTGCTAACAATATCCTCAATTATTGTTTTAATCTCTGCTTTTGTTAAAGTCTCTCCAGATAGTTTTTTGTGAATAAAGTAGATGCTTTGCGGTTTGCTTGTTGACTCTGCTTTTAAGTTTTCTCCTTCTTGCAATTTTAAAGCTTCTAAAACTTCAGTAGATACTGCGATCTCCTCTTCCTTGACTACGGTATCTGTAAGATCTACAACACATACGATTTTTTTGCCTGCTTTTTCTAGAAGAATTCTATCGCTGACATGAATATTTGCGTGAAGAGCTAGCTTTCTATTTAAGATGCCTACAGGAGTTCCAGCGCTAAGTCCAAGAAGCTTTACTTTTAATTTCATTATTCCTCTTTTTTAGTATAAAAAGCATAATCAAATCTCTTATTTCTATACATCTCCAAAACAAGGAGAAGATAAGCAATTATGAGCGGGCCAACAATTAATCCGAGCACACCAATTGTCAAAAATCCTCCGACCATTCCTATCAAGACTAGTGCAGAATTAACTTTTATTCTTGATGATACAAACACCGGCCTGATAATATTATCAACCCAGGAAACAATAATTGCCCCATATAAGAAGAGTCCGACTCCTGAGAAAGTTTGATTGTTTGCAATTAATAATAGAGAAACTGGAAGCCAGACAAGCCAAGCTCCGATGAGAGGAATTACACTGACAAATATTGAAAGCAGAGTTAAAGTTAAAACATTATGGACTCCAAAGAATAACATACCAATTCCAGCGACTAATCCCTGAATAACTCCGACTACAACCTGCCCATAAATAACTGCTTGAGTAACATCTCTTGATTTTTTCATAAACTCTTCTTTAGTTTCTTTTGAAAAAGGAAGCAAGGCTTCAATATACTGGGAAAAATCATTCATATCTCTTAATCCAAAATAGAATATAAATAACATCAATGCGAGATTTAACAGAATAGTTGGAAGATTAACCAGCATGTCTGTAAGATTATTTAATATTAGCTGGCCTGCTTTTGCAATAAAGCTGTTTATTGATAAGGAAACTTGGCTTGCTACTTCTGATGTAAATATAGAGGGGAAAGCTGATGAAAGAAATGAAGCAATATCTACCCCTTGCATAAATCTGTAAACATCGAAAAGTTGATTTACAATCATCGGCAAGGCTAGCAATGTTGGGATTGCGATAATTAGAATTGCTAGAATAGTAATAATAAATGCGCAAAGATTTTTTCTTTTTATTTTGCTGTATAATTTATCATAGATGGGATGAAAAATGTATGCTGCAATAAATCCAACTACTGCAGAAACTATAATCGGCCTGACGAGAAAAAAGGCCATTACAAATAACAAAATTATGAGAACTATTGAGATATATTTCTTAAGGATTTCGTCTTCGGCCATATTTTTAGTAAGGAAGATTTAATATATAAACTTAACTTATCAGCAAAGTTTATAAACATATGTCTTTCTTTTAAGTTATGGATTTTGTTAATAATATCCTAAATAAAAAAGTAGGAGAGAGAGAACATTCTCAATTTGTAAGATTTGGAAGAGGAAAATATGATGGGAGAGCTGCTCTAAATCTCTGGAGAACTGAAAAAATTAAGCTGGGAGGAAGTTTTGAATATGCTGTTGATTTTGTGCTTCTTGCTGCAGAATTAAATGCTAAATTTTCTGGAATAATTATGAGCAAGGAAGATTTCTTTAAAGGAAAAAAGAAGGCTGGGCTGTTTGTTGCAGAAGTTTCAGATATTGAAGCTAGCAAAATTCAAGAAATTAAAGATAAAGTTTATTGCATGTTGCTAGATGCAACAGGAAATGGATTGCAATTAAAGATGAAGAAGAAGCTTCCAAAGCCAGGAAAGTCTGGGGATTTGAAGATAGATGACAAATTCTGCCAGTTGGAAGCAGATATGAAATTCTGGCAGCAAATAAAAGAATATTTTAATCTTCCAGAGGCTAAAAAAGTAAAAATCAAGCACAGTTTTATAATAGAGGATATAATTCTGCCTAAAGGAGAGACTTCTCCTGAATTAATGAGGATGAATGCAAGGAGAAAGGGGAAGATAGAGAGAATTTCTGATATTGATGGCCAGGAAGCCAGGCAGAGTTATGATTTTGAAGCTTGATTTAATAGCAATATAACATATCTTGCCCGTTAGGAAGTTGCCATCTAGCCCATAATACTTTTTCTGTTGGAACTCGTTCGTATTCTGGAATAACTTCTGAAAATGCAAATCCGGGGCCAGAAGTTAATACAAAAGAAACAACACAATCTGGTTGATTTTGTCTTAGTATTCTTCTAATTCTATTGTAACTCGACTTAGAGGGTTCTCTTTTAAAATAACCGACAGGGAGAAAATTTCCTCCAGGACTAAAACCTCTGGGGATTTCTTGATATCCTCGCACAAGTACTTCTGAAAATTTTCGCTCAAAATAGTCTATTCCTCTTGCTGGAAATTCTAAAACACTAAGAAATCTTTCTAACAGCCTCTTCCTTAGTCCATTTCTAAGTTCAGATTTGCTGATTATACCCAGGCGATGCCAGCCCGGGGGACTGTTATCTGCCATGATATATTAAAGCACAGCAAGTATATATATTCTTTTATGAATGAAGAATTATATATTTCTGATAATATAAATAGATTTAAAGAAAGACTTTATAAGAGATTATGAAAAAAAAGCCTGATTTTAGAATAGCAGTCAAAGCATTTATTGTTCAGAATAATAGGCTATTAATTCTTAAGAGGAGAAAAGATGATGTTCAGTCTCCTGATGTGTGGGAGATTCCGGGCGGAAGATTAGAGCTTGGAGAAGATCCATCTCTTGGATTAAAGAGAGAGGTAAAAGAAGAGACAAATCTGGATATCGAGATTATTTCTCCATTAAATGTTAGACATTTTCAGAGAGCAGATGGGCAGACAATTACTATGATAATATTTTTGTGCAGGCCAATAGGGGGAAAAGTAAAGCTCAGCAAGGAGCATTCTGAATATGCAGGAATTCCTGCTGATAAAGCAAAGGGAAAGCTCACAGATTTTTTCTTTGAAGAAGTGGATAGGTTTAATGCTTTGTTTGCTAAAAGCCTTAGATAATAAGATTTAAAAAGCTCTTTTTTCTATGAGTTTTGTGTGTAGGATCTGAAGAGAGACTCTAATAGAACCTATTAAAGTTCCTCAAAACTTCAGAAAACTGTTAACGAGTTTTCTTGAGATTTGTACTTAGAAATAAGTATAATTGCAGATAATAAAATTAACATAGTTAAATAAATTGGCAGATACATTAAGAAGCGGAAGTTTGCAGATTTGGCCTAGAAAAAGGGCAGGTAGATTTATCCCTAGTGTAAACTGGAAGGCGATTAATTCTGATAAAAAGATTCTTGGATTTATTGCTTACAAAGTTGGCATGAAATCTGCATATGTTAAGGATTTAACTGCTGATTCTATTTCAAAGGATAAGAATATAGTTATCCCTGTGACAATATTGGAAGCTCCTCCTGTCAAGATATTTTCTGTAAGATTTTACAAAAATAACAAAGTTATTAGCGAGATGATGAATGAGAATTTGGATAAAGAGCTCAAAAGGGTTGTGAAGTTATCTAAAAAAGGCGGAAAATTTGAGGATTACAAAGATTATGATGATATAAGAATTCTAGTTTATTCAGAGGCAAAGAAAACAGATATAAAAAAGACTCCGGATATGGCAGAAATTGCTCTTGGGGGGAGTTTAGAAGACAAGAAGAAGTTTGTTGTTGAGCATCTAGCAAAGGAAATTTTACTATCAGAATTTGTCTCTACTAATGATTTGATTGATATTAGAGGACTGACAAAGGGAAAAGGACTAAGTGGCCCTGTTAAGAGATTTGGAATAACTTTAAGATTCCATAAATCAGAAAAGGGACAGAGAAATCCTGGAAGCCTAGGGCCCTGGCATCCTAGAAGAGTTACTTATATGGTGCCAATCGCAGGACAGCTAGGATTATTCACAAGAATAGGATATAATCAGAAAGTTATTAGCGTTGGCAAGATAAGCGAGCAGAATATAAATCCAAAAGCTGGATGGACTAATTTTGGAAACATAAAAACAGATTATTTAATATTAAGAGGAAGTGTTCAGGGCCCATGCAAGAGGCAGATACTTTTGACAGCAGGCCTGAGAAAGACAAAATATCAGGATAAGAAAAAATTTAATTTTATAGAATTAAGATGATAAAAATGAAAATTTTTAACCTCATTAAATTTGGAGCAAATTTAAGATGAAAGTAAGTGTAATGCATGCAGACGGAAAAAAAGGAAAAGAGATAGAACTCCCAAGCTTTTTTTCAGATAGAGTTAGAGAAGATATTATAGCAAAAATAGTAGAGATAGAAAAGAGGCAGCAGCCTTTTGGAGTTTTCTGGAGAGCTGGAAAACAGCATTCTGCTTCTGGAATTATTTCACACATGAGACACAAGTGGAAAACTCAGTATGGGCATGGAATTGCAAGAACTCCAAGAAAAATAATGTGGAGAAGAGGGGACCAATTTTACTGGATAGGTGCTGAGGTTGCTAATACAAGGGGCGGAAGAAGAGCACACCCTCATAAAGTTGATTTAGCAGGCAAGAAAATAAATAAGAAAGAGTATGCTCTTGCTCTTAAAAGCTGTTTAGCAGCAACTGCTTCTCTAGATTATTTAAAGAACAAGTATTCAAGTTTAAATGATAAAAAAATCGAGGCTAAGCTTCCGCTAGTTATTGACAGCAAGATTCTAGAGATGAAGGCAAAGGATTTTTTTGCTGGCATAAGAAAAATCTTAGGAGAGCTTTATGATATTGCTATTCCTGAGAAGAAAATAAGAGCTGGAAAGGGAGTTAAAAGAAACAGAAAATATAGAGAAAATGCTGGGATGATTATTGTTATAGGAAAGGATGAAAAGACAAATTTGTCAGGAGTTGAAATAAAAAAGGCGAGTGAGCTTGATGTTTCAGATCTTGCTTCGGGAAATCCTGGAAGATTAACACTTTATACAGAAAATGCAATAAAAGAACTTGGAGTATTAGCATGATAGTAAAACCAATAACAACAGAAAAGGCAGTTAGATTGATAGAATTAGATAACACTTTGCTATTTGAAGTAGCAATGAAAGACAATAAAACTGCGATAAAAGGAGAATTTGAGAAGATGTTTAATGTTAAAGTTGAAAGTGTAAATGTTTTTTCTAGGCATAATAAAAAGTTTGCCTATATTAAATTGAAAAAAGATAATCCGGCAATAAATGTGGCTACAAAGCTAGGACTTATATAACAATATGAAAAATAAATTTTTCAATTATTTAAATTTAAGAAGTAAATTTAAACATGGGTAAAAGAATTATTCAACAGGCACGAGGACATGGCTCACTGAGCTACCAAGTTAGAAAGTATGCTTATAGATTTAGAGTAGGATATCCTCAGCTAGGAATAGAGGGCAAGGCAAAAATAATTGATCTGGTGGATAGCCCAGCACATACTGCTCCTCTAGCAAAAATAATGATAAACGGAAAAATATTTTATAATGTTGCTTTTGAAAGAGCATTTATCGGGCAGGAATTGAGTATTGGAAAAGCAGAAAAAGATGGAGATATTGCAAAGCTAGACTTGATTCCTTCTGGGAGTAAGATATTTAATATTGAAAATTTTCCAGGCGACGGAGGGAAATTTGTAAGAAGTTCTGGCAGCTATGCGACTCTTCTTGTGAAAGAGAAAGAAGCAAGTGTTATGCTTCCTTCTGGAAAAGCTGTAAAACTTAACAAAGAGTGTAGAGCTACTATTGGAATTATCTCTGGAGCAGGAAGAAAGGAAAAGCCTTTTGTTAAAGCTGGAAATAGACATTTTTTAATGAAATCTAAAAATAAACTTTGGCCTAGAACATCTGCTGTAAAGATGAATGTTGTAGATCATCCGTTTGGATCAGGAAGAGGAAAGAATTTAAGTCATGGAAGAAAAGGAAAGATTGCCAAGAGAAATGCTCCTGCAGGTGCAAGAGTTGGAATGTTGCGCCCTAGAAGATCTGGAAGGAGGAAGAGATAAAAATGATTGAAGGAAAAAAAGATTTTACATATCGGGGAAAGAAGATAGAAGAGCTGCAAGGCTTGGATACAAGAGAGTTTGCAAAGCTTTTGAAAAGCAGAGCAAGAAGAGCTGTGCTAAGACAGTTTGATGTTATTGAGAAGTTTATCAAGGAGAGCAAGAAAAAAATTGAGCAGGGAAAAGAGATAAGAACTCATCTAAGACATTTAGTGGTTGTTCCAAAAATGATAAACATGAAGATTGGAATACATAATGGAAAAGAATTCATAAATATTCAGATAATAAATGAGATGCTTGGACACAGACTAGGAGAATTTGTGCAAACTAGAAAGAAAGTTGAGCACGGAGCTCCGGGAATAGGCGCAACTAAGTCAAGTGCATCAATGAGTGTTAAGTAAAATGGCTGAAGAAAAAGAAATCAAGCAGGAAGAAGAGAAAAAGGTAGAGGAAGCTAAAGTTGAGGAAAAGAAAGAAGAAAAGTCAGAAGTAAAAAAGGAAGAGAAGAAAATCAAGAAAGAAGAGGCACATATTAATGTGATAAATGCAAAATTATCAACAAAACAGAGTATGGCTATTTGCAAATGGATTAGAGGAAAAGATATTGAAAGATCTATTTTATTTTTAGAAGATGTTGCTAAACAGAAGAAAGTTTTGCCTATGAAAGGAGAGATTCCGCATCACAAGGGAATTATAGGAAGATTTCCCCTGAATGCTAGCAAGGAATTTATAAGAATATTAAAAAGCTTAAGAGCAAATGCTATTCAGAACGGATTAGAAGTAGAAAAAGCAAGAATTGTTAAGTCTATTGCAAATATTGGGAATAGACCATTAAGAAGAGGCGGAAGAGAGAGGGCCAAAAGAACTCATATTTATATAGAGATGAGAGAAACTAAGAAGGAGGAAAAGAAATAATGGAAGAGAAAAAATTTGTCCAATTTAAGAAAGACGAGCTAGAAATGAGAGAATTTGTAAAAAATTCTCTAGGCAAGGGAAGAATCAGCAATGTAACTGTTGAATATACCCCTGTTGGAGAGAAGATAATAGTTGCTACAAACAAGCCCGGAATTGTAATCGGAACAAAGGGAGAGAGAATAGAAGAATTAACCGCGGTTTTAAAGAAAAAGTTCGGGCTTGAAAATCCGCATGTAGAAATATTAGAAATAACAAAGCCAGAATTTGATGCTCAGCTAACTGCGGATGATATTGCTCTTGCACTAGAAAGATTAGGAAGCATAAAGTTCAAGATAGTTGCATACAAAATGCTACAAAGAATAATGGATGCTGGTGCTTTAGGGGTTGAAATAGTTTTAGCTGGAAAACTTCCTTCAGAAAGAGCAAAAACTTGGAGATTTTCTCAAGGCTATCTAAAGAAGATAGGAGAATCTTCATCAATTGTTAATAGAGCTGAAGCAAGAGCAGATACTATGATGGGAACAATCGGAATAAAAGTCAGTATACTTCCCCCAGATGCGAAGATTGAGGATCAGATAGATGTGACTGATAAGGTTATAAATGATATAAAATTAAATAAACTTAAAGCAGGAGAGCAAAATGATAATAAGGCTAAAAGAAATAAAAAGCATGAATGAAAAGGACAGGCAGGAAAAATTAAAAGATTTAAAAATAGAACTGCTTAAAGCAAGAGCTGGCAAAACTAAAGTAAGGGCTGGCGAGATAAAAAAGACTATAGCTAGAATAATTACATTAGGGGGCAAGAAGTAAAATGGATATATGTCCAAAATGCGGCTTGCCAAAACAAGCATGTGTATGCGAGGAAATTGCTAAGAGCGAGCAGCACATAACAGTTGATTTAGCAAAGAGAAAGTTTGGGAAGATAATAACAACTGTTGCTGGCTTAAAAGATATAGACATGAAGTCTGTCGCAAGAGAACTTAAAGAGAGACTTGCTTGCGGCGGAACAGTAAAGAATAATGTGATAGAATTACAGGGAGAACATAAAAAAAGAGTAAAGCCCATACTAGTAAGTTTGGGCTTCTCTGAAGATTCTATCCAAGATTAATAAAAATGGAAAAACAAAACAAAAATCAGAAAAGTGCAGAAAATACTAGCAACTGCTCGGACAAATATTGCCCGATTCACGGAAGTTTAAGTGTTAGAGGCAGATACTTTCAGGGAACTGTAATTAAGAAATTTCCAAAGAGAGTTGTGATAGAGTTTGAGAGGATGAAGAAAATTCAGAAGTATGAAAGATATTTGAAAGCGAGAACAAAACTTCATGCAAGACTTCCAGATTGTATGAGTATTAATGTTGGAGATTATATTGAAGTTGGAGAGTGCAGACCCTTATCAAAGATTATTCATTTTGTTGTAACTAAGAAAATTCACAATAAGAATATGGAGGCTGAAAAATGAAAAAAATTTATACTAAATTTTTAGTATCTTTCGCTCAAGATGTGAGCTCAAGATGAAACCAGTATCTGCAAGGCTAACTCGGGGATTAAATTTAGGAAGCTTAGTTTTAGCAGCAGATAATTCAGGAGCAGCTTTAGTTAGAATCACAGGAGTTAAGAGAGGAAAGAGTAGAAGAGGAAGACAGATTGCTGCTACAATAGGAGATTGGGTTAAGGTGTCAGTAAGAAAAGGATTGCCTGATATGAAGGGCAAGGTTTTTGATGCTATTGTAATCAGACAGAGAATGCCATTCAGAAGAAGAACAGGAGAGAGAATTTGCTTTACAGATAATGCAGTTGTTCTCTTGAAAGACGAGAAAGGAAATCCAAAAGGAACACAAGTCAAGGGGCCTGTTCCAAGAGAAGTTCAGGAAAGATGGAAGGAGGTTGCTAAATTATCTAGCACAGTTGTATAAATATGAAACAAGAATTTTCAAATAAGTGGATTGGAAGCAAGCAGATTAGAAAGCAGAGAAAATATAGAGAGAATTCTCCTCTTCATATAAAGCATAAATTAATTGCTGCTTCTTTAAGCAAAGCTCTTAAAGAGAAATATAAGAAAAACTCATTTCCAGTAAGAAAAGGAGATACTGTTAAAGTCCTATCTGGAAAATTTGCAGATAAAAAGGGAAAGATTGAGAAAGTTCTGCTAAAAAGATTAAAAGTAACTGTTGAGAGCTTGCAAATAGGCAAGAAAGACGGAACAAAGATTAGTGTTTATTTTCCAACATCAAAACTTCAGATAGAGGAGATGAATTTAGATGATAAAAAAAGATTAGACGCTCTAAATAGAAAAGTAAAGGAGAAAAATCATGCACCTGAAAAGAAGTAAAGCAGATAAGAAGTGGCCAATTCCAAGAAAAGGCACAAAGTTTGTAGTGGCAAATATAGGAAATCCTGAGAGAAGTATTCCTTTACTAGTTGCTTTAAGAGATATGCTTAAGATTGGACAAAATAGAAAAGAAGTTGAATCTATACTGAACAAAGGAGAAATTGTTGTTAATGGAAAGATAAGAAGAGATGAAAAATTTAGTATGCAGATATATGATATACTAAAAATAAAATCTTCTGGAAAAATATTTATGTTAGCAATAAACAAACATCAAAGATTTGATTTAGTAGAAGTCAAGAAAGATGAAAAAATAAGCAAGATAATCGGAAAGAAAAAATTAAAAGGAAATAAAACCCAGATAAGTCTTATTGGTGGAGAAAACTTTATTGTTAAGGAAAATTTAAAGATCGGAGATTCCGCAGTAATTAATTTTGCTAAAAAATCAATTGATAAAGTTATTCCATTAAAGCAGGGGAGCGAGGTCGGAATAATCTGTGGAAGTTATATTGGACAAACTGGAAAGATTACAGAAATTAAAGATAAAGTAGCAGAAGTTTCTATTAAAGATAAGAAATTAAATATCGAACTTAAAAATTTAATTGCAATATGACAAGCATGAAAGAAATTGAGATTGAAAAGGTAGTACTTAATTGCGGAGCCATAGGAGAAAAGCTAGATAGAGCAGAGAAACTACTTGTTATGCTAACTGGAAAGAAGAAAATTATGAGAACAGAATCTAAGAAAAGAATTCCTTCCTTAGGAGTAAGGCCAGGATTAGAGCTGGGTTGTATGGTTACACTAAGAAATAAGCAGGCAAGAGAGCTATTAAGAAAACTTTTAGGAGCAGTTAACAATGAAATTCCAGCAAAGAAAATAAAAGAAAATCATTTTTCATTTGGTATTAAGGAGTATATTGAAATTCCAGGAGTTGAGTTTGCACGAGAGGTAGGAATTCTTGGATTTAATGTTACTGTTGTATTTTCTAGAAAAGGAAAGAGAGTGGAAAGAAGAAAAATAAAAAGAGGCAGCCTTCCCAAAAGACAGCATGTTAAAGCAGAAGAAATAATAGAATATATGAAGAAAAATTATAATTTGAAGATTGGAGGAAAAGAATAATGACAGCTTCAGACTGGAAAAAAGCAATGAATCAGCTAAAGAGCAAGCCAGTAGTATGGCAGAAATTTATGAAATCGTGTAAACCAAAAGAAAGGAAGTTCGGAATTTCATCTAAAAAATGTCAGAGATGCGGAAGATTTGGCGCACATCTTTCTCAGTATAATTTAAATTTATGCAGACAATGCTTCAGAGAGATCGCTGAAGAGATTGGTTTCAAAAAATATAGTTAAAATGTCACAAGATACTGTTTCGGATGCAATGAACATGATGATGAATGCCAAGAAGGCAGGAAAGAAAAGGATAGTTGTAAAGAGAGTTTCAAACTTATTGATGAAGCTTCTTGAAATTTTAAAGGAGGATAAGATGATAGATTTCAAGAAAGAAAAAGAAGGAACAGCAATAGAGTTAAATGAAGTTAGTACATGCAGCGCAATAAAACCAAGATTTAATGTTAAAGTAGAAGATATTGAGAAATATATAAGAAGATTTCTTCCAGCAAGAGGAGTTGGAACAATTATTATTTCTACAAGCAAGGGATTAATGAAGCACGAAGATGCGATTAAGAAAAACATGGGAGGAAGCTTGATAGCTTATTACTACTGATGAAAAAAGATCTTACAGAAGAGATTGTCCTTCCAGAAGGAGTTGAAGCAGAGATAACTGATAGGAAAGTCAGTGTAAAGTCAAATAATGTTGTGAATGAAAGATTCTTCAATTATAGTATCAGCATGAAGAAAGATGATGGAAAAATAATACTTTCTGAAAAAAAAGCAACTAAAAGAGAGAAGAATCAGCTAATGTCTGCTAAAGCCCATATATTGAACATGATTAAAGGATTAAAAGAGAAATATGTATATAAGTTACAGATATGTACCATTCACTTCCCTGTTACTACAACTATTGATAAGGGGGAGTTTGTTGTTAAAAACTTTCTTGGGGAGATCAAGCCCAGAAAATTAAAGCTAAAGCCAGGAGTTGAGGTTAAAGTAGAGAAGGAGATTATTACTGTATCTTCGCACAACAAAGAGTTGGCAGGACAAACTGCTGCAGATATTGAATGCTTAACTAAAATTAAATCTAGGGACAGAAGAGTTTTCCAGGACGGAATCTTTATTGTCCAGAGGCCATAATGGGTTTGGGATTTAAGAGACGAGGATGGTACAGGTATTCAAAGCTTGGAAAAGGAAGAAAGAATAAGATTAAGTGGAGAAGACAAAAGGGAAGACACGGAAAGATGAGAGAGGAGACAAGAGGTTCTGATAAAACTGTAAGTATAGGATATGGAAAGTTAGATAGAACAAGCATAAAATTAATAAGAAATTTTAGTGATTTAAAAAATGCTAAGGAGGCACTAATCTCTGGAAAAGTCGGGGGAAAGAAGAGAGCAGAGATAGAGAAAAAGGCAAAAGAGCTTGGAATTAAAATATTAAATTTAAAACAGAATAAAGAAACAAAATGAGAAGTAAAAAACAGTTAGCTGCAAAAGTATTAAATGTTGGAGCTGAAAAAATTAGATTTAATCCCTTAAGATTAACAGATATAGCAGAAGCGATAACAAGACAGGATATACAGGATTTGTATAGGGACGGGGCGATAATGATAAGAGAAAAAGTTGGAAGAAGAAAAGCTGAGAAGAAAAAAGCTAGAAAGGCTGGAAATGTAAAAGGAAAAGCATATGCCAAAAAAACAGAGTATGTTAAAATAACAAGAAAGTTGAGAAGATATTTAAAAGAACTTAAGATGCAGGAAAAAATCAATCAGGAAAAATATAATGATGCTAAGCAGAAACTAAGAACAAGAGCTTTCAAGAGCAAAGCACATTTGAAGGAGTACATTAAACAATGATAGCAAGAAAAAGAAGAATCGAAGGAGTAACAGATTATAAAGCAAGAGCTAATTTGCTAAAAGGAAATATTCCGAGATTAGTGATAAGAGTATCAAATAGATATGTCCTAGTACAGTATGTGAAAAGTGTTAGCTCACAAGACTACATAATAAGTGGATCAAATTCAAAAGAACTTGCTGAGTTTGGCTGGAAAAAGATTGGCAGTTTAAAATCTATCTCTGCAGCATATCTAACAGGATATCTTGCTGTAAAGAAAGTACATGATAAAGAAAATGAAGCAAAAGCAATACTTGATCTAGGATTAAAAAGAAGCAGCAAGGGAAGCAGAATATTCTCTGCACTAAAGGGTGCAATTGATGCAGGCTTAAAGATAAGCTGCGATAAAGAGATGCTTCCTGATGAAGCAAGGATAAAGAAAGAGGCAGATGTTGATGCTATTAAAGAAAAAATAAATAAAAAATTTGTATAAAATGGAAGAAAAAACAGAAGAAAAGGAAGAAGAAAAAGGCAGACTAAGTATAAAAGAAATTGCAAAGATAAGAGCAGAAGAGGATATAAGGAGAAGAGAGGAAGAGAAAGAAGAAAAGATTAAATCATGGATTCCGAAAACAAAAGTTGGAAAGCTCGTCAAAGAGGGCAAGATAAAAGATATAGATGAAATAATAGGGAAGCAGAAAATAATGGAGGCAGAAATTGTAGATTCTTTAATAAAGACAAAATCAGATTTCTTAAGCATAGGACAATCAAAAGGAAAGTTTGGAGGGGGAAAGAGAAGAGTATGGAGGCAGACTCAAAAGAAAACAGCAGAGGGAAATATTCCAACATTTGCTTGCATGGCAGTTATAGGAGATGAAAATGGGCATGTGGGCATTGGATATGGAAAAGCAAAAGAAACCTTGCCAGCTAGAGAAAAGGCAATAAGATATGCAAAATTAAATATAATAAAGGTTGCAAGAGGTTGTGCAAGCTTTGATTGCTCTTGCAATGAGCCCCATACAATAGTGAAAAGAGCAGAAGGAAAGTGTGGAAGCATTAAACTTCAGCTTTTTCCAGCCCCGCAAGGAACAGGATTAGTTGTTGGAGACGAGCTTAAGAAGGTTTTAAGGCTTGCTGGAATTAAAGATGTTTATGGAAAGACATTTGGAGAGGGCAGAACAACAATAAATTTAGTAATGGCGTGTGTTGATGCGCTGAAGAAAATTTAAGATGAAAAAATTTGATAATTTTTACCTCATTAAATTTCAGAGGAATTTAAGATGAAAAAATTTGATAATTTTTACCTCATTAAATTTCAGAGGAATTTAAGATGATAGCTATAATAAGAATATCTGGAAAGGTTGAACTTGGGAAGGGAGTAGAGAATGCTTTATTCAGATTAAGACTTAGAAAAAAATATGCTTGTGTTGTTTTAGAAGCTTCAGAAGAACTGCAAGGAACTTTAAATAAACTAAGAGACTTTGTTGCTTACGGAACTCTTGACAGAGACACCTTAAAAGAACTTATAATTAAAAGAGCAAGAGCCCCAGGAAATAAGGCTATTAAAACAGATGCTGAAAAAGTTATAAAAGAATTAGAGTCTGGAAAAGTTAAAAAGAGCTGGGAAGAGCTTGGAATTAAGCCATTTTTCAGATTACACCCGCCAAGAGGTGGAATCGACAGCAAGCAGCACTATCCCAAGGGAGTGCTAGGCGATAATAAAGAAGGAATTAATAAATTAATAAGGAGAATGTTATGATAAAGCATAAAAAAAGAAGTAAGAGAACAAGGCTTAGGGGAAGCAGAACTGCTTACTGGGGAAATAGAAAAAAGCATAAGGGATCAGGAATGAGAGGGGGAGCAGGAATGGCTGGAACAGGAAAGAGATCTGGACAAAAGATAACCTATGTTCAGAAGCATTTTGGAAATGATTATTTTGGAAAAGAAGGAATGAAGGCTAAGCCAAAATTAGAAGTTATAAACTTAGATGATATAAACAAGAATGTTGCTAAGTTTAAAACAAAGGCTGGGGAGATTAATCTTCAGGGATACAAGATTTTAGGAGAGGGTGAGCTTAAAGATAAGCTAGTTATAAGGGCTGATGCTGCTTCTGAATCTGCAAAAGAAAAGATAAAGAAGTCAGGAAGCCAGCTAATTTTAAAATATTCTGAGAAAGAAGAGAAAGTAGAAGATAAGAAGACAGAAATTAAGGAAGAGAAGAAAAAAGAGAAGAAGTAGTTTTAAAAACTCCCTTCTTTTAGTTAAAGAAGCAAAACACACTTATAAAATGGTATTAAAAGATATTTTGAAAAATCTGCCTGAAGTCAGGAAGCCAGTTGAAAAAAAGCTTAGCTTTAATGTTAAACTTAAGTGGACACTAATAATCCTAGTATCTTTTTTTGTTCTTGCGAATATAAAGCTTTTTGGAGTAAGTGAGGTTGCTTTACAGAGATTTGAGTATCTTGCTGTAATTCTAGGAACTGATTTTGGAAGTATTATCTCGCTAGGAATAGGTCCAATTGTTATGGCTTCTATCATTCTTCAATTGCTAGTTGGAAGTAAAATCCTAAATATTGATACAAAGACTGATGAGGGAAAGAAGTTTTTTCAAGGCCTGCAAAAGATGCTTGTCTTCTTTTTTGTAGTATTTGAGGCTGCTGTTTATGTATTAATGGGCGGAATCAGAGCTAATCCGGGCTTTGAGTTTATAGTTATTATCCAGTTGATAATTGGATAATAACTATAAACTCAAAGCCCGGATTAGCTCTGATTCCGGGCTTTGAGTTTATAGTTATTATCCAGTTGATAATTGGAGGAATAATAATTGTTTTTATGGATGAAGTTAATAGCAAGTGGGGATTTGGTTCTGGAGTCAGCTTGTTCATTGTTGCTGGAGT
>Ga0233422_10000770_pt1 | contig 15188 bp, 18 predicted proteins | sample Watercolumn_Mata_2_FD_182724 | JGI IMG/M metagenome (GOLD analysis project Ga0233422, IMG submission 182724) | Freshwater microbial communities from Lake Matano, South Sulawesi, Indonesia - Watercolumn_Matano_2014_110_MG | ecosystem: Environmental > Aquatic > Freshwater > Lake | place...
TGATTGGTGTTTGGGTATACTGATGGAAGGTTCGGTCCAGGTGATAATATAACGAGGGTAGAGGCTTTGAAAGTTATCATTTTTGCCAGGGGGTTGAAGTTGATTGTGCCTGACACGTTAATGCCTACTCTTTTTGTGGATGTTCCCAAAGGTGGATGGTATGAGTCAGTTGTATTTACTGCTTATGCCAATCTTATGTTAGGGGATTATTTGGGGAATGAAAAACTTAATCCTGGTGAGTTTATTACGAGGGAGGAATTTGTCAAAATGACGCAAGGAATTTTTGAATAGGTGAGCTCCGCTTAGGTGAGCTCCTAAAGTATAGTAGAGGGGTAGCTTAGCTCCGGAGTAAGGTGTTTGAATTACTTTATAAAATGGCATCCTAGGGATTTTTTTCTTTTCAGCGCTGCTTTTATGATCAGTAAGCCGGTTTCAAGGAGGTTTTTTGTTTCGATCAGGTCGCGGTTGATGATCTTTGTTGGAATGGCATTTATCTTTTTATTGAGTTTTTCCAATAATTTGATTCCATCTTTTAATTGTTTTTGTGTGCGGATTATTCCACAGTTTTGCCACATGATTCCCTGGATTTGTTTTTTAATTTTTTTTGCTTTTTGAGTGAGAGGATTTGAATGGTCGAGTTTTTCGTGAGAGAGTGAGAAAATTTTAATTTTTTTGAATGCTTTTACGTCTTTTAATACTTGATTGCTGAATACAACTGCTTCGAGTAGTGAGTTACTGGCGAGGCGATTGGCTCCGTGGACGCCGGTGCAAGCTGTTTCGCCGAATGCATAGAGGTGTTTGATATTTGTTCTACCTCGTAAGTCTGTTTTGACGCCTCCGCAGGTGTAGTGGGCGACCGGGACTATCGGGATTTTGTCCTTTGCCAAATCCAGATGATATTTCTTTAATTTTGCGTAGATTTTTGGGAATCGTTTTTGGAGAAATTCACGTGACTTGTGCGTGATTGACAGGTAAACCGGGCCGTTTTTGAGTTCTGCGTAAATGGCTCTGGCTACGATGTCGCGTGAGGCCAATTCTTTTCTTTCCGGGGCGTATTTGGCCATGAATCTTTCTTCTTTGCTGTTTAATAGAATAGCTCCTTCTCCTCGTAATGTTTCTGATAGGAGGAGTCTTGGGGAGCCTCTTTTTGCGAGTGCTGTTGGGTGAAATTGAATGAATTCCATGTCTTGGAGTTTTGCGCCGGCTCTTTTTGCCATTGCGATCCCGTCTCCTGTGGCGATCGATGGATTTGTTGTGTATTTGAAAACTTGGCCGGTGCCTCCTGTTGCGAGTATCACCGCGTCGGCAAAAACGGTATCGATTTTTTTGTTTCTCAAAATTATTTTTGCGCCGTATGCTGTTTTATTTTTTACAATTAAATCTGTCGCAACTGTGTTTTCGAGGACTTCGATATTAGGGTGTTCACGTACGCGTTTTACCAGAATCGATTCGATTTCTTGGCCGGTATAGTCGCCGACATATGCGATTCTGTATGTACCGTGGCCACCTTCGCGTGTAAGTTTGAGATGGTGGCCGCAGAGCGGACATGACTTATTTCGGTTGTTCTTTTTGCTTGGATTATTTGATTTTTCCGTGATGCTTGTTTCCCTGCATTTGCAGCTTTTGTCCTTGAGATTATCGGACTTGCATGGGCAAGTGAGGCTGCCGAGTTTCCCATTTTCCCTCTCAAATTTCACGCCAAGTTCGATCAGACGTGTTATAGCTTCTGGGCCGTTTTCAACCATAAATTTTACCGCTTTTTGGTTGTTGTGGTATGCGCCTGCTTTTAACGTATCTTCAATATGGTTTTTGAAATCATCTGTTTGGTCGATTACAGCGGCGATTCCGCCTTGTGCGTAGTTTGTGTTTGATTCGGCGATCTTTTTTTTTGTCACAATCGTTACATGGCCTTTTTTTGCCGCGTGAAGCGCAAAATTCAATCCTGAAATCCCTGAGCCGATGACGAGAAAGTTTGTTTGCATGAGTGTACCTTAGAAGGAGTGGGTGGAAAAATCAAATTAATGAGTTAACTGGCGTACTAGTACGCCGTTTTCAGGTTTGGATTTACTAATCTCTTTCTTTTATTTTAAATATGTCAAACTTTCCTTTACAAATTGCGAATTTGGCGTACACCGAGATTCTAAAACCTTAACAAATTTTAAAATGAAAAATCCTGATGGGGGTATAACAGAAGAGAGAGGAGTCCCAAGAACTGGTGAGATTGGGGGTGTTACGCCCGAAATGGAAATCGGCGCTGCGCGAAGTTTAATTGGTGCTAAGACGGATGATGGCAAGCGTCCATTGACTGTGGATGAGCGTGAATTTACCGAAGGTGAGCCAATGAGGGAAAGAGATGAAACACCCCGCGCTTACGCACGGGGTTTCAGCCGCCTAACGGCGGGTAGCTTCGCTACAATTCAAGCTGCGCTTGTCCAGAATCTTCTTCTCCTTGTAGCTGCACATACCTCCGTATTATCTCCTCTAACGAAAAATCCTGTACTCCATACGCTGTCTGTCCCCCAATATACTTTCTCAAGAAATTCGAAACGGACTTTCATGTCCCTGCTTGTATTTACTTTGATCTGATTCACCACCTCACTCACACTGTACTTCGGTGGTATTACCATGAACAAGTGAACGTGATCCTTATCCATTCCTATTTCCTTGTACTCCAAATCGGGCTTGAATTTTCGAATTTCTTGCAGTCTTAACTTCAACCATTCCTCCACTCCTCTTACTAGGATTTTTCGCCTGTACTTTGTTACAAAAACAATATGATACTGCGTCCTATACACTGTATGTGCCTGCCTCCTTAACTCCATGTCATCATTTTACCAGAAGATTCTGGACATTGCTCTCACCCCCGCGCTTACGCACGGGGATCTCCCGCTTAATAGAGGAAGGCTTGCTGATACTCTTAGGCCTGTTCAACCGCGGGAGCCTGAAGCTGCGCGAGTAGGTCAAGGACCTGTCAATGGAGAGGCTGGAGTTCCTGTAGTGGCTCCTGTCAAAGAAATCGGGAGCGTTCCTGAACCTCCACGAGCTCCATCCATCATTGGCCGTGCTACAACCTTAAATGGAGCTGATTGTGGATATCTTGAAGAGCAATTTGTTTTAAGTGTAGCTAGGCTTGGAAGAGCTTTTAAAAACGATAAATCACCGATCAATAGTGGCCTAGTTTTGCCTTCAGACGAAGAGATTTTGGCTGTTTTACTTGGGCAGTTTGATCATAGTAGAGTTGAAGCCTTGAAGAGAGCCGAGATGCGAATCCGGGGACTTGTGGTAACATGGCCGACTCAAACATTGGCAGGTACCGAGGCTCTGATGAACGCAAATAAGCAGCTTGGACGAAAAGACGCTTTCATATCTGCGAGCAGAAGAAAGCAGTTTGCAAGGCAGGATCATGCGGCAGCAGAAGCTGTTAGAAGAGAAAAAGTTGGTTTAAGATTCGGTTTTATGGAATTGACACCTGAACTTCCGAACAGGAGCGGGAAATTGAGAGATATTATCTCCGGATGGCAGCGAGATCCTTTATCAGTGATTTACAGACCTCCGACTCATCATGAGTACGGTCAGGGGCAGGCGCAAACGTGTGGAGGTCTTGACTTTACTGGATGGAGCATCTTTAGCAGAACAGATAAACAGGGAGAGATGTATACTGACGACGGCTTGGTGTCCGGCGGCATTGGTCGCTACAGCCTGCATTCTGGCCGCAGGGTCGACTTCCTTGAGGCCGGCCAGGAGGGTGTTTGCGACTACGCCCGCGTTCGCCTCGTGGTGATGGGAGAGTAATTGAACTTTGAAATTTGATTTTTGTTGAGTGGCGCAAATAATCTATGAAATCCCTTCTGTGTTTGTTAGGATAGGTTGGCTATGAGTAAAGGTGCTGTAAAAAATAATGGAGAAGGTGAAATACCGAAAGCTTTTGGGACGTTTTCTGTGGATAAAGGCGGGAAGAGAGTTGCGGAAGAAATTGCAACTCTGCCAGAACTTCTTCTTCCAGCAGGGGATTTGGATAAACTGAAATTCGCTTTTGAATATGGAGCGGACGCGGTTTATATGGGGATTCCTTCTTTTTCAATGAGGAGCAGGCAGAATAATTTTGATGAGAAGTCTTTTTTGGAAGGAGTGAAGTATGTGCGGAGTTTGAGGATTAGGCGGCCCGGAGAGAAAGTTGCACGAAAAGCGAAACTTTATGCAACTGTGAATATTTATCCAAGAAATAATAAGATTGAGGCTTTCAAAAAACATCTAAAATTTTTGAAGGAAAAGGTGAAGCCGGATGCTTTGATTATCGCGGATCCTGGAGTGATTGAAGTTGCGAAAGAGGTTTATCCGAGGGCTGTTCTGCATCTTTCGGTGCAGGCGAATACGTTGAATTACAAATCAGTTGAGTTTTGGAAAAAACAGGGGGTTACGCGCGTGATTCTGCCTCGGGAATTGATGCTTGAGGAAATTGCTGAGATTCATCGCCGGGTTCCCGATATGGAGCTTGAAGTTTTTGTGCATGGGGCGATTTGTGTGGCTTACAGTGGAAGATGTTTGTTGTCAGCGTATATGACTGGGCGTGACGCGAATCAAGGGATTTGCGCGCATAGTTGTAGGTGGAAGTATAAAGTTTATGCAGGGAATTCCGGAAGAGAAGGGCAGATGCTATCCCGGGATTCATCGGAGCTTCAGGTTGGGAAAAATCTGTCCCGGGATACAACTGAGTTTTTTTTGGAGGAAGAGGTGCGCAAGGGTGAATTTCTTCCGATCGAAGAGCACGATGAGGGAACTTATATCATGAATTCCCGCGATAATTGTGCGATCGAATATCTGAAGGAGCTGAGAGATGCTGGAGTTTGCAGTTTCAAAATTGAAGGGAGGAATAAGACTGTTTATTATCTTGCGGTTGTTGCTCGTGCTTACAGGAAAGCGATTGATGATATGGTGGCTGGTCGCAAGTTTGACCGCAAACTTTTGAATGAATTGAATAAGATTAGTAATCGTGGCTATATTCCCGGGTTTTTGAAAGGGTTTCATGGCAAAGATAATGTGAAATTCGATGGGAATAGGTCTTCCGATTCTGATTTTAAATTTATCGGGATTATAAGGGAGGCTAAGTGTTTCGGTGAGGATGATTTGTATAAATTGGAAGCTCGGAACAGGTTTGAAGTGGGGGATGAGGTTGAGGTGATTATGCCTGAAGGAGTTGGTTCCGATTTAAAAATTGGGACTGGTTGTGGTAATACTGCTAAAGTCGGTACTGGTATTGGGAGTAATGCTGTGGTTGGAGCTATGACTAGTGCTGGCGCAAATTTCTCCGTAAAGGTTAAAGAGATTTTAAATTTAAGTAAGGAAAAAGTAAAAGTGGCGCATGGAGGTGATAAAGATGTTTATGTAAGATTAGAAAGGGGGATTCCGGAAATGGCGATTTTGAGGAAGAGGGATTGAGCTTAAATTTGGTCTGCATCAAGATTTGATTTGACTATTTGCTTAATTTCCGCTAGTATATAGTCGGAATGTATACTAGATCTTAACAGAAAAAATATGGTTTATACAGCAATACCATCAGTCAAAGGACAGATTACAATTCCTCCGGCAATCAGGGAAAAATATAAGATAAGTAAAGAAACCCCTGTTTTAATTTCAGACAATAATAATGGGACAATTCTAATAAAAATTATGAGGATGGTTGATAATGATGATATTGTTTATAGGGAAGGTAAAAATGGGGTTGGCATAAGTTTTAAGAACGGCATAGACCCACAGGTTTTAATAGATGCAATAAATGAAATAGATGGACAAAGTTAGAAAATTCCTTCTCAAATTAACAGAAAAAGAAAGAAAGATCCTGCAGGAAATAATGAGGGATGTTGTTGTGTTGTCATTAAAAAATTACGATATTAAGCCTTTGAAAGGATACAAAGATCTCTTCAGACTCAGGAAAGGCTCGATCCGTATAGTTTTTACTAAACGAAACGACCGGGGAATTATTCTGGATATAGATTATAGGAAGGATATTTATAGTAAATTATACTAAGTTTTGCAGCAACTCTAAAATGTGTTCCGGAGTTGTGGTGGGGTTTGAAGTATCCACGATCAGATCCGCACTTTCTCTGTAGCGTCTTTCACGCTTGGTCCAAGTTTCTTCGAGTTCTTTGAGAAGTTCATCTTGGGTATCTACGTTGCGGTTAGTGAGGGATGGGCGATTTTGAGGTTGATTTGTGATTGATGAGTGCTGGTCTTTTTTAAAACTTTTTAGAATGAATTCTGCGCACTTCTCCAAACTGCGGTAAAGGAAGATGACTTTCCCATTTTGCTTGAGGAGTTGTTCATTCTCGCGATCGATGATCAATCCGCCGCCGGTTGAGATTACGTATTCGTCGAGATTTAAATTTCCCGCGATGTCTTTGCATAGGTCGGTCTCCAGTTTGCGGAAACTATTCCAGCCATTTTTTTGAATAATTTCATTGATGGATTTTCCTTCTCTTTTTTCTATTTCCTCGTCGGTATCCAAAAATTTCCAGCCGAGAAGTTTTGCCAAAGCTTTGCCGTAATGGCTTTTTCCCGAGCCTCGCATACCTGTTAATATGATGTTCATTTAATTATTAACCTATTAAAAATCAGTGCGATCAAAAGGCCTGTTAAAAGGACTACGCCTGTTCCTACCAAAGGGACATTGTATCCGTATTTTTCACCGATTACCCCAAAAATGAAACTGCTTATTGTGCTGCCGATTATGGATACAAATGCAACGATTCCCGTGTTTCCGCCCATTCTTTTGAGGTCGAATATACTTGTGATGCCGTACGCCAGGAATACGAAGAATGCCGCGTCTCCTGTTTCATGCAGAGCTCTGAAGATAAATGATAATACAGGATCCTGTACTGTCATTAAAATATGTCCTATCCCCGATAAAATTAATCCTATAAAAAGTAAGAATTTGACTTTGATCCTTTTGATCATTCTGGAGAAAATGATTGCTGTGGCTCCCATCGAAAGGATACTGAGTCCCATGTATAAACCTGACATTTGTGAGTTTAATCCGAGGTTCTTTTGCAAAAATAATCCGTAAGTTGTGTTTTCCGCGCCGTAGTGGATCGAAAAAAGAAAAACTATAAAAAGAAAGAATAAGACTTTTGGTTGCAAAATGTCAGATTCGTATTTTACGAGCTTGAAATCTGTTGTTATACTTTTCGGGAGTATTCTTGCTATTACTGCGAATATGACGAACAGGATTCCGACTGCGAAGATTAATTCTTGAAATGGGATATTAAAATTTAATATTACCCCGCTTAAGATGATGCCGAGTGCTATCATTATATAATTTAAACTTTGGTAAATTGCGATTTTCTTTGAAAGATTTTCTTTTTCGGTTGATTTGTAAAATAAACTATCTGATGAACTTGCGTATAAATTGCTTCCTATTCCTCCTAAAATCGTGAAGAAAATTACGGCTGGGAAGGTTGGTATGAGACTTATCCCAACGAACCATCCTGCAAGGAGTAGAAGTGCGATTGATATTAAATCTCTCGATTTGATTTTGTCGTTCATGAACCCTGATGGGAGAGTTGTTACGAATCCCATTAGTGAACTTACAGCTACTATTATTCCGATTTGTGTGCCTGTGAATCCGATTGAGTTGTAGTAGATTGCCCAAAAAAAGTTTATGCCTACAATAAACATTTTGACGAAACTGTTGAAGGTGCTGATTTGCCAGACTGATTTTGTTGATGTGTCCATTTTGATTTAAGGTTTAATTGCGTTTTTAGTGGGTGCTTTTGTGGGATGTGCACTTTTTCCTGTGAGGTGTATTATTTTATTTCGTTTTATTTGAGGTTGAGTTATTTGTATCTGTTGAGTTTATTCATATCGCTCCAAAATTCCGGATAACTTTTTCTAACGACTGACGGGGGATGGATTTTTAATTTTGGAAGGATCGTTTTTTTGAGGACTCCGAATGCCATTGCTATTCTGTGGTCTCCGTAGGTCTCGATTTTTATGTGTTTTTTGAGATTTCTTCGAATGATTTTTTCTTTTTCTTCTCCTTCAATTTCGATAAAATCCTTTCCAGTTTTAACCTTTATCCCGAGTTTTTTCAATTCTTTTTCCAGTGCTTTGATTCTGTTTGATTCTTTAATTCTTAGATTTGATATGTTTGTTATTCTAGTTTTGCCTTTTGTGAATGCTGAGAAAATGGAGAATGGCATGACAAGATCGGGTGTTTCGCTCATGTCTATTGTCCCGACAGGTTTGAGTTTTGGGTAGATCATGTCTCCTTGTATCGAGTTTTTTGGAAGATTTTTAATTCGTATTTTTTTGCCTGTGAGTTGGGAATAAAGATGTAAAAAAGAGGCTGATGATGCGTCTCCTTCGATAAAAAATTCTTTTGGTTCTTTTTGGAAAATTTTAATTAATTTTTCTGTCATTCTGACGTAGGGGATTGAGGTTAATTTTCCTGAAACTTCCATTTTGATTTTAGCCCTGGTCTTGAAAAAAGTTGCCATAAGTGGTGCAACCATCAAAAGTGCGGACAAAAATTGGCTGCTTATGTTTCCTTTCACTCTTGTTTTTTCCCCTCTGAATTTTGATTCTTTAAATTCTGATTTTGATATTGTTACCGGTGGACAGCTGTTCGTGGTTTCTACTTTGCAGCCGAGACGATTCAAAGCATCTGCCAGATCTTGAATTGGGCGTTTCTGCATGCGGGATGAACCTGTTATTGTCATTTCTTTGTCTGTTACGGCGGCGAATGCTGTGAGAAATCGGACTGCTGTACCCGCGTCTCCGAGGTCGATGATTTTTCGTGGTGTTTTTCTGATTTTTTTGTTGATTGGCTTGCTGTTTTTTTGACCGAGTTTTTCGTTAATTTTAATTTGTTTAAGCATTTTCAGGCCTTTTTTCATTGTAAGAGTGTCAGAGCTTGTGCTTAGGTTTTTTAATTTTGGAACTTTTAATCCTAAAATTTTATTCACTTCGCAAAGAAGAAGAGCACGGTTGCTTATACTTTTTGAACCCGATAAATAAATACTTTTTAATCCTTTCTGATTTTTTTTAATGTCTGTGTTTTTTGGCATTTCTAAGAGATTTTTTCTTTATAAATAATTACTTCTCCGATCTTTTTTGGCAGAATAAAATTCAATGTTTCCCCGTGTTTTTTCTTGTCGCTTACAATGTCTTTCAATGTTGGTTTGTGCATTGTGTAGACCGGCAGGCCAGCTTTTTTTAGCAGGTTTTTTATGCGATCAGCATCAGATTTTTTAAATATTTTAAGCTCGACAGCTTTTTGATTGGCAAGAACCATTCCAATCGAAATTGCGAAGCCGTGAAGTAGTGTGTAGTTCGACATTTTTTCAATCGCGTGGCCGAAAGTGTGACCGTAATTTAGGATTTGGCGGAGAGATGTTTCTTTCTCGTCTTTTTTGACGATTTCAACCTTGATTTTGACGCATTGTCTGACGAGATTTTCGGCGATTTTTAGATTGGATTTCAAGCTGAGGTTCAAGATTTTTTTTGAATTTTTTTCTATGAATTTAAAAAGTTTTGTATCTTTGATTACCCCATACTTTATTGCTTCAGCCAATCCGTTTTTTAGCTGTTTTTGCGGTAGGGTTTTTAATAAATATGGGTCTATGAAAATTGATTTTGGTTGATAAAATGTCCCAAAAAGATTTTTGCCGTGTTCTAGGTTTACTCCTGTTTTCCCACCAATTGAACTATCTATCATTGCGAGTAGGGTGGTTGGAACTTGGATGTACGGAATTCCTCGCATGAATGTCGATGCAAGTAGTCCCGCAATGTCTCCGACGACTCCGCCGCCGAGCGCGATTATGCATGAAGAGCGATCGAATCCTTTTTCTGCCATTTGTTCTGCCAGGTTTCCAACTGTAGAAAGGTTTTTTGATTTTTCTCCTTCTGTAAAGGAGAAAATTTCAGCATTGAATCCGACTTTCCTTAAATTCCAAAGCAGTTTTCCCCCGTAAAGTCTTCTAACTTTTGAATCTGTTATGATCGCGAAAGTCTTCGCGTGTGTTTTCGAAAAAGCTTGGCTTATTTTAAGCTTTTTTAAACTTGATGGGATATCGAGTATCAGGCCTTTTTTTATGATTATATTCATATCGTTTCTATTTGACGATTTTTAAATTTTATTTTATTATTTCGTCCTTTCTAGGCTTTTGCATTCTATTATGAATCGTTTAGACGGACAAGGAGGTAGTAGTGATTTATTGGATGATTTGGCTTTCAAAGCCAATGTTGCTAGGGTTTTTGCTAGGACTTTGGGGTTATTTAGCTCTTCTGTGGCGACCGCTTTTCAGAATTCATCTATGTTTGGTAGTAGTGCATTAGGACACGTTTCAAGATATGTTTTTGTTACGCATGAGGATGCCGGTGTTTTGGTTGAGGGGATGAGGGTTGCAAGTGCCGATGGAGAGAGTGGGGTTAGTTACTGTGGAGAGGTTTGTGGTGTTGATTTTATTTCTAGTCGGGCGAGTGGTCTTTATTTAGTCTTATGGAATAGTCGTGCGAGGATTCGTATTCTTGCTATTTGTAAATTTGATGATGGGAGAGTGGCCGAATGCGTAGTTTCTCCTGATGGCTTTATTGACCTTATTATTCCCAATTTTCCTGCTGATGGCGAGAGTGAGCTATGGAAGATTGGAAGGTTGCAAGATTGTATGTGATCTTCTTAAATTCGAATACTTCTTCCCACTACTTTCGCTATTGGTTCCAGTTCTTGCATCAATTTTGAAAACTGATCTGGGGTCAAAGCCTGAGATCCATCGCTCAATGCCTCTGATGGATTTGCGTGGACTTCGATCATTAGACCGTCTGCGCCGCAGGCAATAGCGGCTTTGCTCATTGGGCCGATTAAATTTGGTTTACCTGTGCTGTGGCTTGGGTCGACGATGATAGGAAGATTGCTAAGTTCTTTTACTAATGGCACGGTTGCCAGAGCGAGAGTATTTCTCACATTGTTTTCGAATGTTCTTATTCCGCGTTCACAAAGGATTACTTTAGGATTTCCTTCTGATAGGATGTATTCAGCTGCAAGGAGCAATTCTTCTACCGTAGCCGAGAGTCCGCGTTTGAGTATGACTGGTTTTCTTGTGCGACCTACTTCTTTTAATAGTGCAAAATTTTGCATATTTCTGGCGCCAATTTGCAAGATGTCCGTGTGTGCCGAGATCAAGTCTACGTCTCTCGGGTCGAGGACTTCTGTGACTGTTGCCATGTTATGGCGTTTTGCGACTTCCTCTAGAATTTTTAGCCCTTCTTTCCCAAGGCCTTGGAAATCCTGAGGATTTGTTCTTGGTTTAAACAAACCTCCTCTTAAAAGTTTTACTCCTGCTTTTGCAAGTGGAGCTGCTGTTTTTTCCATTTGTTTTTCGGATTCGACTGCGCATGGGCCGGCTATTAATGCGACGACTTTTGGGTCTCCTATTTTTACTCCGTTGACTTCGATTATCATTTCTAAAATTAGGGCGGCCATTATGGTATACTTTGACTGTTTTAAAAGCAATATTTTATGGTTTGAGTTTTTTCGTATTTGATAATTGGAGCAATGATTTCATCTGGTCTATTGCTATTTCGTTTAGTTTAGAAATTCTCTCGGATTGATTAATGTTGGATTTTATCAATATGGAGTTAATACTTTCCAGGTTTGATAAAACTATCAATTGTTCGATGCTTGCGTAGTCTCTTAAGTTCCCCTCTTTGTCGGGATTTTTATTTTCCCAATCTTTGGCTGTAATTCCAAACGTGGCTATGTTTAATATGTCCGCTTCGGAGGCGTATATGTGTAATTCTTGTGCTCGCGTAATCTTTCTTGGAATTAATTTCTGTTTAATTGCATCTGCATGAATTTTATAGTTTATCTTGGTTAAAGTCCTTACGAGGCTCCAATTTTGAGATTTATTTCTGTTTTCCTCTTCTTTTAATCTTTGAAATTCTTTGATCAAATAAAGTTTGAATTCAGGGCTGAGCCATGAGCCAAATTCGAAAGCGATGTCTTTGTGTGCGAATGTGCCGCTATTGTATCTTCCAGTCCAAGCTACTAACCCTATTGCATTTGTAATTTTGATCCATTGTTTCACGGAAATAGTGAATCTGTTTAATCCTGCGTTGTTTTTAATTCCCTCGAATTCGGGTGAATTAAAATTTTGATTGTTTATTTTTTCCCATATGCCAAGTAGTTCGATTGTATTTTTGTTCCTCAACCATAAAAACTCTAAATTTTTTCTTAATTTTTCCTAAAATATTTTTGTGGTAGACTTGCGGTATGATTATCGATACGCATGCACATCTCATGTTCCCGGAGTTCAAGGATGATCTTGAGGAGGTTTTGAAGAGGGCTTCTCAGGCTGGAGTCGGAAAAATTATAAATGTCGGATGTTCGGTTGAAACTTGTAGGCAGGCTATGAAAGGGATGAAAAAGTATTATGAATTAAATTCCCAGGAGAAATTTGGAATTGAACTTTTCGCGACTTTGGGGCTACATCCGTATGATGCGGAATTTTTGACTGATGATCTTTTAAAAGATTGGGAGGAGAAAATTAGAAAATTTAATAATTGTTCTGTTGGGCAGAAGTGTGGTTCGCGAAAAATTGTGGCGATAGGTGAGATCGGGCTGGATTATTTCAAGGCCGATGTGCCAAAGGATGTGCAGAAAGAAGCTTTCCGCAGGCAGCTTCAATTTGCTTTAGAAATGAATTTGCCGGTTATTATCCATAATCGTGAAGCGGATGAAGATGCTTTTGATATTTTGGGCGAATTCTCCGGATTGAAGGTTGTTTTTCATTGTTATGGTTCTTCTCTGGATTTTGCGAAAAAGCTTTGGGAAAGTGGGTTTTACACTTCTTTTACAGGTATAATTACTTATCCGAAGGCTTCAGGCTTGAGAGAGGTTGTGAGGGAATGTCCAATTGATAAGTGGATGGTTGAGACGGATTGTCCTTATCTTGCGCCGCAGAAATTCCGCGGACAGAGGAATGAGCCGGCATATGTGGTTGAGGTTTTGAAAAAGATTGCTGAAATTAAAAAATTGGGTTTTGAGGAATGTGAAAAATTGCAGGAAGAGAATGTGAAGAATTTTTATGGGATTCGATGTTGTTGTTGACTAAATTTGGATTTGCTCTACTATTTGTATTGATCGGGTGTTTTTAAATTTTGTATTTATGAGAATGACTTCTCCTTATGATTTGTGCGACACTTTTGAATTTTACGGAACTCCTACTGGTTCTTCTGGAGATGAAGTTGGAATGAAATTAGCGGCCCAGGAGGAAGCTATAAAAGGTAGAGATTTTTTTTTGCTATTTGTTCAGATGTTAGTGTTTTAATGGATGCTACTCGCGATTGTGCTGTTGGGGTTGTGGAGGGTGGTGTTGTTTTAATTGAGTCAATTAAAAGGGCTAAAACAGAAATTTTGAGAAGGGCAATGTCATTAATTCAGGCTAATAATATCCATTCTTATGTACTAGGGAGAGGGTATTATTTTGCTGAATGTAGATTTTTACAGGATGAGACAAAAGTTGGATTAAAGTACATTCCAACGGATAGGTTTTATAAGTCTGAGGGAAAAAGAATTAGGGATTATGTATGTAGATCTCTGAGAGAGAATGGATTTAGAAGTGTTTTTGTTGGGTTAGATGAAGAGATTGGAGGTGTGTTTATTATTGTTGATATGAAAGAGATTGCTGAAAAAATGGTTCCATACCTGGATCAATCTTTTCCGGCGGTTACAGAGTAGACTTTTTCGTATTCTTTTGCCATTTTTTCTGCTGAGAAGCGTTTTTCGACTTCTTTTTTGCCGTTCGTGGAAAGTTTCGAGCGCAGGGATTTTGAATTTATGATTTTTTTGATTGTGTCTTTTAATTTTTTATCATCTTTTGGAGGAACGAGAAGGCCGGTTTTGCCATCTTTGATAATTTCAGGGATGCCGCCGGTGCGAGTTGCGATAATTGGGAGTCCGGAAATCATTGCTTCGAGATTTACCAGGCCGAATGCTTCGCGAATGGATGGGAGGATGAAGAAGTCGGCGCTTTTCATGAGATATGGGATGTTTTTTTGACGGCCGAGAAGGATAATGAAGCTTTCTAGGTTGTATCTTTTTATAAATGCCTCCAAGACTTTTCTTTGTGGGCCGTCGCCGGCAATTATGAATTTGGAATTACGTTTTTTCTCTGGAGTTTCGTCTACTAAATCTTTGATTGCCTGGAGCAAAATGTGAATCCCTTTTCTTGGATGGAGCTCTGCGGCTGTGAACCCGACTAATGTTTTTTTGTCTTGTTCGATTGGTATTTGGAAAAGGTTGTGACGGATGTTTTCTCGATCGCTTTGATTAAAACTTAAAAATTGTGATTTCCACCAAGTAATGTCGATGCCGTTTCGGATTACGGTTGTTTTGTTCGCGAATTTCGGATAAAGTTTTTTGAGGAGGTGTTTGTTGTCGTCGCTGATTGCGATGATTTTTTTTGTGTATTTTAATGTGGATTTTTTGAAGATGTTTTTAATGAAATTTATTTTGAATGGGTCGTGTTCCGTGATGACAATTGGAATTTTTGTTTTTTTGGCTGCCAAAAATGCGAATCGTCCGCTCGCCGGGTTCCAGAGATTGATGTGAATCAGGTCGATTTTCTCTTCTTCAATTATTTTTTTAATTAATTTTAATTGGGCTGGATCGTTCTTGTGTTTGATAGGCAGGCGAATTACTTTTATTTCTTCATTTTCCAGGTTTTTTACCAATTTGTCCAAAGTTATGTATGGGCCAACGCATACAACTACCTTGAATTTTTCTTTATTTAAAAATTTGGCGACTAGGAACATTTGGAGTTCGGCGCCTCCTGAAAGGGGAGTGTCGGTGAAGAGGAGGATGTTTTTTTGTTTTTGCATGAATTTTTTGGTTGGTTCAATGAAACTATACTTGAGTTTATCTTGAATTTGAAGAGTTTTTAAGTTAAGGTTGTTTGCGAAAATTTAGGAGAGAAAGCAAGCTCCGGGAAAACAAGTTTTCCCTTCGGTTGTGCTCTCTCGGGTCAGTATCTTGCGATACTTGTCCCTCGTTCGGAACAGAAGAGAAAGCAAGCTTTCTCTTCGTTCCTCTCTCGGGTCAGTAGCTCAGTCGGTAGAGCAGTTGCCTCTTAAGCAATTGGTCCCGGGTTCGAGTCCCGGCTGACCCACCAGAAAATTAAGATACCGTTCCGGTA
>Ga0233422_10000771_pt1 | contig 15158 bp, 16 predicted proteins | sample Watercolumn_Mata_2_FD_182724 | JGI IMG/M metagenome (GOLD analysis project Ga0233422, IMG submission 182724) | Freshwater microbial communities from Lake Matano, South Sulawesi, Indonesia - Watercolumn_Matano_2014_110_MG | ecosystem: Environmental > Aquatic > Freshwater > Lake | place...
CGCTTTCCTTGTACAGCAACGTCACACGCTTGAGATAAATAAGATAACCTTGGATGTTTGGTTCCTTCAAACTCAGGGCAAGATTGGGGCGGAGTTCCTTGAACATGTAAGAGGCCGTCGGCCTATCGAACCTTCTTAGAGGAGCTATGGCACGGACAAACTCCTTCAAAAGGTCCAGTTCCGAGGAACTTCGAAGCCAATCATTGAGCATGGACTCTGTTGTTTCTTTGAAAATCAGTGCACAGTTTGGAGAAATACCCGGAGGCGCGCTGCTGAAGAAACCTGGGGCAGTTTGAGGAGTTTGCAACTGCTTGAGTCTGCCTTCAAGGCACACGTTACTGTACGGATGTCCAAAGGTGAAAGCATGAACAAATTCTCCCAGGGTGACGTAAAGTGCTTGATAGGGTGTACCAAGAGACATACGCCTCCATTGCTCCTTGGTATCATCGACAGCAAAGAATGAGAGTTCGAGCGGGTCTTCTGCCCGCATTTTTCCATTTCGACTATTCCAATCGCGCACGCGGTCTCGTCCGGCGAGGATGAAAGTGAGATGGTGATACGACTTGACACTTTGGAATAGCCGCTCTAACCAGGAACGAACACTTGGGCCTTCTTTAAGAGGCCCAGGTCCCTGGGTAAGACATTCTATTCTGTCGAACAGAAGAAAGACAGGCTTCTCTTCTGGAATGGTACTCAAGTACTGTACGAATTCTTCTTCGATTCTGGCTGCTAGAGATGATAGCGGGTCTTTTGAGGTTTGGAAGGGCTCTTTCAGTGCTCCGATGAGGGTCAATTGGTGTTCAAGATCTTGATATTCGCGAATGCTGCCGTCTATGCGATCTTTCTGAGCCTGGGAACCGTGCAGCCGCTTTGACAATTCTTCTATGATGTATAGTTCATGTGGGATTTCCGTATATTGACTTAGGTCAATATAGACGTGGTCAATACCAGTGCTAACAAAAAATTCCTTAAGAGCATGCAGCAAAGCAGTCTTGCCGATTCCAAATATGCCATAGAACTGAAAGATGTCCCGGCTTGGCACATCTCGTTTGGCTACCGCATCTAAACGATGTTCTATTGTGGTTTTCTCGCGATCGCGATTGACGAGCAGGTCATCTAGAATAGACATCTTACACTCCAACACTCTTTCTGTTGTCCATTTTGGGACAAAGCAATCATCCCTACACACCTTTCGTCCGAGTAATATTCTAACATACTTCTGCTTTCATGGCAACTGAATCTAACCACATAGGTCTGCGTCAAAGTTTGCGGGCGAATATTGCCGTGCGTTGCAACTGCACGGCTATAGACCGTTTCAATTCGCAATTTGATTTGGTAAGCCCGCCGTGACAGAAAGGCGTGGGATAAAGTGTAGCAAGATGTAGCAACCTGAAGCAAATGCAAGGTCAAATTGCCTTTGCTAGTAAAAGTGCGCTGCTATTCACACGATTGGAAAGTTTAGCTAATAATGCAACGACCTATAATGCAGGTGAAGGTCCGACACAATCGGATCGGACACATCTGCCGACGAATGTTTCCAGCATGTTTTCGACCTTGGCTAGCCGTCGATTTGCAACCGATAGCGGACAATCACGCAAAAACCTGACGCACACCCTAACTACATTTGTGCGCGTGCGGCGATTGAGGTCGTATCGTTTGCGCCGCGCGATTGTGCGAACACGCGTTGTCACAGACGGAGGTGCCACATGGTAGGCATTGGAGTTATGCGGTTTGTACTGTGTTACGCGTCCTCCAATCTTGGATCGCGAATGGCGCGTAGAGTACCAGGAACACGACGAGCGCGATCAACAGTAGGACACCGATGTAGTAGGGCCAGGGTGGAAACAGATCCATCAGACTGGCGGTGTCGGGTTTGCGCATGATGAACAGATAGTTGCTGCCAAGCAGTAGGTTCACGACGAAGACAACCGCCATGTAGCCCAGTCCACCGACCGCGACGCGCGCGAACGACGACCAGTAGGGACGAAATCCCTCGACGACAGTCATGTAGATCGCAGAGGTGACAATCGCGCCGTGCGAGATGATGACCTGGAAGAAGCGAAAGTGTGGAAAGCCGTAGATGCCCGCATCGGGCGTGAGCAATGCTTGCGACGCTGCGCCGATGCCGAGAAAATAGATGAACTCGTAGATGCGATAACTCTTCGTCACGAGCATGTACGCGCTCGCAAAAACCATCACGCTGCAAATGTGCAAAGGTAGCGTCGTCTGAATTGTCCATGCTCCGATATACCAGTTCCACCAGTGCCACAAGGTTTCATTTACGAGCAATATGGCTGCCAGCGTATAGCGAAACGCGCGGCGCCACTGTTCGCTGGAGTGCGTGCGGAAATGGACGAAGGACAGATTGACCAGTACGACGATTGCCAGACCAATGAGGTGCGAGGGAGACCACAAAATGAAAGGATCGCCGCGCCAGTCTTTGGTGAAGAATTCCAGCATGGATGCTCCTGTGTGCAAAAGAGTAGCAGACCACAAGTCCCCAAGACCTGGAAGGTCTCGGGTGTCTAGCCCGCGCTGACGAGTGTAATCTCCGTGATTTCAGGACGGCAGTTCAAGCGTACTGGTGGACCAATGACTCCAATCCCGCGCGTGGTGTAGAGCCACATACGATTCACCTGGTACAGCCCCTGGTCGTACTTTTCCGCAAAACTCGGCAGCACTAGCGCGCCAATGCCTGGTAGTCGAACTTGACCACCGTGGCTGTGTCCCGACAGTTGCAGCGAAACACGACCATCCTGAGAATACTTGTCGGCAAAATCAGGTTCGTGTGCCAACAAGATCGTCGGCGCGTCTTGCGGTTGTTTGTCGAGCGCGCGGCGCAAGTCAGGCTTGCCGCTCCAGCCATCGTCCAGTCCTGCGAGGTAAACTGTTGCTCGACCGATGCTCAACGCGACACCGGTGTTGTCGAGTACGGGGAGCCCTGCCTGTTCTAGCCCGCGCCGCACGACTTGCGCGTCTGTCCACAAATCGTGGTTACCCAAGACGGCGAACGTGCCGTGTTTGGCGTTGAGTTGCGCGAGAACTGGGGCAAGTTCGAAAATCGAATCGGCGCGCTGCAGCACGAAATCGCCGACGAGCACAACCAAATCGGGCTTGAGTGCGTTGGCGCGCGCAATTGCCTCGCGTACGAAGGCGATCTGCGTGAAGGGATGCAGATGGAAATCACCCATCAGGGCGATTCTGAAACCATCTGCCGTAGAATGGAGATGCTTGAGCGGAATCGTGACGCGTTCGACGGCGAGCCATGTAGGTTCAACTCGTGCCGCGTACGCGTAACCTCCCAGGGGACCCAAGCAGGAGCCGACGAGCGCGCCGCCGAGGAGTTTCAGAAAAGTGCGCCGTGTTGATTGCATCTTGACGGAGCGCGTTATCGGCGTCGGCGTTTCTTTGCAGGAGACTTGGAGCGATCACGATAGGGACAATCAGCAGGGTGGTGCATTCGGACGGCGGCTTCAATGGCAACTGCTGTGCTGACTCCTCGCGAAAGCAATCCTTTCTTTGAGAGTTCCAAACAAAACTGCGTGATTTCGCTGCCATCCTGGAGTGTTACCGGGCCGGTAGACATTGACTCTAATCTTCGCCCAACCATATCGCGGCGCGCTTGCTCCAAATCTTTGATCACCAACGATTCACCGCAACAATAGCATAACAGCGGCAAGGCATGTCCATTCTCAAAAACGTAGTAGAACGTTTCCCCGCGCTGCATCACGTCAACGATTCGCCGCTGTCCGATGCAACGATCGAGATACTCGGCAACACATACCCACTGCCCATTGATTCGTAGCATCGGGAAGCCGTCACGCGGACAAGTTGATTGAGTTGTTCCCATGTCTTTCGTTTGCTTTGTAGAGGACGCTCGCCGCAGCGTCTTGCCGTGGTGGAGAGTGCATCCGTCTTATCCGGCACAGAACGGCGTCCGTCTCTTACCGCGTCATCAACTGAAATGTCAGAAAATAGCGAACGTGTGCTTGCGGCAGTTTCATCCTGACGCTGTAAAGCCCCATCCCGCTAACTGTGTCGCTTGACGCGCCGTCTACTTGAACCCGCCAATCGTTGGCAAGGTAAGTGTAATTGCAGTTGCACATGTCTGCGCTAGATTTTTCTGGACCGATGTCTGATTCAGTCGCGCGGCTGCCATCGGGCTTGGTAACCTTGAGTGGTGCGCTGGTGCGACCCCCACCTGCATCGCGCAGCATGATATAGATGCCAGTGCCTGTGCTGCCGCCGGGCAGATTCGGGCAATCGTTGCGATCATCGTTGTCATCGCAGTACTGCGCTTTGACGAGATGCCAGAATTTCTGACCCGAGGCAACGTAGACCGGTTCGTATTTCACGCCTCCCGGCCATTCCGTTGGAAAAGCCGGTATCCACTGCGGTCCCGCGATTGGCGCAGGCGTGCGTGTGGCAGTCGGGCGACGCGTGGGCGTCCGCGTCGGTGTTGTCGGGCTGAGCGTCGCCGAAGGAATGACCGTCAGGGTAGGAGTGCTGGTTGCAGTGGGAGTCGGCTTTAGAGTGGCGGTAGGTGTTACCGTTGCTGCGATGCGTGCAATTTCGATGTCCTGTACGCCCAACGCGACCGCGAGTGCCGCGACGTGCGTGGCATTAGGATTATTTTCGGCGGCATAGTTTTTAGCAAGCAGAGCCAAACGGTCATTGATTTGTGGATCGTTCAACTGCGCGAGTCGTTCTTGTGCGTGTGGTAGATCGTGATCGTAGGCGTACGCGTGTGCCGTCAGAACGATGTACTCCTCTTGCGACACGCGCTGAAGGTCGCTCACATCCACGTTAGCCACTTGCACGGGCCACACCATCCAGCCGATCCACAGGCCGATGACGATGCCTGCGATCAATCCGAGCACGACGATAGGGATAAAGGCGATAATCAGTACGCGCGCGTCCAGTTGTGGTTTGGTCATGCCACCTCGCTGAGCGTGGCGATGATTTTCTCGCGTCCGACGATTGCCGCCAGCGCGCGCAAGGGGTCGGGGGGATCCTCCGCCCACAGCCACTCGACGCGCAGCCAGAAATCAGGGAGGACAGTCGAACGATAGATGCCATCTGCACCAATGGGGATGGGCTGGTAGCGCATCCGCGCGTCAAGGACGTAGAAATCGGCGCGTTCGTGCCCTGGACGTGGATCAATGATCCAGTACTCGCGCACGCCGGCTTCCTGGTACTCGTAGAATTTATCAGCGCGGTCGCGCGCTATGCTGTCGTCGGAGATGACCTCGATGATGAGATCGGCAGGACCCACAAGGCGATCTTCGGTCAGACGATCCAGATGCTCGCGGGCGACGAAGAGGAGATCAGGTTCACGCGCAGGCCCTTCCGTCCGGGCGCGCATTTCAGTTGGCTCGGTAAAGACCTCGCCGAGTCTGAACAATCGCACGAATTGACCGATAAGCAGATGCAGAAAATCCACAACTTCTTGATGCAATACTTTCGGCGGCATTTGAACAATTACCTCCCCATTCACCCACTCGGCATGTACGTCCTCGTCCGCCCACGCCAGGAATTCTTCGTAGGTCATCCGCAGTGGCTTGTCCTGACCATGGCTCAATGGTTGCGGTGGAGCAATCTCTGTTTGCGGTTCAACTGTAAGCACAGGAATCATCGTTCACCTCGTCGTCGCGAGGACGGAACGGCGTCCGTCCGCTACTTGGTCGCGCGCTGCCACGTCAAGAGAAAGTTGACATGTCGCTTGAGTGGCAAGCCCATGCCACACACGCTATCGCTGGGTAGTCCGTCTACCCACGCAAAGTATGGTCCACTTTCGCCGCGATCGGGCGCGTACGGGAGCCACAGTCCGATATTGGTCTGTCCGCGATCATTGGTCGTCGCGTACGTTTTGTCCTCTGCCCAGCCCTGCCAGACTTTTTGACCTGCTATGGGCTCGCCATCTTCGTCAAGCACGTTATAGTAGATGTGATGCGTGCCGCACGATTCGTCGGGACCTTCGTAGACGGCGCGCACCAATTGCCAATATTGTTCACCTGGAGCAACATTTGCGGGATCCACGGTCAGGTTGAGCGCGTCCAGACGAAAGTCCCATTCCAACTCGGTTTCGCCAAGAGGCATCTTCGGCGGCTTGGGAATTGGAGCTTGAGTCGGTCGCGTTTTGGCTACCGCGCTCGGCGCGAGGCGTGGTGCTGCAACCGGTGGCGGCGTAGGTGCGCGCGGCATCGGCGATGGCACGGCAGGTGGCGCGCTCGGCTCTGGTGCTGCAACCGGTGGCGGCGTAGGCGCGCGCGGCATCGGCGATGGCGCGGCGGGTGCCGCACCCGGCTTTGGTGCTGCAACCGATGGTGGCGTAGGCGCGCGAGGTTTCGGCGATGGCGCAGCGGGTGCCGCACTTGGTGGTGGTGCTGCCACAGGTGAAGGCGCAGGTGCGCGTGGCGTCGGTGATGGCACGGCTGGTGCTGCACTCGGTTTCGGCTCTGCAGCAGGGAATGGCGCAGGCGCGCGTGGCGCGATGTGTGGCGGTGCCATTGGTGGTGGAGTTGGCGTGGATGTGGGAGGTGGTGTCACCGGTGCCGTGGTTGGTGCAGGCGCGGGAGGCGGCGTCACGGCGGCTGCGCTAGGCGCGGGAGGTGCTTCGGACAACAAAACTGCCAAACCTGGTCGTTCGACCGTGCTCTTTTTCTTTTCCTCTTTTGGCGGAGGTGCAGGGTGAGGAGGACGCGTTGGTTTGACGGGCTCGGTCTTGATGGATCGATCAACCGGTGGAGTGGGTTGTATGCCAGGCAACCGGCGCGCTAGAATTGGCATTTGCTTGACCGCATCAATTACAGGCAACTGATCGCTGAGTGTGATGCCCCGCACGGGCATCGGCGGAATTCCATTCTGTCCATCTGTTCCGCTTTTCAGCGCGCGCTGCCAGAACGAACTGCGCCACGCATCTGCTTCGCGCCCAGCGGATTCGAGCCAAACCGATGGTACGGCAGCGAAATAATAATCCGGTGCTTGGCGCTGCATAAAATCGAATAGCGCGATAGTCCGATCGCGATGCACTTCGGGTGTAATGCGCGGATAGCGCGGGTCTTCGCGCCGACCGACGCGCATTCCGCCTTCGGTGCTGAGGATCGGAATGGAGCGACCTAGATATTTCATCGCGAGCGCGTTGTAGTATTCGAACTCGCGAAAACAGGCGTGATCCTGATGGATCGTCTCGCTTGGACTTACGTCTGTTGCGCGGACATCGTTTACTTCCGCCAGCGTGTCCGCGCGCCCCAACGCGCTATTCCACCACACCCATTGAGTATACGCGCCTTGGTCATATTGCTTCTCGGTGAGCAATTGACCATTGCGGTTGACCGTGTCATCAGGATAGTCAAGCGGGTGGTTCAGGCAATAGTTGTGCAGCGCAATCCAACACCCCTCCAGCAAGATGTCGTGGCGCCCGAGCGCGACCAACGCGCCCATCAAGTCCATGTCATCGCCGACGCTGATGGCAGGCAAGCCGGGCAAACCGCCTGCGTTCAAGATAAAGCGCGCGTCGAACAGCCAGTTGAGCGCGACCAGTTTTGCCGTTTCGAATAGATCGCCAGGCAGCGCGCCATGTTTCCATTCCGCACCGACGTTCGGCTCGTTGTTTGTCTCGAAATAGCGCACGCCTGCGGCTATCAATCGGCGAATGGTCTCTTCTTCAGCCGCGTTTATGTGTCCTGGGTTCGGTTCGGGACTGTCGTTAGGAGGAGGGTCTTTGCGGATGATGCGGACAATCGGAAAAATTCCCACGGCAAGTAATTTCTCGCACAGTGGGAGACTATCGCCGCGATCATCGAGTACCTTGAGCCACTTGATCCCCATGGTAGCAAGTTCGCCGATCCAGGGATCGTATCCTTCCTTGCTACCTGACCAACCGGTGGCGGCAATGCAATAGAGTCCTCGCCCATTGTCACCAGAGGGACGCGGAAAATCTTTAAGATCTTTCGGCAAGCCAGTCCTCCAATTCCAGATTTCAGATTGCGGATTGCGGATGTGCGCCGATGGAAATTCAACCGAAACCCGCGCTCAGTCCATTACATCAGCAACATGGGCAAGGGCTTGAGTTCGCGGCGTAGTGGATCGAGGACAAAGCCCAATGCTTCAAGGGTTACCACGCCTAGCAGATTGCTGTCTCCTATTTCGCCAAAGATTACCGGCGAGGCGCGGCGCCGACCTCTGAATTGAAACAACGCGTTGCCCATGTCGCGGGAGATCTCTTCGCCGTTCGCCAGGAAGAAGGACTCCTTCGACTCCGGTTTGATCCCGAGTTTCTGCAACTTCGCTCGAGGCACTACCGAATACGCGGCGCCAGAATCAACGAGGAAATTGAGAGCGACCTTTTTCTTTGGCAGTCTCGGGTTCGAGATGCTCACTTTTACTTTTGTCAATCCCATTGCGTTACTCCTCTACGCGCCACCACGCGAGCGCGGTCTTGTACTCTGCAAGTTGACTATCGGGAATCCGCAGGTACGTCCCCTGCGCCTCTGCCGCGAGCGTTCCATCCTCCAGGCGAATCTCGCCGCGTCCTTCCAGAAGCCGCGCTGACTTTTTGGTGATCTCGCCTTTCAGTTGTAGTGGCGCACCGATCGGCACGGGCTTTTTGAAGCGCACCTCGAGTTTTGCCGTCATGCACCACAGGTCACTCGCAATAGCAGTGCGCCCGATGAGTTCGTCGAGCATGGTCGTGACGAGTCCACCGTGCATCACCCCAGGGAACCCCTGATGTTCCTCGCGCGGCGTGTACTCCGCATGGACACATCCGTTCGCGTCCGCGAAAAAGTGCATGTGCAAGCCGATGGGATTGTCGCGTCCGCACACGAAGCACATCTTGCTGCTAGGCTGCTTTTGCATTGGCGGTTTCGTCCAAGATTCGTTCCAGGTCATCCTGAAGTTGAGGAGCCAAAACTATCCCGCGCTTGTTCTTGCGCACAGTGTCTTTCAATTCCTCCGCGCGCACCACGGATATGGATGAATCATCCAGCGACAATCGCACGCGCGGATCAGTGAAGACGACGTACCCTTCAATCGGCACATTGGCAACATTCTCAATCTTGGAGGAGATGAGTTGTTTCATTTTCAGCAGGTCGAGACTCAGTTCTCGGATTGGATCGCCTAGTGGTTCTTGTCCCATTCCTCCAAACAGGCGCGTCCACTGCCACGGTCGCTGCCACTTGCCTTTGCTGTAAGTGACGTTGCCATCATGCGGCTTGATTCTGAAAATCATGAGACCAGCGGGACCCAGCAAGACGTGGTTTGCGGGCAGCAGATAATTGTAGAGATGATGCTTGTTGTCAAAGCCCTTGAGCGCCTTGCCGAGCGCGTGATCCCCGCGCGGCTCCCGAATCCACTTGTGCGCCAGCATGGAGCCAAAGTACGCCAGGGCAAAGCCGGCGAGGAGCGCGGCGTAGGCAGGACCGATGTAGGCGCCGTTGAATGACAGAACGAGCGAGCCAAGCAAAAGTGCCAGCCCACCAAAAGTCGCGTACCGCGCGATCTTGGTCTGGCGAGCAATCAATTTATCGTTGGTGCTGATGCGCATGAGACCCCTTCATTTCTCTTTGTATCGGCTTAACACGAGACATGCATTCTGTCCACCCAAGCCAAACGAGTTCGACAGGAGTATGTCCACTTTGGCATTGCGCGCGACGTTGGGCACGTAGTCGAGATCGCACGCGGGATCGGGTGTTTCGTAGTTGACGGTCGCGTGGATCTTCTGATCGCGCAAAGTCATTGCGCACGCGACGGCTTCGAACGCGCCCGCCGCGCCCATCGAATGCCCTATCATAGACTTGGTCGAGCTGATGGGGATTTTGTAGGCGCGCTCGCCAAACGCTTTTTTGATCGCAAGTGTTTCGGCGGCGTCGTTCAGCGGCGTGGAGGTGCCGTGTGCGTTGATGTAATCCACCTGGTCAGGCGTGATGCCCGCGTTTTGCATCGCTGTCCGCATCACGCTCGTCGCACCGACTGCTTCAGGATCGGGCGCGGCAAAGTGGTAGGCGTCCGAATTGGTGGCGTAGCCCAAAACTTCGGCGTAGATTCTTGCACCGCGCGCCAGCGCATTCTCGAGTCGCTCCAAGACGACGATCGCCGCGCCCTCGCCGACGATGAAACCATCGCGATTCTTGTCGAAGGGACGCAGTGCGTGCTCAGGGTCGTCGTTGCGCGTGGACATGGCGCGCATCACGCCAAACGCCGCGTACACAATCTCCGAAATGACAGCGTCCGCACCCCCCGCGAGCATGGTGTCCGCGTGACCGTGGCGAACGAAATCGGCGGCTTCGCCAATGGCGTGCGTGCCTGCCGCAAACGCGGTGACGACGGTAGAGTTGTAGCCGCGCGCACGGTAGCGCTCTGCCAGATAAAATGAAGGCATATTGGGCAAGATGACGGCTGGGAGAAATGGGCTGACGCGGTCAGGACCTTTTTGCAGAAAGAGGTTGTGCGCTTCAATCGCTTCGACGAATCCGCCGAGCGCAGTGCCGACCAAGACGCCCGCGCGTGAATCCTCCTTCAAGTTCTCCCCAAGCCCGGCGTCGGCGATGGCATTCTTGGCGGCAGCAAGCGCGAACAGCGTCGCACGTCCCATGCGCCGCGCGTCTTTCGCATCCACGTATTTGGTCGGATCGAAATTCTTGACTTCACCTGCAATGCGTGTTTTGTAACGGCTTGCGTCGAAAAGTGTGACGGGACCGATGCCGCACTTGCCCGCGAGCAGGTTCTGCCAGAATTCTTCGGGCGTCAAGCCGAGGGGCGTGATCGCGCCCATCCCTGTGATGACGACGCGCGTTTTGCGTGCGCGCGCTTGAGCCATTGCCAGCGCGACTGCATCTGGGTAAAGTTGTTGCCGCGTCAGTGTTTCCATAGTCGGCAGTGTTACTGTCCCCTTAGCCAACGCGGGCACGTCTGGAAAAGTTACGCGCGCATTGGGGTCATTTTCTGAAGTCATTCCTCCCTCCTGATTGCAGTTCACCTCTAAACTCCACTACGAATCATGTCTAGCATGTTGCCTTCGACTGCGCGCTTGGCGACGCGGATCGCGTTCTTGATCGCCTTGGCGTTCGAGCGTCCATGCCCAATGATCGTCACGCCCTCTACGCCGAGCAGAATCCCGCCGCCAAACTCAGAATAGTCGAGCCGCCGCTTCAACGCGTCGAACGCGGGCTTTGCCAAGAGTGCACCCAAGATGGCAATGGGACGTTTCTTGATCTCGCCTTTTAGAAAGGCGATGAGCGTTTCGGCAAGTCCTTCGCTCAGTTTGATCACGACGTTGCCCGCGTAGCCGTCGGATACGACGACATCGGTGATACCGTGCGGCACGTCCTTGCCCTCTGCATTGCCGACGAAATTGAGTTGGCTGTTTTTCAGCAGTGCGTACGCGTCGCGCACAACCATCGGACCTTTGCCTTCCTCTTCGCCATTCGAGAGCAACGCGACGCGTGGGTTTGGAATCCCCATCACTTTCTGCGCATAAGCCGATCCCATGATCGCGAACTGGTACAAATATTCTGGCTTGACCTCGGCGTTCACACCGACGTCGAGCAGAAAACACATACCTGTCGCAGTCGGATAAACGGTGCCGAGCGCGGGTCGCTCGATGCCCTTGATACGTCCCAGCCCGAATAGCGCTGCCGCCATCGCCGCGCCCGAGTTGCCCGCCGTGACAAAAGCATCGGCTTCTTTTTGCTTCACCAGGCGCACAGCGATGCTCATAGACGCGTCCTTCTTCGATTTGACCGCATCCACATGCTCGGTCATTCCGATTTCGGTCGGCGTGTGAACGATGGGCAGATCGAGCGCGCGCGTATCGTGCTTCGCCAGTTCGGCTTTGATCTTATCTTGATTGCCGACGAGGATCACAGTGATTCCGAATTCCCGCGCCGCCATCACCGCGCCTTCCACGTCGGGCACGGGGCGTGCGTCGCTTCCCATCGCGTCGAGGGCTATCTTCATGGGTGGCTCCTGCGGATTAGTCAACCAGGCAATCAGTCAACTGGCTAGTGATTGGCTGGTTACTGGCTGACTGATTGACCGATTGCTGGTCGCCTACATTTTACTCGACTTTGCGTGAATGTGCAAGGTTTTCTTTTTTCGCAGAATTGTGCTAGAATCGGAGTATGGAAGTTGGAAGTTAGGGGCTAGAAGTTGGAGTCTGGAAGTTGGAAGTTAGGGGCTAGAAGTTGGAGTCTGGAAGTTGGAAGGCAACCCCTCCAATCTCCAGCCTCTAATCTCCAACTCCAATTTCCAGATTCTAGGCGGAGAAGATTCGACCATGGAAGTGTTGTTGCTGAAAGATGTCGTGGGCTTGGGCAGCGCGGGGCAGGTGAAGAAGGTGAACGATGGCTATGCGCGCAATTTCCTTCTGCCGCGCAAACTGGCAGTGGCGGCGAACACGGGCGCCGTGAAGCAAGCCGAAGCCGTCAAGCAAGCCACTTTGCGGCGCGAAGCCAAATCATTGGAAGACGCGCAGGAACTGGCGAAAATGCTTGAGCAGGTCACGTTGACTTTTCGCGCCAAGGCGGGCGAAGGCGAACGATTGTTCGGATCAATCACTTCGGCGGATATTGCGGATGCATTGGTGCGCGACAAGGGCATCACGATTGACAAGCGCAAGATTGATTTGGAAAGCCCGATCAAGGAATTGGGTACGCGCCAGGTTGGCATCAAACTGCATCCCGCCATGACGGCGCGGGTGATGGTCGTCGTGGAAAGAGAAGAGTCTTGAACCGAGGGGCGTATGGACTCAAACTCTACCAGCCGTGCCTTGATACGAGAGATCGTCGCGCATGTGCGGTGCGCGGTCTGTGGTCATCATTTCGCCGCGAGCGACGTTCGCGTGGTCGGACGCACTGAGCAGGTCTGGGCGATGCACATCAATTGCCGCGAGTGTCGGACGCAGGCATTGTTGTTTGCAGTCATCAAAGAGGGTGGCGCGGAGCCGATTTACACTGACTTGGCGCCAGACGAATGGGAGCGCGTGAAAGACCGCCCACCGATTTCTACAGACGACGTTATCGCCGTGCATCAGTACATGCAATCGTACGACGGTGATTTCTCCGAGATTATGGACGAGCCGTTGCCGGAGGAGTGAAACAAGAGCCCGCCCTTTGGCTTGAGTCTCAGCCAACCCAACTGGTTTTTCCTTATTCAGGAGATCGGGACCACGTTGTTGGCTCCGTTGTCGATCTCTAACCAGGAGTGAGCTTGGTGAAATCGCCACAGCGCTGTCACAAGTCTTCAACATAGTGCGTTATGATTGTTGCCTGGAGGTGAGTGATGAACCTACGCGAGATTTTGGCAGACATTCATGCTCTCGAAGCGGAACTCTTGGGCTTTGAGCGCAAATATGGCATTCGTTCGGAAACCTTCTACGCTGCCTATGTCAGTGGCGAAGAGCCGGAAGATGACGCGTGGGTGTTGGATTTTGGCGAGTGGGCTAGTGTGTATCGAACGTGGCTCGCTCGCCAATCTGAATACCGCAACGAGGTTCAACGGCTTCAGCCGCGAACGCCGAGCCTGGCAGGGCTGATTCGGGTAGCTGCATGAACAATCCATTGCGCACATCAGAAGACTATGAACTGTTCCTATACACGCCCACAGAACGGTTTCCGTCAGTGCGCCGTTCCACAGTGACTTTTGTTCGGTTAGGTGCCACATTGGCAAGAGTGACAGGCGAAGCGTTCACATCCTCACCACAAGCATATTCCCCCAGATATCAAACACAATCGCATCCCTGCGCCAGAGATGAGTTTTAGCCAGCCCAACTTGCCTTTCCTTATTCGGGAGATCGAGACCACCTTGTTGGCTCCGCTGCCGACCTCCAATGAGAAGTGAGTTAGCCGATATCGGGTCTTGTCCTTGCTCCGGGGTTCCTGTTTGCTGGGAGCTTGGGAGGTCTGTCTTTGGGTTGCTTGCTTCGGCTCTGCTCAGCACCGCAAAAAGCGCGCCTCGCGATGACACGACGCGACTTGGAATGCCCCGTCGCGTCCAGGGCTGGTGCAAAGTCCCTTGACACGCGCTTGTCATTTCGAGCGGAGCGCAGCGGAGTCGAGAAATCTCGATCGCAGACAGCCGTCGGAGATTTCTCGTTGCGCTCAAAATAACAAAAGGCGCGACTTTGCACCAGCCGTACCGTCGCGTCCCATACCGCTTGACAAATCCACTAAAACGCATATAATGAATGCATACCATACCCACCTATGGTATATCAATCTCAAGGAGGAATTCAGTGAGCGCGAACGTTCCTGTGCATGTGACTGACGCTGATTTCAACAAGACGGTTCTCGAATCCAAGACGCCTGTGCTGGTGGATTTCTGGGCGACGTGGTGTGGACCGTGCCGCATGGTTGCGCCGTTTGTCGAAGAAATCGCGCGCGACTATGCAGATAAAGCGGTCGTCGCCAAGATGGACACGGATGCCAACCCGCAGACGCCAATGAAGTACGGCATCATGGGTATTCCGACGCTCATCTTCTTCAAGAATGGCAAGGAAGTGGAGCGCATTGTCGGCGCGGTGCCCAAGGCGATGATTACCAAGAAACTGGATGCGGTGCTCGCCAAGTAGGGTGGAACAATGCCAATTTACGAATACCATTGTGAGGATTGCAAAGAGCCATTCGAGTTGTTTGTGCGTTCTGTGAAGGCGCAGGTGGATGCTGTGTGTCCTCAGTGTGGCAGCAAACATGTCGCGAAAGAGGTCAGCGCGGCAAGCGCGCTCGGCTTGAACAGCGCATCGTCGTTCGCATCATCGGCTGCCGCCTGTGCGCCGAGTGGCTGAGGGCTGCCCGCGCGATAGCGGGTGCGAGAGCCGGCGGCTCTCCTAGATGAAGGTGGTTGACATGGTGCAAGATCCAAAAGCGGAATTGATCAGGCGTTTGAAACGCATCGAGGGACAAACGCGCGGCGTGCAGAAGATGGTGGAGGAGGAGCGCAATTGCGCGGAAATCCTCCATCAATTGACCGCGATCAACGAAGCCGTGCGCAGCGCAAGTCTGATGCTTGCAGAGCAGTACGCCGTCCAGTGTTTGCAGGTATCAGGCAAGCGCGGGAAATCACGCGAGGCGATTACGGCGATGCTTGATGCCATCGCGCGCGATGGCATCAAGCATCGCCGAAATCGCCTCGCGTGATTTCCCGCGCTTGCCTGATACCTG
>Ga0233422_10000774_pt1 | contig 15109 bp, 13 predicted proteins | sample Watercolumn_Mata_2_FD_182724 | JGI IMG/M metagenome (GOLD analysis project Ga0233422, IMG submission 182724) | Freshwater microbial communities from Lake Matano, South Sulawesi, Indonesia - Watercolumn_Matano_2014_110_MG | ecosystem: Environmental > Aquatic > Freshwater > Lake | place...
GTTCATTGATTCCTCAATATAATTTTAAGGAAATCGAGAAAAAATGGCTTGAATTCTGGCAATCAAATAACATTTATAAGTTCGACCCAAAAGATTCTGGCGAGATCTTCTCTATTGACACACCACCACCTACAGTTTCTGGAGTCATGCACTTAGGGCATGCTGCATCTTACTCACATCACGATTTTATCGCAAGATTCAAGAGGATGCAGGGATTCAATGTATTCTTTCCATGGGGATTTGATGACAACGGACTACCAACAGAAAGATATGTGGAAAACAAAACAGGAAAAAAAGCCCAAGATATGTCAAGAATAGAGTTCATAGATTTATGCTTGCAAGAAACTAAGGAAGTTGAAGAGCAATTAAAAAAACAGTGGATGTCTATCGGATATAGCGCAGATTTTTCTATATACTATCAGACAATCAACGAGATATCAAGAAAATTATCTCAAAAAAGCTTTATTGATCTGTATGAAGATGGTAGAGCTTACAGAAAAGAAGGCCCTGTTTTATGGTGTCCAGAATGTAAGACTGCAATAGCCCAAGTAGAATTGAAAGATAAAGAACAATCAACACTGTTCAATGATATTACCTTTCAACTTAAAGATGAAAAAAAAGGCACTTGCGGAGAGATAACAATTTCAACAACAAGGCCAGAATTCTTGCCTGCATGCGTAGCAATATTTTACAATCCACAAGACAATAGATACAAATCATTTAAGCATAAGAGGGCAATAGTTCCCTTATTTGAATTTGATGTTCCTATAATGGAAGATGAACGAGTCGACATAAACAAGGGAACAGGACTAGTGATGTGCTGCACATTCGGTGATCAAACAGATATGGAATGTTGGAAAGCATATGGACTTCCTTACAAGAAACTGCTGACAAGCGAAGGAAAATTAAATGATACAGCAGGAAAATATGCTGGCTTGACAATAAAAGATGCCAGAGATAAGATAATCAAGGACTTGAAAGAAAAGAAAATAATCACCAAACAACAGAAAATAAAACACATGGTCAATGTGCATGAAAGATGCAATACTGAAGTAGAATTCCTAATAGAAAAGCAGTGGTATATCAGATATCTTGATCTAAAAGAAAAATTCCTAAAAATAGGAAAGGAAATAAATTGGCATCCAGAATTCATGAAATCTAGATATGATAACTGGATAAACGGACTACAATGGGATTGGTGCATTTCAAGACAGAGACATTTTGGAGTTCCTTTTCCAGTATGGTACTGCAAACAGTGTGATGAAATCATTCTGGCAAAAGAGAAAAATCTGCCTGTAGATCCTTTCACTTATCTTCCACCAGTCAAACAATGCCCAAAATGCAAAAGCAAAGAATTTATTCCTGAAGAGGATGTAATAGATACTTGGGCAACTTCAAGCCTAAGCCCAGATATAGCTATTGAAACAGCAGAAAGTCTTCTAAAAACAAGTTTAAAGAAAATCTATCCTTTTTCACTAAGACCTCAAGCTCATGACATCATAACATTCTGGGCATTCAACACAATAGTCAAAGCACATTTCCACCATAACTCAAAACCCTGGAATGACATAATGATCTCAGGATATGTTTTATTCGGAAAAGAGAAGATGTCAAAAAGCAAGGGAAATTCAATAGAACCAGAAAAAATCCTAGAGAAATATGGTGTTGATTGCCTCAGGTACTGGACCTCAACATCCAAGTTAGGAGAAGACATCACACTAGACGAAAAAGAGCTAGTTGCAGCTGAAAGGCTAATAAAGAAAATTTGGAATGCATACAATTTCATAAAAATGCATCTTCCTCATGATTTATCAACCCCAAAAAAAGTCGAAGAAATTGATTCCTTCTTACTATTAAAATTAGAAGAACTAGTAAGAGATGTGACAGGACACCTAGAAAATTATGAATACTCTCATGCCAGGGCTTTAACAGAAAAGTTCTTTTGGCAGACATTCTGCGATAATTATCTAGAGATAATCAAAAAGAGAATCTATGGAGAAAATATTGATAAGAAAAAATCAGCACAGCATGTATTAGGAAAATCGCTCTTGACAATTTTAAAATTATTCGCTCCAATAATGCCTTGCATAACCGAAGAGATATATCAAGAATTTTTCAAGGATAAGGAAAAATCAGAATCTATCCATGTAAGCAAGTGGCCTGAAACCAATTTCAAGAAATTCACCAAACAGCAAGAAGAGCTTGACAAAAAAGGAACAAAATTCTTTGAAATTCTTGGAAAGGTCAGGCAAGAAAAATCAAAAGCACAAAAATCAATGAAGTCTGAGATAAATTTGACTATAAAGAAAGAAGATAAGTTATTTTTAAAGAACATGCTAGAAGATCTTAAAGCAGTCACAAATTCTAAAGAGATAAAAGAAGGGGAATTCAAAGTTGAATTCTTATAAGTCAAATTTTATTGCATTGAAAGAGTGCAGATCTATTCCATACTTCAAATAAATGTCTTTAATGCTTAAGTTCCCAGAATCCTTTCCTTCTAAACCCAAAAGCCTCAATCCCTCAAGAACTTTTTCCTCACTAAAAGACTCAACTTCAAGATGCGAAGGTATTTTTGGCCACGTATCAATACAGAATTCAATGGCATTTAATTTAAAAAAATGTCTTTTGTTTTCTTGATAATATGAGTTCTTGAAACCGATTTTTGAAAGAATTTCCGCAGTTTTATCAAAATCATCAACAATAACTTCAATCTCTTCAGTTTCAGAGATGTCCTGGCCAGTTTTTTTCTTATGCGCCAAGGTCGTATTTTTTCCGTTATGCCTCAATCTAATCCAATCATACTCTACGCCCATCCCAAAAACCCATCTTTTCATCAAGACTTCTGGTTCTTCTTCAGCACCTAGGTCTCTTAACTTTTTCTTAATATCTTCAACATCGATATCAAGAACATGAGCTTCAAATTCTTTTGTCATTTTAATAAAAATTATTTTTCGATATTTATTTTTATGCAGCAAGTCCGTATTTTTCTAGGACTTCGGGTTTATCCGAGAATAATAGTTGAGCATCTCTTGCCAATTCATCCATTTTAGGCCTGTGAACATGATTCAAAAAAGCAACTCTGTCCTTATGCACAGGGTCTGCCCTGTATTGCAAAGCCAATTCTGGACTTATTTGTCTATACAAACCAGAATCTGTCTTATAATAAAATCTCCCAGCAAAAAGTCTTCTTAAACAATCTCTACTCATGAAATCTTCGGGCATTGTCGGTCCAACAAGATTACTTAAACTTTCTACAGTATTTCCATAAACACTTGAAACAACATAAGCTATTGCCCTATTGCTGATTAGGTGTGGTTTTTCCTTTATCACCTGTGTTCTTAATCCCTTTATTGTTTCTCTGAATCCTGCTTTGCTCTCCTCTGGATATAGCCTGTCTACTAAACCTAAAAAATTAAGTTCATTTGATCTATCAAAAATTTCAAAGCACTCTCCATGAAGAACAGCTCTTACAGCTTCTTCTAGCATAGCTCCTCCAAACCTCTCATCTGGAACCATGTAAGTTTTGCTTGGATCAACAACTAAGAGAATACTTACATCAGCCTTTTCTTTTACCAAATCCCCACTAGCCATGAAAATTAATACTACTCTTACTTTTTAAAGTTTATTACAGAAGAATTACTTTTTTTCTAAATCTGATTAATTGCCAGTATCAAGACGTTCTTGTAAGTACTTTGCAGCACCTAATTTATCAAATGCTTTCTGTAAATGAGAACCGACAACAACATAGTGAGGATAAACAGGAGCAACATATCCTATAGTCTCGGGTTTTATTCCGCCATCAATTCCCAAGGTTCCTTTAAAACCTGCTCTTCTTAATTGATTAAGTTTCACTAAAGGATCATTCTGAAATTTAGCGCCATAAGCACATATGTCTACTGTCATGACAACAACTTCATCAACATACTCTAAAAATTCTGGAAAATCCCTAAATACTTGCTCAACACTTGTTTCTACTTTTATGGCTAACCCAAATCTTTTTCCCATTTCTTTGATACGCCTTGCAGAATCTCTCAATTCCTTTCCATCAATCTCATAATGAACAATCACCGTATCTGTTCTGTCTAACAAATCTTTAGGAAAAAAAACATCAAGAAAATTTATAGGATGTTCACCCATAATATGCAATCCGAACCTTACTTCTGTTTCACATTCATCTAGCACACCACCTAAATCCCTAGAATTTAAAGAATTATTCTCAACATACGGAGGAATCATGGCATCTAAATGGCAGTATTTGAATCCAGTTAAAAACCATCCCATCCTTGTTTGAAATTGCTGTCTGTCAACAGCGATTATTGAAGGTTGGACTTTTGTTATCAATGTCATAATACACTCAAGACAACAACTTTAAAAAGATTATTATGGTTAAGAGTATATGGACTTGAAAAAGAAGTTTGAAGAAAAAATATTTGCATATGCACTAAAAAATGCAATTGAACATGAAGGAAAAGCCCAAGCAGGAAGCATTCTCAGCCCACTATTTCATGAAGGTCTGGAAAAAAACCAAGTCAAGGAGATAATGCCCTTAATTAATGAAACTCTTAAGAAAGTAAACTCAATGTCATTAGAAGAACAACAAAAACTATTTTCAAAAGAAGAGAAATTCACAAGCCACAGAGAAGTCAGAGAAGAAGGCGAGTTGCCTGAATTGCCAAATGCAGTTCAAGGAAAAGTTATCTTGAGGCTTGCTCCATTTCCTTCAGGTGCACTGCATATTGGAAATTCCAAAACCTATTTACTAAATGCGCTATATGCTGAAAAATACAAGGGAAAACTTTTATTTATAATGGATGATACAATAGGCTCAGAGCAGAAAATGATTGCTCCAGAAGCATATCAACTAATTCCAGAAGCATTTGATTGGCTAAACGTTAAGTACAAAAAACCAATTATCTACAAATCAGATAGATTGGAAATTTATTATAAATATGCCGAAGAATTGATAAAAAAAGATAAGGCCTATGTCTGTTTCTGCAATCCTGAAAAACTAAGGGACAACCGAGCTAATGGAAAAGAATGTTCTTGCAGAAATAAAAAACCAGAAGAAACTCTTAAATTATGGAAAGATATGTTCAAGGCAAAACAAGGTTCTTGTGCTTTAAGGATAAAAACTTCGATGCAGCACCCAAATCCTGCTTTTCGCGATAGGGTTTTATTCAAAATAGTAGACAGAGAACATCCAAAAGTTGGAAAAAAATATCGTGTTTGGCCAACTCTTGAAATGTCATGGGGAATCGATGATCATATCCTTGAGATTACCCACATAATAAGGGGAAAAGAATTGATGATAGAAACGGATATGGAAAAATACATTATGGACATATTTAAGTGGAAACATCCTGAATTTATTCATGTTGGCTGGATCAAACTTGAAGGTATAGGCGCAAAGATTAGCAAAAGCAAGGCACAACAAGAAATCAAGTCAGGAAAATTCTTTGGATGGCATGATCCGCGATCCTGGAGTGTTCAGAGTTTGATGATGCGAGGTATTCAACCAGAAGCTATAAAAACATTTGTTGAGAACATGGGATTAAAATTAAGTGACGCTTCAATCCCAGTTGATGTTTTATATGCTTTAAACCGAAAATTGCTCTTTGACAAATCAATAAAGGCAAGTTTTGAAAAAACAAACAAAAAAGAAAAAGACAAAGCGCAAATCGAAATTCTCATGTCCGATGCTTCAATTGTTAAGGGAAATTCTGATTTAAATGTAAATAAGATCAAAGATAAACAGATAATCTATTTTGCAGGTTTTGGTTATGCAAGATATAATGAAAAAGAAAAAGTTAAGTTCTGGTTCAGCCACTCTTAACCAAATAAAGAAGCAAGCACAGATTTTTTCTTGACAGATTCAACTTCACCTGTTTCAGCACTTACTTCTGCTTCAATATCTCTCTTTACAGGGAAAAACAAAAATTTAGCATCCTCTTGGAATTTGATAGAGTAGACTAATTTGCCATCTTTTTTCTTTATTGTAATAAAGATTTCTTCACCCTCTTTCAAGTTTTCTGAAATCATCCTTACCGCTTCTTCTGGAGTTATCTCTACTTTATTATTATCCAAATAAAGCTCATTGTTTATCAGTTCTACAGGCATCTCCTTGTCAGCTGTAGCGACAATCTCTCCATTGCTTATCTCCACATTCTGATTATCGATTCCGACTTGAACGACTTTCTCATTATTATCAGAATCATAGAATTTAACTTCTGGAAAATCTCGGTCCATTCTGCCATACGTAAGGACATTATCGCTTCTTCCCTTAATCTGGAAGACAGCATACTTGATAGCATTATTATTTTCATCTGCAGTTATAGCTAAAAGAGATATAGTAAATTCACTTGAAGTTTTAGTCTCTCGCACTCTGAATCTCAATAAGCCATAATCACAAGATTCAAAATAATAAGCATCATAAGAACCATCAGCAATGCAATGCTCATAATATCTATTTCCGCAATGATAGTTGTAATATCCAACATCAAGATGTATTATCTGTCTTCCATTTGTTAAAGTTCCAGGGCATCCATGCCATGTTCTGCTGATATCAGGTTTTCCATCGCAGTAATAATGGCTTCTATAGAGCACTTGTGCTGCCTGATAAAGATTCTGACCTTCAAATGGCTCCTTAAAAGTAAATTCTTTTGGTTCCCACAAATTTTCACAGCCATCATAATCTACATCCTTTGTTCTGTCAAAATAATTTTCTGGATCATAATAATTCAGATAAGCATCAACATACTCTCCTTTAGAATCATATCCTATTTCTTTAACAGTTAACTTGATCCTATAACCCTCTTTAGTTGCCGACTCTCCTTCTTTTAATTTTATCAGTTCATTGCTTGAAATATAATTTGAATCTTTTTTTCCAGTGTAGATAAAAGGCGTGCTTTCAATAGAAGCTTGCTGAAGGACTTCGGTATTTATCTGGACATTATTTTGATTCTGTTCTGTATTCTGGACCTGGCTTGGATTAACAACAGCAGAATTTGAATCATCATCTGAATTTGCACCAGAACACGAAACATTTGTACTGTTTTCATTTAAACCCACAGTAAGATTAATTCCATAAACAAGTGTCAATAGTGTCAAAGACAACAGTATCAAAATCACAAATATCATTAACCTCTTCTTCATGATTATCCTATAATATTGAACTATATAAATGTTTTTTCAAAACATTTTTATAGCATTTAATTCTGAAGGGTTTATGTCTTTCACATTAATTATATGCGAGAAGCCACAAGCAGCTATTAAAATAGCCTATGCTCTGGCTGAGACCTCCCCTATGAAAAAGAACTTTTATGGAGTTCCTTACTGGGAATTTGAAAGAGAGGGAAAAAGATATGTCATAGTTTCAGCTGTCGGACACCTTTATGGTTTAGGAGCAAAGCAAGGAGCAACATGGCCTAATTTCGAACTAGAGTGGGAAGAAAAACCGGGCTTCTCAAAAAAATATGTGACTGCAATGAAAACAATCTCTAAAGATGCTTCTGATTATATTCTTGCATGTGATTATGATGTTGAAGGTGAAGTAATCGGATACAATGCTCTACGATTCATCTGCCATACAGAAACAGCAAAGAGGATGAAATTCTCTGCTTTAACAAAATATGATCTGTTGAACAGCTTTAAAGAACTAGAACCTACAGTCAATTACGGGCAAGCATATGCAGGAGAAACTCGACACTATCTAGACTGGATATACGGAGTCAATCTTTCAAGATCACTAATAGAAGCCATAAAATCACAGGGAGCATTTAAAATTCTCTCAATAGGAAGAGTACAAGGCCCAGCACTGTCCTTGATTGTAAAAAAAGAACTTGAAATACAGTCTTTTGTCTCAACACCCTACTGGCAAGTTTTCCTAATAATTGATGATGGAAAAGGAAACCAGATAGAAGTAAAATTTCCAGATAATATAACTTCACAAGATGAAGCTGAAAAATTTCTCAAGCTAAAAGGAAAAAAAGGCACAGTATCAACAGAAATAAAAACAGAAGAGCTAAAGCCATTTCCCCCATTTGACTTGACTACATTACAGATAGAATCTTACAAATTCTTTCGTTTCAGTCCAGCTCAAACTCTGGCAATTGCTCAAAAGTTATATCTTGCCGGCCTTATATCTTATCCAAGAACATCTAGCAAGAAACTTCCTCCAAGCATAGGCTACAAAAGGATTCTAGATAGATTGAATACGCTATTCCCAAAACTGACACAATTGATTGAAAATACAAGAGATTATCCTGTTCAAGGAGGAAAAACAGATCCTGCACACCCAGCAATATATCCAACAGGTGAATTTTCTGAAAAACTTACCCAAGAAGAAAGAAAAATCTATGAACTTATTGTAAAAAGATTCTTAGCATGTTTTGCAGAAGATGCAGTAATAGAATCAAGAAAAATAATAGCAAAAGTTGTTGAAAAAGAATTCTTTTGTGAAGGAAAAAGAATAATCAAACAGGGTTGGCTAAAAATTTATCCCTACCAAATACAAGAAAACGAGATTCCTATCATGAACGACGAGATTATAGTTAAAGAAGCAAGAACAGAACAAAAGATGACTCAGCCTCCAAGAAGATACTCTCCAGCCTCAATAATCCTAGAACTAGAAAAAAGGAAACTTGGAACAAAAACAACAAGGAGCATGATAATCGATACTCTATATAAACGAGGCTATATTCAAGGAAGCCAAATCCAAGCAACTGAATTAGGACTTGCTACAGTTAAGACTCTTGAAAAAAATTCTCCTACAATTCTAGATGAAGCACTAACAAGAAAGTTTGAAGATGAAATGGAGAAGATACAGGAAGAGAAAGATAAAGAGAAGATGAAAAAAGAAGAACAAGTAATACTACAAGAAGCAAAAAAATTGATAATAAAAATCTCTCAAGATTTCAAGGACAATGAAAAAGAGATAGGACAATCTTTGATAAAAGCCAATAAAGAACAAGAAGTCCAGAAACAAGAATCAAGCAAGCTTTTCATCTGTCCAGAATGCAAAAAAGGTGATCTAATCATGAAAAGAAGCTTCAAAGGCAAAAGATATGTGCAATGCAACAATCCAGACTGTGAAAAGACTTTTCCATTGCCTCAATTTGGTTTAGTAAAAGCATCTGACAGGAAATGCGAAAAATGCGGAAGACAGATGCCAGTTCTAATAAAGAAGAGCCGTCCTCCTTGGTATTTTTGCATGAATGTTGCTTGTTGGCAGCAAGATGCTAAAGACAAAGCAGAAGCAAAAGAAAAAAAGCTTCAAGAGAAAAAAGAGAAATCAGAAGCGAAATTAAAAGAGCTTAAAGAGAAAAAGAAAATCAAACAGCAAGAAATCAAAAAGAAGTTAAAAGAAAAAGAGAAAGTAAAGAAGACAAAAGAGAAATTGTTGAAGAAGGGAATGGAGAAAAAAACTTCCTTGTAAGTTTAATTCTATAATCTTTAAATCTTATCATGAAAAAAATTATTTAAGTTTAGACCTTCTTTTTTTGTGAAGGATAGAGAACATCTAAATAACTATTTTCTCTGTCAAACTTCTTATCCCTTAAAAGTAAATAAAACCCGTGATCTGCATAGAGTAATTCACTACGATTTCTTAAATACATAAGTTCTGGATGATCACAGAGATATTGCCATGGATCAAGATTTTTCCAGTACCCATTTGATTTCCTGGTTCTTTCCTCTGTCTCTGGTTTTACTTCACCTTTTTTAAGAAATCCAGAATACAACCTCGCCATATATTCTCTTAACCAGTGTTCAGTTGTGATATTCAAAGCATTTATTCCTTTCTCAATAGTGCGCATAAATCTTCTACGGTCTTTTGCTGACAAATTATCACAGCCAGTCTCCATTGCAATTTTTTCAATTCTTGTTCTTTCAAACATCTTTGATTTAAAAAATTCGAGCTTTTAAGCTTTGTTGCACAAAAAAGCATATTTTGACAAAGCAGTTGAATTATTCAAACTGCTGGAATGGCACAAAGGAGTTATTATGGACACAAAAACATTTGTCTTTATCTATAAAGACATTGAATTTGAGATTGTCCATAACAAACATATAGACTATTTTGCCGCTGGAAAAGTCGCTACAGATGTAAGATTACTACAACACGACAAAGAAGTAAATGAACCTTTCAAAAAAACACAAGTTGGTTCAAGTGTCATGGCTTACAAACAAAATCCGATGCAAGATGAGAGATTAAGTTCATTAGCCAGATACAAACTCGGATCAACAGCCCATTTTAGAGCAACTAATGAAGACTTCCTGGCAATAGATGCTATAATGGAGCTTGTTCTAAGCACTTTTGTTGATGATACTCCTGAAAAATATGGATTTACTGTAAATCCTGAAATAGTAAGAGCAGATCTTGAAAGGGAGATGCCTTTCTTTATAACAGATGAAGTGATAGCTTTATTGACAAAAAGAGGAGCTGACAGAGGAAAAGTTCACGAAGTAATAAGAGATGCTGCACTTGAAGCAAGCAGAAATGTAAGAGCTGGAAAAAAGAACAATTTCTTTGACTTGCTAGCAGAAAAACATCTGCCAGTAGATTTAGTAGGCGATAATATTCTAGATCCTATAAGATATATAGGAAGAGCACGAGAACAGATTGATGAATTCAATAAAAACGTAGTTGCGCCTATCACGAAGAGATATGAAAAAGCACTATCAAGACAGGGCGGAGTTCTGATCTAATTAATTTTTTCTAGAAAAAATGAAAGTTAAACTATAGCTTAGCAGTTAGCATCTTCATAGCAGCTCTTCTGTTTTCAGCACTTATAATTGCAGTTCCGGCAATTGCATGGAATTTATCTCCAGCAACAGCTGCAGCTTCTTCAATTACCCCACCTTGTTTTCCTAAAAATCCAGGAGAATAAAGAATTGGATCTGCAATTCCTTCAGCAACAATCACATCCCTTATCTGTTTTATTATTTGGGGCTTTGTTCCAGGAACAACATAATTCCTGATTCCTGCTCTTGCACCAACCTTATACATCTCTAATATTTTTTCATCTAAAATCCATCCGCCCTCGCTTACTGCATAAGCTTTGTGTGTCATCCATCCGCCAACAAGAACTTTTAAGCCAGCATTTAATGCATGATACATCCATGCTCTCTCTGTTTCTGGTCCAGATTCTGGAAATAATATTACAGCATCTACTCCTGATTTTTTGCAGACTCTTGCAAAATTCATGCCAAGTGCAGGAATATCTGTCCCAGCTTTCTGATGATCATAAATAACTACAGCTTCTGGAAAAATGCTCTTTATAGTGCCTACAACTCTTGGCAAGCCATACCATAAAGCCTGTTCTAAACCAACTTTAAAAGCAACAACCTTGCCATTTCTTTTTCCTGCTCTGACAATATCTTTTACATCTTTTATATCTTCAACATCAAGAGCAGGAACAACTGATCTTGGTATTCCAAGAAGTTCATCTTCCAATTTTCCAAAAACTTTTCTAGACTCTTCTGTCCCATAACATCTGAAATAATTTGCAACTTTTCTTAATCCCTCTTCAGTTATCTCACAAGAAGGTGTTTTAATTGGTAATTGTTGCCCTTTTAAAAAATTGTAAACATCAGTAACATTTGCTACTGAAACAACTCTTGTTCCAGTTCTTCTTTCATATTCAACTATAGCGCTTAATCCATTTTCAGCAACTTCTTGCCTGTCTAATCCAATAACAAGAATAGGCCTCTCTAGCTTTCCACCAACTAATTCACCAAGTTCATCTAGTTTAGCTACTGCGTCATACTTTGCCTCGCCTGTTGTAAAAACATCATCTAATTGAGCAACAACATCTCCTGGTTTTGGAACTCTTCCAGCAACTTCTTTTTTTATTCTTTCTGCTGCAGATAAATTAGAAGCTTCTCCATGTTCTTTCGGAACTTTTCTTGTGATAAAAACAGAGACATTTGTTCCTTTTCTAGCCAAGGCAGTTGTAACTGCCGGAGCAATAATAGTTCCTTTTTCAGGAATTCCATAAACTAAATTGAATTTAACGCCTGAACCGATTAAAGCATCAGCATAAAAATCAGCTAAAGCTCCTAAAGAATTTCCATCATTAAAATCACCTAGATTAGCGAAAACAGGAGAAATCCTTCCACTCTTAAGATTATAATCACCACCGACTTTTAAAGCACCAGTCTCTAACAAGAATCTAATAAACTCCCCTTTAAAATCAGCCTCTGCCATTTGTCTCTATCTTTCTTGCATTTAAAAGCATTATTATAATCCGAAATATCTGTGTTATCCAGAAATAAGGTTACCTCGATAACACAAATAAGTTCTTCTGAACAAGAAGAACTTATGAGAAAACTAAATCAGAAGAAGCTGAAATGGATAGTCAAGGAGGTGACCAAACGAGATGAAGGAGTCTACACCATAGCAAGAAAACAGAACATAACTAAGCAACATGCCTACCGAGTTCATAAAAAATACAAAGATTGTAAGGAGCTAAAACTTTTGGCTTGCGGAAGAAAGCCAAAAGAGATAAGTGAAGGAAAGAGAGATTGTTGCAAAAACTTACAAAGAGATAAGAGCTGGAGCAACAATGATTGAGCAATTTCTCGACGAAAAAGGGATTCACATCAATCACAACAGGATTCATAGAATTCTGCTGGAAGAAGGCTTAGCAAAACACGAGCCAAAGAAAAAGAACAGGAGAAAATGGGTTAGATATGAGAGAAAGCACAGCAACAGCTTATGGCATGGAGATTGGTTTGAGTTCAAAGGAAAAAACGCTTTGCTCATTATAGATGATGCTTCAAGATTTATTGTTCATTGTCAAATTTACAGGCAAGCAACAATGAAAAGCACATGCAATGGATTCATTGCAAGCTTGAAGTATGGAAAACCAAAGCAGTTTATGAGTGATCATGGCTGTAATTTTGTAAGTAATGAGCAAGAAGGAAAGAAATTCAGTGAAAGTATTTTCACTGAATTGTTATCAAGCTATGGCATTAAACATATTAAAGCCCGGGTTAAGCATCCTCAAAGCAATGGCAAGGCCGAGAGAGCTATACAGACGATAAAAAGATTGTGGCTTGAGCTTGGAAGTTTGGAGAAAGCTGTTAAGCATTACAATTATAAGAGACCGCACAGAAGCTTAACAAATGGAAAATTAAGAACCCCTTATCAAGCTTTTCTTGAGAAATCAAGAAAAGCATAATTATTTAAAAATAAAATGGCTAACTTAAATCACCGAGGTAACATTAATAGCGGACACTACAATCCGAAATATCTATTAAAAAACAAACTATTTTCAGAACAATCCCTTTCTCTTTTTTATGCCCTCATTGATTATCTCAAATTCAAATCTTTTTTCTGGCAAGCTTCTATGCTTGACAAGCATGGCTTTTCTTCTGCCATGCTGAAGATTTTCTAATTTCAAGATGCATTTTGCCCAGTACTTTATGATATCCCCCCCAACCATGTTAAATGATTTTTGTTTTCCCTGCATAATCTCTTCTTCTGTCAAGAATTCACCATAAACCTGATCAGTGCATAGGACAGCAACATTTTTCGTCCTTGCAATTCCAGAAAGAATTCTGAGTTGTTTTGCCAACATTCTATTAATTATATGGACTTTATCAAAATTTTTCTCAGAAGAAGCTTGTCCCAATTCTAGCCTGTATAACATCACTAATGAATCAACCACAATCAAGCTGACATTTTTATTAATCAGGCTTTCAAGTTTGTCAAAAGCCATTTTTTGCTCATAAAAACTAGTAGCTTTAATCATAACAATGTTTTTCAAGATTTTTTCATCTTCAACAAGCTGTTTCAACCTTTCTACTGAAAAACCTCCCTCAGTGTCTATAAAAACAACTTTCTTTCCTAGGGCAGCCTGTTCTGCTGCAGCAATCAGGCAAAGATTCGTCTTTCCACAACCAGCTGGCCCATAAAACACAGTTATTATGTCAGTATCATAACCTCCAGAAAGCCATTCATCTAATTCTGATGAACCAGAACTTATTTTTCCCTTATCCATGACTTTTCAGCACTCTATAGAATTTAAGTTTTATTGTAGTTATTTATTATCATTAAAGATCGTGAGTTCTAACAATGACCCTATTCTCTGCAAAATCCTTCTTTTTTACAAAGCTTTGATAAACAAAGCAAGAATTACTATTTGTTGGAATACCACAATCATTGCAAACTCGATCATGATATTTCATAAGAGCATTTAAGTGATGGTCTCCAGTAAATAAAAACACAGGTTTTATTCTCAAATTTGCCAAGTATAAAAAAGCAGAAAGTAAGAAGAGGTCAGTATCACCAGGGTTCTTGTATCTATCGTTTCCAAGTTCTTCAGAAACCTGCCTGAAACCATTATATAATCCACTAAATAAATCGCTGCTACGCATTTCCCTTAAATGCCCTTCTAATCCATTAAAGTTCCTTACTCTAAAAACGCGTTCATTCATCTGAACATAACCCTTAATCAATTCTCTTGAAAGATCTCTAAACAATCTTAAAACCTCTTCTCTTCTCTTCGGATTTCCGCCCAAAGCTTCAGCCTTAGCCGGATTCTTTAATCTAAAATCACATCTATCATGAAGAATATCTAAAAATCTAAGCAACCCCCTAAATTCCTTTTGATCTATATAACTTCCTCCAACAGAAAAAGCAAAACCCCTGATTCTATTAAAATATCCCCTACAATACTCAGATACCTGCTCAGCATGCTCTCCAATAGAATCTAAATTATGTAAGATATCTTCGAATAAGTCAATATTTGGTTTTCCACTCACTTGGATTGGAGGAAATAAAATTGAGGTATCTAAAAGAGAATAAGAACGACCTTTAAAAGTCGGACCGATAACGCATTTGACTGAATGATAAAGGGCGTCTATAAACGTATTAAAATCAGGCAAAAAAAATGGCCCGACATCCAAACGAAATACTCCAAAATACCTTAGTTTAACACTGGGATCGATTTGCTCATTTTCTAAAATTCCCATTTCCCAAAAGTTTATGAACCCTTTTAAACAATCGCATTAAAAAAAAGCATATTTTACTTTATAGAAAAATTTAAAAAGAAATAATCTCTTTCAGATAAATAAAAAGATGGAACCAATAAAACCAATTTTGATT
>Ga0233422_10000777_pt1 | contig 15102 bp, 14 predicted proteins | sample Watercolumn_Mata_2_FD_182724 | JGI IMG/M metagenome (GOLD analysis project Ga0233422, IMG submission 182724) | Freshwater microbial communities from Lake Matano, South Sulawesi, Indonesia - Watercolumn_Matano_2014_110_MG | ecosystem: Environmental > Aquatic > Freshwater > Lake | place...
GGATGTTGGGATTCAATGATCAGAACGTTCCCCATTCTTCACTTCCCGCGAAACAGCCGTCTCCGCACAAAAACCGGAATATCCGGGCGATCCGCTTTCTTTTTTCCATGCTGTCCCTGCTCCGGGACACCATGACCTGGAATTTTTCGGATTTCAAATCGTGGAAAAAGGCCCGCGCGGCCGCCTTCCGTTCCTCTTCCGTGGCTGCTGCATGGTGTATCTTCGCAAGATCCCCTGCATCCAGCCAATACCCCCCGCATTTGGGGCATTCGTCGACCTCCACGTTTCTCTTGCTGCTGTGGAAATGCCTCATCATCATGGTGCCGTAGCAGCGGGGGCACATGCGCCTGGCCGTGTGATCGGCCTTGATATAATGATCCCTGCGGACATAAAGAAGGTCCCTGCCTTTTCCCTCATGATTCTCGTTCACCCTTTTCAGCTCGTAGAGGTCGAACCAGATGCCGCCGCAACCCCCGTCACAAACCACCACCAGGATATTGTCCACCATTTTCTCGGTCAGATCGTTGACGCAGGCCGGACATTTCATGGCCGTCTCTCCGTTTTATTTGCTCCGCTTCCGAAACGAAAACCCTTTTAAAAACGCCGCAAGAGGCCGATTCTGTATTCGAATCCCGAAACCGCCAATCCGTTCTCGAACGATCCTGACATGAATCCGATGTACAGCGGCGTCTTCCAGCTTCGGGACAGGGAAAATTCCGGCGCAACGCCCATGCCCATGATCCCGAGCAGCAACGGCCGGCCGTAGGATGCGTATTCCGCCTCCAGACCCAGAGAAAATCCGGATCCCAAGGGCAATTGGTACCCGGCAAAGAGATGGATCTGGGCCGGATAGGTCCTGTCCTTTTCCATGACCAGGCCGCCCGCCTCGGCTATCTGGCTTCTGGCCCTGCTGCGGTACCTGGCCAGCACCCGAAGCCTCTTCCATCCGAAATATTTCTGAAACTGAAGGGACAACACGACTTTTTCTCCCGGACGATGCACTTCCTGGTCCCCGATTTTATCGGTGCCGTATATCGTGTAAATGACATCCGCCGCGAGAGTCGTGAGTTCCGCAAGCTTCGCATCCACGCCTCCGGTCAGGAGGATTTCATGCCCCGGGTACCAGGTCTCGTCCAAATCCCTGATGAATTGATAGCCCCCCTTGTACTGATAACTTGCGCCCAGGCCCAACACCAGGATTTCGCTCAGGGGGCGCACCCATGTCACGCCCGGAGAGAGGTTGAACCCCTGCCCCAGGTTGGGGACATCGAAATTCAAGAAAGGCCTGGCGAGATGAACCGAAGTCAGGAATTCCTCTTGGGTCAGCGTTTTTTTACCGCTCGGCAGGTTGATGGCGATCCCGAACAGCAGATTCGCAGAACTCCAATGATAATTGAAAAAAACCTGCGTGTCCACAAGGCCCTGCAGAACGGCCAGCTCGTCCCCGCCTGCGGATGCATGTCCGGTGAAAATGCTCAGGGATGCCTGCCTGCCCAGGGGCCAGTATACCTGCAGGGGCGTGTTGAACTCGTAGGATCCATCGAAAGCCCTGGATATCCAATTCTGGTAGCAGACCTGAACGGATGCAAAGCGCTCCTGGCTGATGACCGCTTCCTGGCCGTGTGCTGAGGAAGCAAGTCCCAGAAAAAAGACCAGGCCGCTGATGCGATGTTTCATGGAATCCTCCGGAAAAGGAAACCCCTTGTCCTGTTCAGCGGACCAAAACCATCTTCCGCACTGCCCGGAATGGTCCTGCCTTGAGTCTGCATAAATAAACGCCGCTGGGCTGCTTCCTGCCGCCTCCCGTGCCGTCCCAGATGGCCTCGTGCGGGCCTGCATCCTGTACGCAAGAGGCCAGGATGCAGACACCGCGGCCCAGCACATCCAGAATTTCCAGTGTTACGGGAACGCGTTCGGCCAGGGTATAGGACAGCCGCGTTTCCGGGTTGAAAGGGTTCGGCGTGTTCTGGTTCAGGCTGTACGCATAGGGGAAGAGAGGAATATTTCCCCTCTTGCCCTCTGCAAAATGCTCGAGGCCTGCTATCAGACGCAGCTGCCTTTCTCGCTCGGATTTGAGCAAGGGGACATCCGCCTTCCCGCCCTCTATCGGCAACAGGCACCCCCTGTCGAGGTCCAGGAGCCAGCAGCCGAAACCCTCCGGCATCCTCGAGAGGAAATCAAGCTTCAGGCATAGTCTTTCACCCGAAACCTGAAATCCCGCGATTTCCAGGTCCCATACAGCCCCTTCATGGCTCAGCGCCTTCCAGTTTCCCGAATACCGGATACCCTCTTCCAGTATGCTCAGGGCGAGGGATTCCCGTATCGGCGGAGCCTCCGGGAAATCGGTCCGGTCCAGCCCTTCTCTGGACCTGCCCCTCATTCCGATGAAATTTTGATCGTCCCGCGCCCATGAACCAGGTTCGGTCAGATCCAGACGGATTGTAAATTCCCCCTCCTGCCGGGGACCTGAAAAATCCTCTTTCGGCAGGGCGGATGCCTCCACCGGCGGTACGGACAGCATCACAACGCCGGCCGTGCCATTGTATACGAAATACCCTTCCCCCGGAATCCAGAGATCATTGTCCAGATAATTGTAGCTGCCGTTTCTCCATGAAACAGGCGCATACACGGAATCCGAATTGGCGATCTGTGCCCAGGACACAGTGAAGGCAAAGGGATTGGCGATCTGATTCCATCCCGGTGTCAAGGGGATGGAGAAAGGAAGCAGGCCCGGTGTGGAAAATGCCCCTTCGATATCGATTGAGACCGAATCCCGGCAGATGATCCAGTAGGCGCTTCCCGGTTCAAACTCCGAAAGAGAGTCGTTTGCCGAATACTCGATGTAGCGCCCGTTCAGCCAGCGGAACAGGCGCCATCTCTTGATGTTGTATTCTCCCAGGTCGTCGGAGAGCTGTGAGCCGATGCGCCTGTCATCCAGCTCAAACGGGATTGAAAACATGAGATAATCCGACCCGGAGAAACGCCTGGAGTCCCCTTCGGCGGGGACGCCGACCGGTATCCAGTCGGCGGATGTGTCCGGGGCCCCTGCAATGTAAGTGATCTGTCCCTGCGCATTTTTTGAAGCGATATAATAAATCAAGCCGGATGGGGCCAGGGCCGAGGCAGGCAGGGAGGCCTGGTACTGGGAAGCTGCATTCGTGCAAAGGGTGGAGTCCCATTCGCTCCTGCCGCCTTGCCTGAAAAACAGGATCACCTGTTCGCCTTCAGGCGCCGGATCGATTTGAAAGGCGAACGCGAGGGGACTCCCGGAATACACCCGTTCCTGCATACCCACTGTGGTGACATTGAACTGGATTCCGTCGCCTGTGATGTACAGGGTGTCGGGCGATGTCGGGGAATTGGAGAGGACGACCAGGGCCGCGCCGTACGTCAGCGAGCCCTGGGGCGTGAAAACAACGGAGTATTGCGCGGAGTCCCCGACCGCAATATCGCCGCCCTGAAAACCGCCCCCTATTTCATACATGCCCGGTATATATTCCACGATGCTCATAGAAGATACGATCAGGGGATAGGTGCCCCGGTTGACGATCTCCCCGGTCAGGCTCTTGGAATTCCCCGTATTGACGCGGCCGAAAAACATGTACCTGGGATTGAGGCTGAGCTCTGCCATTACCGCATTCCCCGTGAGGACAACCGTATCGGGCGAAGACTCCGCATTGCTCTCGATGATCAAGTAGGCCGTATGGGAACCTGTTGAAGAGGGATTGTAACGGACATCCAGATCCCGGGATCCGGAGGGGATCAGGGTACCGCTGACATCGTTGAGAACAGTGAAAGACGAGGCGGCGGGCCCTGCCAGCCCCACGATACCGATCAGGGCCTCAGCCGAGCCGTTGTTGGAAACGGAAAGCCTTCGCGTGCCTGTCGTGCCCGGGAGCAGGGTGCCGTATTTCAGGGAATCCGTGCTGAAGGAGAGCAGGGGGGTTCCAGACATGCCTGCCGGGTATAGAACCAGGCCGGATGCAGCGGCGAACCAGGGCCTCCTGAGGCCGTCCAAGGCAATGGCGTTGATCCGGTTCGCCGGAAGGCCGGAATTCGCGTTGTTGAAAACCGTGTTTTCCTCAGGTGAAAAACGCACAAGACCGTCTTGCGTTCCCACCCAGAGGACGCCTGAGGCAGCCGCCTGCACGGACAAGACGGAATCCGAGGGCAGCGGTGAATTGTCCGCTGTGTGAAGCTCCCATGCGGCTCCGTCATAATGCACCAGCCCCTTCAAAGTGGCAGCCCAGAGATTTCCCGAAACATCGGTCTCCAGATCCTCGATTTCCGCATCGGGCAGGCTGGAATTCAACGAATCGAAGACGGCCCAATCCGTCCCGTTGAAGTGGAAAAGCGTGCTGCCCCCGTCCTGATAAGTCCTCGCCGCCCAGACATTTCCGGCGTTTTGAACGGCGATGCGGCCGATGCTGTTATCTGGAAGCCCGGAATTGCCCATGTTGTAGATCTGCCAGGAGACACCGTTGTACCGGCCGATGCCCGAATAGGTGGCTATCCAGAAATTCCCGTTTTCATCCATGTCCGCGTCCAGCACTTCATTGTCCGGCACGGCCGAATTGGAAGTATTGAAAATATCCCAGGCACTGCCGCCGTATCGGGCAACGCCTCCGCCGTTTGTCGCAACGAAAACAGAACCGGCCGATCCGCCGGCGAGAGAAGAAATGGGGAAGTCCGGCAGACCGGAATTGTCGGCATTGAAATGGGACCAGTCGCTCCCGTTGAAATAATCCAGCTGGTAAGATCCAGTCCTTTCATTGTAAAGGCCGGCCCAGATGTCTCCGCTGCCCGGACTTCCTGTGATATGCTGCACCTGATTGGAGGCCAGACCGGAGTTGGACGTGGTGAAATTCGAATCCCATGCGGAACCGTCGAACCGGCTGATGCCGGACCGGCCTGTTCCCGCCCAGACAGAGGAAGTCCCGTCCACATAAAAGCAGCTCACCCAGTTCTGGGGCATCTCGGAATTGCTCGTATCGTACACGGTCCATGTCTGCAAACCGTCAAATCGTGCCGCACCGGACATCAGAGTACCGGCCCAGATATGGCCGCTGGAGCCCACGGCGAGGGCCTCCACATACATGCTGGGAAGCCCGGAATTCTGCGGTGTGTAATAGGTCCAGCTGGTGCCGACATATCTGGCCAGGCCGAAACTCTGAACCGCGATCCAGGGCGATCCCGTGTTGTCCACAGCAATGTCGTTGATGACATTGGTCTCGACGGAGAATGTCTGCCAGCTGACACCTCGGTCGAACATCGCCACGCCGCCGCCGTCTGTTCCGATCCACAGGTTGCTGTTTGGATCAACGGCCAGGCATGTGACGCTGTTGTTCGGGAGGAAAGAATTCGACGAGGTATACACGGTCCATCCCGTTGCCGTGAGCCTGGCAAGGCCCTGATTCGTGGCGATCCACTGGCTGTTCACCCCGTCCCAGAGGATGTCCCGTACCTCGTTGCCCGGCAGAGGCGAATTGGAACTGTTGTAGTTCGTCCAGGAATTGCCGTTCTTGATCACAAAGCCGCTCGAACCTGTACCGATTCCGAGGGAATTCCCTGTTAGGGGATCGAGTATGGAAACACAGGTCAGGTCCAGTGAGGGAAGGCCGGAATTCGTTTTTGTATAAACGAAAAAAGAACCGTCGGTTTTGTCGATCCGGGCCAACCCTCCGCCGGTGGCCACCCACAGGGAATCGCCGAATGAGACGATCCCTCCGATTTCATCCCCGTTCGTATAATTGATCCAGCCCGGGTATTGTCCCTGAAGGGGCGCGGCGAAAAAAGCCAACCCGGTCATCAGGATGAATAGCTTATTCATGGTTCAATCCTTCTTCATTGCCGATGCGGCTGGTTCACGGTGCCGGCGGAAGGGACGGGGGATCAGGAGGTGTTTCCAGGTCTTCCAGCGCCGTGCCCCAATCGATTCTGTCCATGTCCGGAAGGGACAGGGCTTCCTCGATCGAGGCGCCGCCGGTTTCGGCGATGGCGCTCTCCTCCGGGGATTTCCTCGAATCCACTCCGGTCCGAATCATGCTGCCCAGGTCTTGATGCACGGTCTGCATGCGGCGCGCCTCGAGCATCTGCCGATTGATGTCCGGAGGCATGTCGCGGAAATCCCGGCTCTCCCGCTCCGTGATAACATCTCCGAAACGCAACGCCTTGCGGTCCTCGCTCCTGGACAAGATCTGTGTGACTGCGCTTTTCTCAACCGCTCTCTGAAACCGGGGGTCCAGCCTGGCAGCCTGATTGTAAAATTCAACAGCCTGGGCGAATCGCCCTTGGTCCTCCATTTCCAGGCCGTTGCAGTAGGCCATGAAAGCCTGCAGGTTCTGTGTTGGAAAAGACTGAATCTGCTCTTTTTCTGACGGAGAAACCGGTATGCCCATCTCGCCGATCACCTTGAAGACCAGATCTTTCTCCAGTAAAAAAACGTTTTTAACCGCATCCTGGAGGGTGATGGGATCGGAGTACCGGTTGTTGATCACATCGCCGTACACAACATCCATTTGCATCCGGTTCTTTTCGCCGGTCGTGAAATCGCCGAAAACAACCTTCCCTGCCCCGATCATGCGTCCATATGCGGGTGCTTGATCGTCCCCGGTCAGACCGGCTTGGCCCAGGGCTATCTCGTCCATCAGTGCCTGTACCCGCAGCCGTTCGACGACCTGCAGGCTCTTGATCTGGCTGAGGTCTGTCATGATCATTTCGGCTATCCCTTTCCCCATGACAGCATACTGGGCATCCGCGCCTTTGTATTGAAGCGGCATGACCGCTACGGTTCTGGGAGTCGGAGGCTGCATGTCGAGAGTCTGTTCTCCATGAAGCCGGGCTCTGATATCCTCACGCATCCTCCGGCGCGTCAAAATCCTGTACCGCCCCTCCATGGCTTCGCGATAAGGCGAAGCCTGTGGAATCTTTATGTATTTGGAATACAGCCTCAGGGCGAGTGTAACCTTCTGCTTGGCCTCCAGAAACTGCCCCAGATAAAAAAGCGTCAATCCGTCCTCCGGATTGAGCCTGAAGGCCTTGACAAGGCAGGTCCCTGACCGGTCCGTCATGCCGTTTTCGAACAGCACGATGCCAAGCTCCCTCCAGGATTCCGCATCATCGGGATTGGCCTTCAACGCCTGAACCAGCGATACAACGGAAACACGCTCTACGCCGGTTGCCGGAACCGTCATGGCCAATATGAGCATGGCTGATCTGACAATCAAATGACGGCTCACGTGCATGGAATCCTCCTTCTTCATCCCAGGCAGCCGGATATTGTCCAGTTATGAAATCAAGTTGTTATTTCATTAAAAATAACAACTTTTTACGTAGAATGCCACAAAGAAAATCATATGCCCGTTCAAACGACGGTTTTTTCTTTTACTGCAAAATACGGGCCCACTCTGTTCCTTCCGGCTCTCCTTGACTTTATGAGGCCAGGGATGTATATTGAAACGCTCCGGAAGGGAGCTGCCGGGCAATCTTTGGAATGTCGGGAAGAAGACTTTTGTATTCATTCGCTCATGCTGTGCCAGGCCGCGGGAATGCACGCTCCGTCGGCTCCGATGGAAATCGGAATCATGAAGAAAAGACACGGTCGGGGCCTTATGTATCGAAGCACAAGATACCAAAGGGAATGGAAATAAAATGAATCGCATGAAAGCGCTGGTTAAAAAAGAGGCCCGGCCCGGCATATGGCTGGATGAGGTTCCTGTGCCGGAATACGGGAACAACGACATTCTGATCAAGGTATCCAAGACCGCGATATGCGGGACGGATCTGCACATCTACAAATGGGACGCCTGGGCGCAGCGTACCATACGCATCCCCCGCGTCATCGGCCATGAATTCGTGGGCGTCGTCGCTGAAAAAGGGATCAATGTCACCGGATTCGAGATCGGAGACAGGGTTTCCGCAGAAGGTCACATCTTTTGCGGCCAGTGCAGGAGCTGCAGGGCGGGCAGAAGGCATCTGTGCACCAAGGCGGTCGGCATCGGCGTGAACCGGGACGGCTGCTTTGCGGAGTATGTGTCCGTGCCCGCCCAGAATGCCTGGCACGTGCATAAAAGCATCCCGTCTGAAATAGCTGCCTTCTTCGACCCGTTCGGAAACGCCACGCATTGCGCCCTCTCCTTCGACCTGGTCGGCGAGGACGTTCTGATAACAGGCGCAGGGCCCATCGGCCTGATTTCCGCGGCCATCGCCCGCCACGTCGGAGCCCGGAACGTGGTGATCACGGACGTGAACGAATACAGGCTTAACCTGGCGCTGAAACTCGGCGCCACACGCGCGGAAAATGTCCGTCAGAAATCGATACGTGAATGCAGGGAAGAGCTCGGCATGCTGGGTTTCGACATCGGACTGGAGATGTCTGGAGACCCCACTGCATTCGAGGGGATGCTCGAGAACATGTATCACGGCGGCAGGATCGCCCTGCTCGGTTTCCTGCCCCCCATGACCCAGATCGACTGGGACCAGATCATATTCAAGGGCCTGACCATCAAGGGTATTTACGGCAGGGAAATTTTCGAAACCTGGTACAAGATGGAAACCATGCTTAAGAGCGGGCTGGACATCTCGCCGGTACTCACTCACCGGTTCCCCTTCATGGAATTTCAGAAGGGCTTTGATGTCATGGCATCCGGACAATGCGGTAAAGTCGTGCTTGAGCTGGAGTGACCGGATCGATCTCCTGCGAAAAGGATGCAAAATGAGCAAACTTCTGCGCGGACTGGCTGCAGGCTGGGGAGCCAAAAAGCTCGGCGGCGGTTGTTTGGCCACCCTCATCATCTTTCTTGTCCTCTGGTGGCTGCTGGGGCATTTCGGGATTTTCAAATAATGAGAGGACCCATCGGCTGTCGCCGGATGTCATCTGCCTTTCCTGTCCTTTCGCCAGGGATGATCCCCGCAGAGCAAAACCATTCCGACTGATCTTCTTGCCCGGTATGAAATTTTTCTTGCTGGCCATGTCCCAATTGATTGGTTTTCCATTCATCATCTCCAAAATTTGATTTTGTAGTTCTCTGCCGTAAACGAACGGGAATCTTCGATACACAGAGAAAGGGCTTTTGTATTCGTTCGCTTACCCCGCGGTAAACTGCGGGGAATGCGCTCGCTGCCAGACTCATCACCGATTATTATCCTTTGAGGCGTTATGAAAAAAAACAAGCCCGGTTACGTGGGATCCATCATCCTCGAAGCCATATCCATCATCCTGGCCGTCCTTCTTGGATTCATCGTGAACCAGTGGAGGGAGAATCACAACGAGAAAAAAAGGGCGGAAGCGGCCTTCCAGCGAATCCTCCAGGAAATCGGACAGAATCGTGCGCATCTGGAAGAAAAACAGAACTATTATTTAAAAATGACCGGCCTGCTGGACAGTCTGATGGCCCTTCCGAAGCCTTTTCACACACCCGACATGAGCACGGGGTGGCGGGGGATCAATCCCCCCGTGTTAAGCGAGTCCGCATTCCAAACCGCATCATCCACCGGCGTGATTTCTTCATTCGATTTTCATCTGGCCGAGAGGATCTCAAAAATTTACTCGATACAGGATGATCTTCAGAAACTGACAACTGCATCGTTGAACTCGACGATCACGGGGGATTTGAACAATTATCAATCCTTGTCTGTTACATTGATTATCTATTTGGAATTGATCAGAAGCTGGATGGGTGCAGCCGGTTCATTCGAGCCCGAGAGGGTCAGAGACTTGAAGGAAAATGAAATTCCGGGTTCTTAAATTTGAAGGTCCGGCCTGTGAAGTCATATCTAAGAAACTGCCTGCCGGGATAAACAAGGGGAAATCATGAAAACAAACCGAATGGAAAAAGATCTTCCGGTTTCCATTGAAAAACACGGTTGGCGTTACCATCATCTGGGTATCCCGTCATCCATACCCCGGCAGAATGAAAAATACATAGCATGCTGTAAAATGTATGTCTCCGGTTTTGAAACGAGTGAGTTCGGGATTGAATGGATGAGATTTGAGGAAGACAGCCCTGTCCATGAAATGATCAAAAGAATACCCCATATTGCATTTGAAGTCGATGATCTGGAGGAGGCCATCCGGGGAAGAGAAATGATCGGATGCATATCTTCCCCCTCCCCTGGAATTCGCGTTGCAATGATCATCGAGAATGGAGCGCCTGTCGAGCTGTTGGAATTTGAACCATAAAACCGGATTCGGTCCCGGGGCATGCCTGAGACGATCACCCAGGAAACGCCTTTCCGTCGATTCCTGCGGTCCCATCCGTTTCGGTTTGGATCAGGAAAGAAAGATGAACAATCGACCGTTCGGGAGTCAGACGAATGGAGAAATCGAAAAGGAAAGTGATTTTTGAATGGATCGGCTTCTTCTGCAGCCTAATCGTTGTCATCATGTCCGCTGCAAACCTGGAAGGTGTGAAAAGCCGCGCACAATTGATCGGACTCATCGCCGGTTCCTTCGGAGCCGGCGCAACGCTCGCCAATCTCATCCGGCATCGTGCAGACCGGCGCAGACCCCCCAAATAGCCTGGGCATACGGCTCCTTCCTGGCAGTCCGCAGCCAGTCATCAACCGCTTCTCTCTTGGTTTATCGCTGCAGGATCCTGCTTGTGATGGAGCAGAAATCGGCCATTGGCATCACCGGACTCAGAAGGCCGGGAGCAGGCGGTGAGAGAACCAGCGGGAAACAAAAACCCCCGGACCGCGAACAGTCCGGGGGTTTTTCAATGGAATCGAGATTGAAGCTCCCCGCGGCAAGCCGCCGGGAATGCGCTTGCTGTCAGATCCAGGGACCGAAACGGTTTTCCCGGTCCCGCTAATTCAGATATATCGCAACGGTCAGGAATCCGCTGCTGCCGAGACTGATGCCGGATGACTTGCTTTCGCTCTTGCTCCATTCGGTGGCTGACCCGCTTTTCGACTTGCTCTCCGTGGATCGCTTCCCGTATCCCAGGTGGTATTCTCCGGACAGAGAAAAATTTTTCTTCAGGAAGATTTCAACGCCGATGATGCCCCTGACCTGAAGGCCCGTCGTGCTATGCTCCAGGATATCGGGTTCCGAGGTCTTCATATGGCCCGATTCCTCCTTCTGCTTGCTGCTGACATACCCGGCGCCTGCTCCGACAAAAGGCGTGATATTGCTCTTGTTCAGATGTTTGATGTAGTCCACCAGAACGCCGTATGTGGTTGAGGATTCGACAGGCCCGACATAATCCTGCACGGACGAAACATCCTCATCTTTCGAGGTGCCGAACACCAGCATGGGCCTGATCGCCGCATTTCCGCTCTTCATGAAAATTTTTGCCCCGATGCCTGAATAAGCGGAACCCCCGTTGTAACTGGCCAGACCCAGATTGCTCAATCCCGAAAAACCGAACAACAGCCCCTTGTCGAGCGTACGCATATCCTGCGCCGCAAGCATGGACACGCTCAGCACGAGCAGACAGACGAACACCTTCTTCATGGTTTCCTCCTTTCAAGTGGTTCAGGGTTGTCTCGCGGATGTTTGGACGAAAACCTCTTCCTCCGTCATCACGCTCATTCTCTCCATCATGCCATGGCTTTCAGATTCTTCAGGCACATCGCGATGCATTCGAGCGGCGGATAAACATCCTTCTCTTCCTCGATGATGTACCATTCCGTCCCGCCCGTGGTCGAGCAGATATTCAAAACCTGTTTCCAATCCATGTCGCCTTCACCCAAGATAGCCTTCGGATTGGTTTTTGAATATTCTTTGAGATGAACCGTGATCGATCTCCCCGGATATTTTTTCAGGTATTTGATGGGATCTCCCCCGCCGGACATCATGTTCCCGGTGTCTACCTGCATGATCACGTTTCTCCCCGTGGCTCCGAAAAGAATATCCCAGGGCTCCTCCCCCTCCAGGGGTTTTGTTTCGAAATCATGGTTGTGATACCCGATTCTCATGCCTTTCTGGGCCGCCTTTTCCGCGATCTCGTTGAACAGTTTGGCCAAATCCAGCCAATCCTGTTTGGTTTTCCGCTTCTCCTCGGGCAGCCACGGGACAATCAGGTTCGGGTTGCCGATGACCTTGTTAAATTCAATGGTTTTCTGCAGTTCGTCCCCCAGCAGCGTATCGAGCTGCGTATGCGTGCCGCAGCATTTCAATCCGTTTTCATCGAGCAGTTTTCTGAGCTGTTCTGCGGTGCGGCCGTAGTAATCTGCGAATTCCACGCCTTCGTATCCGATTTTTGCGACTTCAGCAAGGGTCTTTTCGAGATCCTTCTCGCATTCCCTGCGCACGGAATAGAGCTGAACACCGATCGGAATCCTGTCCTTGGGAGTTTTCGCACAGCCGGAAAGAAGGCCGGACTTTCCGGCCAGCGTGATCGCCGCCAGGGTCCCGGATCCTGTCCGGATGAAATCGCGGCGCGACACGGAATGTTGGAACCGTTCCATCCCATCCTCCGATTCTTCAACGAGTGAATGTTTCACAAACGGATGCTGAAAAGCAAAAAGGACTTCAAGCCTGATACAGATGTTTGAGGTCCGCGCCGGCAAGATCGATGAAGAAGGATCCGATCGCCGTTGTCAGGGCGTCGAGATACCTCCTGCCCTTCTCTGCCGTTGCTTCAGCCGGGTTGCCGATGCCCGTGTCCTCAGTGGCTTTCGGCCAATCCCTCTGCGCCCATGCAAGCCCTTCGCGCAATCCGCGCAGCTTGAATGGCCTGGCACGGCCGTTTCCCGCCTCCTCCAGCGGCAGCATCCAATCCGGGGAAATGACCATGATGTTGCTGGTTTCCATTTCCCCGCCGTGCTCGCCTAGGTCCTTGAAAAAGTGTTCCTGTTTGAGCGCCTGATACCAGTTGATCAGGCACAAGAACATTTCAGGATATGCGGCCTGTATTTCCCTGATGATGGGTTTGAAATCATTTCCGCCATGGCCGTTTAAAACGACGAGCTTTCTGAAGCCCTGGTGAAAAAGAGACTGGCTGATGTCCCTGAGAATGGCTGCCTGCGTACCGGGATAGATGTTGACATCCAGTTTGATATCCATCTGGCCGGTGTTCACTCCGTATGGGACTGCCGGCAGAACGATGACCTTTATGCCTTTTTCCCAAGCGATTCGGGCGGACTCCGCCGCGATATAATCGCTCTGGAGCACATCGGTCCCGTACGGCAGATGGTAATTATGCGCCTCGACGGCGCCCCACGGCAGCACTGCAACCTCGAAATCGGTCCCCTTCACAGCTTTCCAGTTGGTTTCAAAAAGGATGTAAGGCCTGCCGGTCATGTATTTTTTCCCGGGATCTTCCCTTGATGTTCTTTCCCGAATTGCCGATGCGCTCTTCGTGATCATCCGGCCTGAAGGACGTTTGACCGATGGGAGATTATAGCAATTCCAAATAATAAATGCAAGGCTGAAAATGGGACGGACCCGGATAGAAGTATTGATCCTGAATCCCGGGTGTTGTATATTCCAGTCTGAGTGAGGTCAAGATGATCCTGCTTTCCACTGAAACCTGCATCGAGTATTGCGAGCCCGGTCATCCCGAATCCCCGGAGCGGATCCGTTCGATTCATCCGCTGCTGAGATCGCAAGGTTTTTCTTTCGTTGAACCGTCCCCGGCTAGTGAGGGGGATATCCTGGCGGCTCATCATTCAAACCTGGTCGATTCCGTGAAAAAGGGCGTCATCGAGGATGCAGACACGCCGGCCCTTCCGGGCATCTATCGGTATGCCTCCCTTTCCGCTGGAGCGGCTATTCAGGCGGCTCGGTCTGCCTTCGAAGGAGAGAACGCATTTTCCATCATGCGGCCACCCGGGCATCATGCAACGCGCAGGCGCATGATGGGATTCTGCTATTTCAACAACATTGCTATCGCATGCGCCAAAATCCTCAACGATTACCCTTTAAAACGTTTGGCAGTCCTGGACATCGATGTCCATCACGGCAACGGTACAGAGGACATTTTTTTCGGGAATGAGCGGGTTCTCTTCGTATCCCTGCATCAGGTCCCGTTGTACCCCGGAACCGGCCTGCATTCCAAAGGGAATTGCCTGAATTATCCCGTCAGGCCCGGAACGGCAGGTGCGGAATACATGGGAATCCTGAAGGATGCCTGTGCAGGGATATCGAAATTCAAGCCGGAATTGCTGGCCGTATCCGCCGGATTTGATACGTACGCCCTGGACCCGCTTGCAGAGCTTGAGCTGGACCTTCCTGTTTATGAGGAAATCGGAGGGCTGATCGCGGATCTTCACATCCCGTTATTCTGCGTATTGGAAGGCGGATACAGCAGGGACCTGGCGAAATGTGTGCTTCGCTTCATCAGAGGATTGACGGCATGAAGGATCCATTGCCAGGAGCATCTGTCCTGAAGCGATGCGGAAATAAAAATTCCCCGCCGTTGAACTGACGGGGAATCGCCCGGAGCCTGGAAAAATATGCCCGGCTCAGCCGCCTGACCCGCCTCAAAGGATCAAGACCGCGCCTTCTGTCCGGTTGACTTGAAGACTACTGTGCAGCCTGTATAGGCACGGACACTTCCACGGTTCCGCTCCACTGCCCCTTTTCATCCGCCACCGGCATGCTCAGAAATTTCTCCATGACAGGGCCGGCAAACACATACTTGTTCTGGCCGATCCACTGAAACAAGGTCTGGAAAGCCTTTGCGCCTTCCGCTTCATAGGGACCGGTGTAAGTCAGAACCGCCACTTTTTCGAATTCCCACTTCTTCAGTTTCAGAGGCGGGCTCAATTTGACTGTTTCCGAACAGGGCAGTCCCAAATCCCATTTCAACTGTTCCTGCGGTGTATTTTCAGGACTGTTGAAATAGAGCCCGAACGGCGGCTGATCCATGGCAACGCCCTGGGCGCCCGCATTCTGGTACAAATCCTGGAAAGCCTGGCTGTGCTGGTCGTAACTGCCGGTCATCTCCAGGGCGGCGTACATGAACGGTGCCACATCTTTTGCCTGAACGACCGGTACAGGTTTTTCGACTGCGTTTGTAGCCTCCTGGCCGAAAGCGGAAAAGACCAGGCCTGCAACGACTGCGAATCCAACCGATTTCATCCTGGATGTCATCATTGGTTTTCTCCCCATGGTTAAGAAAAACGGTCTGTTTACTATACGTAACACTGCGATCA
>Ga0233422_10000778_pt1 | contig 15100 bp, 19 predicted proteins | sample Watercolumn_Mata_2_FD_182724 | JGI IMG/M metagenome (GOLD analysis project Ga0233422, IMG submission 182724) | Freshwater microbial communities from Lake Matano, South Sulawesi, Indonesia - Watercolumn_Matano_2014_110_MG | ecosystem: Environmental > Aquatic > Freshwater > Lake | place...
CGCAAATTTTCCAAAAAAGAAGCACAAAAACTTCATATTCCGTATAAAGACCTTTCTCTCGTCAGGTGGGAAACGAAAAACCGGCAGTTTAATATGCTTTATGAAGGCATTATCCATGCTGATTGGATAAATACCGTATCCCCAACGTATCTTAAGGAAATCCAAACCGAAGAGGGTGGAGCGGGACTTGATGAAGTTATCCGGAAATATAGCAACAAAATATCCGCAATTCTTAACGGTATTGATTATACCCTTAAAAATCCGGAAACAAACATGGAACTTGCTGCACGATATTCGGTTAAACAAGAGCTAGTTGTAAAAGATACCTCAGTTATCGATCCCGTGATTGGCAAACGGAAGAATAAAATTATCTTACAGAAGCGATTGGGCTTGCCGTTGAGTGAGGGGATTCCGGTCATCGGATTTATCGGACGTATGGATCCCAGACAAAAGGGAATAGAGCTCATTCACCGGATGATTGTACGCCAAAAGGAAAAGCACTGTCAGTACGTTATTATGGGGCAAGGAGATGAATTATGGGAAGAACGGTTCCAAAAACTCCATGCATTTTACCCAAATCGGGTTGCAGTTGTGACAGCATATAATGATGCGCTTGCCCCTTTTATTTATGCGGGGAGCGACTTCATGATGATACCGTCGCATTTTGAACCATGCTGTCTTATTCAAATGCACGCCATGCGATACGGTGCCATCCCTATTGTGCGTGAAACAGGAGGACTGACAGATACGGTTATTGACGGGAAAAATGGGTTTGTTTTTACATCTCCCACGTCATTTGAACTTGAGCGCACAATTTTGAAAGCTATTCGTATCAAACGAGCTCATCCCAAACGCTTCGCACAGATGGTTAAGGCTGCTATGAACAGAGATTTTTCATGGAATGAATCTGCAAAGCAATATTTAGACGTATATAAGAGGATAACTTCATAAGCTCATTTCATTTTATTTATAAGAGTTGTATGATATCGGACAATACATTAATTCTTACGTAGTATAACATTTACGTATAGAATATAAAGTAGTGTTTTAGCTTGCCAAAACAGCCCAAATATATATATTCATGCGTTAGAATATAAAATATGAATAGTGTGAATAAACGTAAATAGTTATGAAACAAGTTGATGATTTATTAGAAAATCTTGGGTTGTCTGAGCCGGAAATCAAAATCTACCTCAAACTCCTTGAGCTTGGCCGTTGTTCAATAACCGAACTTGCGCACGCTCTTTCCATGAACAGGGTTACGGCATATTTCAATATAAAAAATCTTGTTGATATGGGTCTGATCACCCATATGAAGCAGGGGAGAAATCGGGAATTATCCGCGCAGTCGCCTGAAGCTCTTAAATACCTTATTGAACAAAAAGACCGTCACATACGGCACCTTAAAGAACAGTTTGAGGAAACGTATCCGATCCTTGCCGGTATGGTACCTGCCTCACATACGTCTGATCAGCATAAATTTGATGTGAAGTTTTATCAAGGTATGGCAGGTATTCGTGCCATATATGGGGAAGCATTAAAAGCAAAGGAATTACGGTCGTATGTAAATATAGAAAAAATTTATGAAATATTTCCTGAGAATGCAAAATTATTTCGGGATGCTGTTTACTCTCGTGGAGTATCTATGTGGGAGATAATAGAGGACTCTGTGATATCACGGAAAGATAGTGCGGAAAATGATCCGAAGCATTATTATTATAAATTTTTTCCTGCCGGATGGAAGTACTCAGAAATATTTGATTATATGATTTTTGAAGGGAAAATAGCAATGATAGCAGGTGAAAATGAGGCAAACGGAATTCTTATTATAAACGATAATATGTACAGGAATGCGAAAGCATTATTTGAACTTCTCTGGCAACTTCTTCCCGAACCAAAAGAAAGCCATATAGAGAAATAGAGAAAGAATAAGCTATATAAGTTCGGTAACGGTAATAGGTTTTCCTACAGTGTATTTTCCTTTTGGTAATACAAATACTTCGTCGGGACAGGGATAACCGGTTGAACCACATAATTCGTCTCGGTCTAATATTTCAGCATTCGATCGGATTTTCCGGTAATTTCTTGGTCTAATTTTACTACCGTCCTTTAATCGTGTTCCCGGAAGCGCAACCGGTACAAGATCCACGGGTTTCAGAACCCGATTCCCTCCAAAAATAACGCTTATAGGATCGCTATTACCAACGTTAACTCTCGCAATGAACAATCTATCAGCGTTTGGATGACGTTTGACTTCAATAATTTCACCTACAACCGGTTCTTTATTTATTACTTGTTGCATAAATAAATTATAATACATCTATGGTCGTTTTTTACAAACGACTTATTCATTTAGTAGTTCCGTAAGCTTGACTGGACACCTGCCAGGTGGATTAGCTTCGCACCTCCTCTTTTTATCGTAAGCAATCCAGCGCAAGTGTAAATCCTACGTCTTGTGCCTCTTTTTCCGTACAGAAGAATTGCTCCCCATATCCGCATCTAAAATAATCTGATTGTGTGACGGCAGGTTGGTAAGTGATAAAGTTGTTCCCGCGTAGCTTTATCAATATTACCTTTGATAACGCATTGAGAGTTTGGTGGAGTGGGGGAAATGTGCTTGCAGAGTGAAGAATGAATGCCGCGTAGATTTTGGGTAGCGTCTTTGTATACGGCCTTGAGTCGTTCATTATACGAATTTGGCGTATAATCAAGTCGTGCAAAACCGCTTTTAAGTATCTCCTCATTCACTAGTATTGACCCCACCCACACAAGCCCCATGCGTCTCCTATATATCGCGTTTTTCTTCTGTAATTCTTACTGTTTTGCGAAAAACTAAGCTCCGAAGCTTTTCTTTTGCTTCTTCTGATCCACAATTACCTAGCTCCGGTGCATCAGCTCCCAGAAACCGTACGCGGTTACCTTTTTATACGTAAATGTATCGCCGTCATGGACATTCACGACTCTCATCTCATTTAATGGGATATATAGTAGTAGCCGTTAAGCGTTAGGGAAGCAAGAAGAAGAACAAGTAACGTATGTTGCTTCATAATTTCTATCCTTAGTTACTTAAGTAACGAAAGCAACCTAATCCTGCTATAATTCTTTTATGAATTTGAAGATCGGAATTGTTGGTCTTCCCAATGCCGGAAAATCGACACTCTTTAACGCGCTTCTTAAGCGCGCTGTTGCAAATGTCGCACCGTACCCTTTTTGCACAATTGAACCCAATATCGGGGTTGTTCCCGTGCCGGATGTGAGACTTTTAAATCTTGCAGAAATTACCAAAATAGAGGAAAACATGGATTCACTTCCGCCGATCGTTCCTGCGGTTGTTGAGTTTGTTGATATCGCAGGGCTTGTCAAAGGTGCATCGCAGGGGGAGGGACTGGGAAATAAATTTCTCTCCCATATCCGTGAAGTACATATCATCGTTCATGTCCTTCGGTATTTTGACGATCCGTCGGTTGTTCATGTTGCCGGCACAGTTAACCCCGAGCGCGACAAGGAAATCATTGAAACCGAACTTATACTTGCAGATCTTCAGACACTTGAAAAGCAAGCGGAACCCAAAGGAAATGCGACAAAAGAACAGATATTCCGTTGGTCGGTTATCTGTAAGGCAAAAGACAGTCTCAATAACGGCAAATTAGCTTTAAACGTTATTACTGATCCGGAAGAAACTACCGCAATCCGTGATTTGCAATTATTAACAATGAAACCAATACTCTACGTTGCCAACGTATCGGAAAATCAATTCTCAAATCAACAAATTTTCAAATCAACAAATGATCAAATACTCCTAATATCCGCCAAAACGGAATCGGAGTTGGCAAGCTTAACATCTGATGAACAGATCGCGTATCTTCGTGAATTGGGTCTTGAATCATCAGGTCTTGACAGGCTTATTCGGAAATCATACGAGACGCTTGGGCTTATTTCATTTCTCACATGCGGTGTTAAAGAAGTTCGTGCATGGACCATTCGACGAAATGAAAAGGCGCTCATGGCAAGCGGAGAAATTCACACTGATTTTATGAAGAAATTTATCAAAGCAGATGTTATTTCCTATCGGGATTTTGTCTCACTCGGCGGCTGGAAAAAATCCCGTGACTTGGGTAAGGTGAGAAGCGAGGGAAAAGACTATTGTGTTCAAGATGGTGATGTAATTGAGTTTAAGATAGAAACATAAAAGACTTGTCTCACTGTTCCCTTCATGGTATGATCAATTCTTATGAAACGTCACTATCGATTAACGCTTATAGTCAAGCCGGAGACCGAAATTCTTGAAAAGCAGGCATCTGAAATCGTATCATCTCTCGTAGATGAAAATATTACTTTTTCCGGTATAAAAGTAGAGAATAAAAAGTCGCTGACATATCACATCAAAAAGCTGAATACCGGGACTTTTATCTATGCAGATCTTGAGGGGAATGCTATACGTGTACATGATATAGAAAAAAGAGTACAATTAAAACCGGAAATAGTACGGTTTCTTCTCACAAGTAAAAAATAATATGTCGACACGAAGTCTCAACAAAGTCCAACTCATAGGTAATCTTACCCGAGACCCAGAACTGCGGTATACACCAACCGGTGCTGCGGTGTGCACGATTGGTCTTGCGACGAACCGCACATGGACGACTGAATCCGGCGAGAAGAAGGAAGAAACTGAGTTTCACCGTGTCATTGCGTGGAATAAGCTTGCGGAACTTTGCAGTCAGCTTTTGGCAAAGGGAAGAAAGATCTATGTAGAAGGAAGACTCCGGACAAACACATGGCAGACAGCAGATGGAGCACAGCGTTCGACAACGGAAATAGTTATAGAGGATATGATTATTCTTGACTCGCGAAGGCCTGTTGTTTCGGAGGGCGAACATGTACAACCTGTTGATCAGGTATCACAAGCTCCCAGTCAACAACCTCCCCCTGTGACAGCTACCCAGTCTGCGAAAAAGAAATCCGACGACCAGAAAAAAGAAACAGAAAAAGTACCAAATCCACAGGATACAAAAACTCCAACTGAAGATATAAATCCAGACGACATTCCGTTTTAATATACATTTGAAATATGAAACCGTCTCGATCACCCAAACGCATCCGTCCTGTTGCTAGGAATTGTCCTTTCTGCAATACAAAAACGGAACCGGATGTCCACAATACACAAATCCTTTCCAAATATATAACGGAACGGGGGAAAATTCTGGGAAGAGCCAGAACCGGTATCTGCAGTAAGCATCAGCGACGCGTGGAACGGGCGATCAAACACGCCAGACATCTAGCGCTTCTACCTTTTATCGTCCGAGCCTAACCCTAAAATTTCTTCATTTATTTTTCAGGTATTTATTGTTATGATGGATATCTGTGAAGTCAATTGCCTTTTCAAAAATACGATCAATTATCATCATTATTGCCCTATGTATCCTCTCGGCAGGGGTTGGATACCGGTTCGGTGAACGACAGGCAAAGATTGTCCTCACATCCGATAAACGAATTGTCGTCAATCAGAAATCTCCGCCTTCGCTTTCAGTTGACTTTTCACTTTTTTGGGATGTTTGGCAGAGACTTTATCGTTCATACGTAGATAAGTCTGCGCTTAAACCTCAGGAAATGGTTTGGGGAGCGATTTCAGGTATGGTAAACGCACTTGATGATCCGTATACGATGTTTTTGCCTCCGAAAGACAATAAGGATTTTAAGGACGATTTGGGAGGTCAATTTGAAGGAATCGGAGCGCAGCTTGATATGAAGGACGGACATATTATTGTGGTGACGCCGCTCAAAGATTCACCTGCGCAGGATGCAGGCCTTAAACCTATGGATATCATACTTAAAGTTAACGATGAAGATGCCTCTGATTGGACGGTAGCAAAAGCAGTTTCAAAAATCAGGGGACCGAAGGGTACGACTGTGACACTCACGATTATTCATGAAAACACAACAAAACCCCTGTCAATTCCAATTGTCCGCAGTACAATAAAACTTCCCTCGGTAGAATCATGGGTGAAAGAGATATCCTCAATTCAGGAAATATTGGGTATTCCTTCACGAAACACGCTTATCCATAAAGGCGGAATGATAGCATATATTGCGCTTTCAAGATTCGGGGATCATACGAACGAGGATTGGTCGCAGGCAGTTATGAAGCTTGCAAAGAAATACGCCGAAAATCCCTTAATAAAAGGACTGGTTTTCGATCTTCGGAATAACCCCGGGGGGTATCTTGAGAGTTCAGTTTTTATCGCGAGTGAATTTATTAAATCAGGTACGATTGTCTCACAGGTTAACAGCGACGGCACGCGTCAGGATTATCCGGTGGAACATAAAGGACAACTTCTTACGATTCCGCTTGTCGTACTAATAAATAAAGGAAGCGCATCAGCAGCGGAAATTACGGCAGGTGCGCTTCGTGATCACAAGCGGGCTACACTAGTGGGAGAAGTATCATTCGGCAAAGGCTCAGTGCAAACGCCCGAAGATCTGCCCGGCGGAGCAGGTCTTCATATAACGACGGGGAAATGGTTGCTTCCCAACGGAGATTCTATCAATAAAAAGGGCGTCACACCCGATGTTATCATATCGATGGAAAATGCTACGGCGACAACGGATGCACAGCTTGCAAAGGCGATAGAAATATTATTACAATAATTTATTATTTTGGAGGTGTTCTATGGCAGAAAAATCATTCCGTGTTGAGAAGTTGATTCTCGTTATTGCAGTTATTCTTTTAGGATTCGGGGCGATGGTTAGTTCCGGCACGTGGGGACTTCGTTGGCAGATGTTGGAACGGTTTATACCGAAATTTTCAATAAATCAACCGCAAACACCGTCTCCTTCACAAAACATTCGGATTGTCAGCGAAGAATCAATCATAATTGACGTGGTAGATCGGACATCACCGGCAGTCGTAACGGTTAGCATAACCCAGACACAGAGAGTCGGGAGCATGTTTGAATTTAACCCATTTGATCCGTTTTCTCCGTTTCACGGGAGCGGTAGAACGACACAAAAAGTTGAACAGGACATCGGATCCGGATTTATCATTGACAGCAATGGTCTTGTTGTCACGAATAAACACGTTGTGAGCGATACACAATCCGCCTATCGCGTAATTACTAAAGACAATAAGACATACAGTGTTCTTAAAATCTATCGTGATCCTGCCAATGACCTGGCGATTCTTAAGATTAATCCACCGGCCGGTGGGCTGCCTGTAATGCAATTAGGCGATTCTGATAAGATTAAGGTTGGGCAGCTTGCCATCGCCATAGGAACTGCTCTCGGGGAGTTTCGATCGACTGTCACGACCGGTGTCATATCAGGAGTTGGTCGGGGGATTACAGCCGGTGATCCCATGGAGGGTGCAGCAGAGCGTCTAGATAATGTTATTCAGACAAGCGCAGCGATCAATCCTGGCAATTCCGGTGGGCCGCTTCTTAACTCAAGCGGACAAGTGATCGGGATAAATGTTGCTGTTTCCGGTGAAGGTCAGAATATTGGATTTGCGCTTCCCATAAATGTCGTAAAAGATGCAATTACAAATTTCAACACTACTGGACAGTTTAACAGACCATATCTTGGTGTACGGTATAAAATAGTTACAAAAGATGTCGCGGTTCTGAATGAGATTCCTGAAGGTGCATACATCATGGAAGTAATTAGTGGTAGTCCAGCGGATAAAGCAGGTATTAAGCAGGATGATATTATTACCAAACTTGATGGCGTTCGTCTTTCCGGTAGTAATGCAGAATTATCCAAAATAATTGCCAAAAAGAAAGTTGGGGATACCATTACCCTGACCGTCTGGCGCGATGGAAAGGAACAAACACTCAACGCATCTCTCGCGAGTCAGGAATAAGATCATTTATTGAGGAGATGTATTGCCTAGTAATGTTTCAGTTATTTTTTGTAGTTTTCCATCAATAATATCTTCGAGGTTATGCCATGATTTGTTGATACGGTGATCAGTGACGCGGTTTTGCGGAAAATTGTAGGTCCTGATTTTTTCCGCACGCATACCTCGGCCGATAATGCTTCTGGCAGCGCCAACTGTTTGGGCGGCTTTCATTTCCTCCCGCTCCCAGAGTTTTGCCCGCAGCATAGAAAGAGCAACCTGCCGATTTTGGTACTGGTCTCGTTCAGATTGGCATGATACAACAATCCCCGTCGATTTATGATATATTCGGACTGCGGAACTCACCTTATTGACATTTTGTCCGCCCTTTCCTCCGGAACGGAAAAATTCCCATGTAATATCCTCCGGACGGATATATACGTCTGATTCAGGTATTTCAGGCAGAACAGCGACAGTTGCTGTTGATGTATGGATTCTGCCGGACCGTTCCGTCGTCGGAATCCTTTGGACGCGATGTGTCCCTGCCTCATACTGGAGTTTTATGAAGGCATCAACACCATTTATCCTGATTGCGTTATCGGAAATTTCTTCTACGCGCCAGTTAAGGATATTTGCATAGCGCGTATACATACGCATGAGGTCCATCGCCCAAATTTTTGCTTCCTCCCCGCCGGGCCCCGGTCGGAATTCGAGAATCGTAACATTCGGATTCATATATCTAATAAGCAATAATTGCTTATTTATTATTGTTCATTGTTTATTGCTTATTTTATGCCCATGAGCATATCTTTGAGGGATTTTTGATTACGGAGTGATCTCTGACGTTCTTCTTTCTTTTTCTTTTTTTCTGCAAGTTCACCGGATTTGGCTGCTGCTGCGCGTTGCTTAGCTTGGAATTTTTCCACACGCCCGAGCGTATCGACAAATTTCATTTCGCCGGTGAAAAACGGATGACACTTGGAACAGATCTCAACCCGTATTTCCGGCTTTGTGGATCCAACAGTAAATGTATTACCGCAAGCGCAGACAACTTTCGCTGCTTTATACCATTTTGGGTGAATATTCGTTTTCATAATATCAAGATGCTCATTGTATCATCGGTCATTTTTTTTGTCCAGCGCTTCTGTTGTCGTTTTTTCCGAATATTGCTGTTAAAATTGCGCGTTTGTTACGGACCATAACGTTTCGTTCTTCTTGAATTTCATGTTCTACCGTATGTTCGACGGATGTAACGGAATCATGTAATTCATGGACCCATTGAATATCTTTAAATCTGCGGTAATGTAATTTTCCTTCTGCCAGATATATGCCGCTGAAAATAAAAATTCCTCCGATTATGAAATATGCAGTAATTGGTTCTTTGAGAAATACAGCACTCAGTACCGTTCCGATTACGGGATCAATATAGGAGAAAACCGTGACATCGGACACGTTTATCTTAGACAATCCCCATGCAAACAGGGCATACGAAGCTGCACTGGAAAATACGGATCCGTATATGATACCCATGTATCCTCGGATATCAAGAGCTTGGTAAAGGTGTGGTATGGACATATATTCATTGATTGCAAGCGGCAAAAAGCTTGCAGTTCCGAAGATAAACGCCCACAGGGTAAATGGGAGAGGATTGACGCGTCCGAGAATTCTTTTTCCGATGATGGTCATTAAAACCGCAGAGAACGTTGCGATGAAAAGGAATAAATTTCCCAGAAATGATCCGCTTCTTCCGGATGTGAGAAACGGTTCAATGACGATAATTATGATACCGGCAGTACCGATGGTCATCCCGAGAAGTTTCCGTAAAGAAAAACTTTCATGGAGAAAGAAAAGTGCCATGAGGTAGATAAAAATCGATTGTCCTGAAGCAATAATCGGTGCATTTATCGCATGGGTTAACCGGAGTCCAAGGAAGAAAAAGATGATGTTCATCGTTATGCCGAAAAACGCATATTGTATAAGAAGTATCAGGTCTTTTAAAGTTTTTGTGGGTAAAGCAGCGTTTTTCCCAAGATATATAGTAAGAAATACGGATCCCAGAAAAAATCTCCAAAATGCAAGGGTAAAGGGCGGGATATTGGTCAGGCTAACTTTAAATACCGGTGCTGCCGCGCCCCAGATGATGCTGGATGCAATTATTGCAAAAAACGCCTTTTGGGCAGTCGTCATTTTCATTGTTAAATTGCTGAATTGTTACATTGTTTAAAACAATAGAGCAATATAACAATGTAACAATTGCGATATTAACAGTATAACAGGATTAATCCGATGAAATTAATAAACGAATTACTTCTTCAATCGATACGGTTATTTGTTCTTTTGTCTTCATATTTTTAAGTATCACAACATTTTTTTCTCGCTCTTTTGGTCCGATGATAACGCAGTAGGGAATATCTTTCCGATCCGCATATTTTAACTGTTTATCGAGTTTTGCGTTTGAATCCGGGTACAATTCTGTGTTTAATTTTGCATTTCGTAATGTTTTTGCAATTTGAATCGACGATCCCAGCTCATTGATCGAAAAAATAGTTACGAGTATCCGGGTATTTTGCATTTTTGGTATAAGATTTAATTGATCTGCCGCTTCCACAGTTCTGTCAAATCCAATCGCAAGACCGGTTGCCGGAATATCAAGTCCGGTGAGTCGTTTCATCATGCCGTCATATCGTTCCCCGCCCCCAACAGAGCCAACGGTATAATCTTCAATCACAATTTCCCATATTGGACCTTCTGAGTATGAGAAAGAGCGGGCAAGCGTTGGCTCAAACCGGTAAAACTCTCTGCCAAAGCCGCTTTTTTCTAAATATTGAATTATGATATTAATTGTTTCATCAGGTTGCATGGTAATAACCGTATTTAGATATTCTTTTGCTTGTTTTTTTTCGATTCCTTTTGCCATCATATCCTGAATAACGCCGTCGCCTCCGATTTTTTTCAGCTTATCGATAGCGGCAATCGCCTGATACGGAATCCCTTTCATAAGATCCCGGTTGTTAAAAATGATGATCGGTTTCTTAAATCCGATTTTAAGATACGTATCTAAATTCAAGGCCATAACCTCAGCATCTGCTTTTGGATTTGCGACTCCAAAAATATCAACATCAAATTGAGTGAATTCCCTGTATCTGCCTTTTTGCGGTTTTTCTGCTCGAAATACTGTTTGGTATTGGTAGCGACGGAAGGGGATGGTTATATTTTCTAAATTATTTGCAACATATCTGCAAGTCGGAACTGTCTGATCATAACGAAGCGCGACGCTTCGGTCGCCTTGATCTTTAAACTTGAAAAATAATTTTTCATCCTCACCGATTTCACCTTCAAATAAAGAAAGTGATTCGAGCGTAGGTGTTTCAATAGGTTCATATCCCCATAACTCTGCAGTTTTTGCCATTATGCCGCACACCCATTGCCGTTTACTAACATCGACGGGCAGAAAGTCCCGAAATCCTTTGAGTGTTTGTGGTGTAATCATAAGACACATTCTATTGTACACTATCTTTTTCTTTTTGTAGTATTCCTTTTTTCTAACTCTTTCCATACATCAGCAACCGGAATATTTTTTTGTGCAAGAAGAATTAGACTGTGAAACCATAAGTCAGCCATTTCCTCAACGACTCTTTGTTTTTCATTGTTTTTTGCTGCAATAACAAGCTCGGTTGTTTCTTCACCGATTTTTTGAATAATACGATCTTCTCCTTCACGAAAAAGAGAAGCGATATATGAACCGTATGCCATATTCTTCCTACGATTGCAAATGATTCGATAAAGCTTTTCAAGTGTCATATTTGCCTCACAGTGTACGGAAAAAGCACGTCTTATTGCCGGTGTGACACACGTTTTTTCCCTCTAAATCAACCATGACTAATAACGTGTCACCGTCGCAATCGCTTAGAATTTTTTTCACAAGTAATGTATTTCCAGACGTTTCACCTTTCATCCAGAGTTTATTTGTTTTTCTGCTCCAGAAATACACGCGTCCTGTTTTCATTGTAATATTCAATGCTTCTTTATTCATATATCCGAGCATGTAAATAGACCCGTCTTGATAATCCTGAATAATGACAGGTATAAGTCCGTTTGTTTTATCAAATTGCAAGTCCATATCATTCATAGTATTATTTTGTCTTTGTTATCATGTTTTAAAACATAATAACAGGTATGACCAATGGCTATGTTTCACGAATAGAGATGTGGTTTTGTTTCAAAAATAATTTTAATTCAGCAATGGTCAATTCATTGAAGTGGAAAATGGATGCGGCAAGCGCAGCATCGGCTTCACCCTTCACAAATATATCTAAAAAGTCTTCTTTCTTTCCAGCACCGCCAGATGCAATAACTGGTACGGTTACTGCACGTGACACTGCTTTTGTAAGCTCTACCTCAAATCCGTTTTTAGTTCCGTCCTGATCGATACTTGTTAAAAGAATTTCTCCTGCACCCAGCGCAACAGCTTTTTTCGCCCATACAAGCGCTGAGACGCCTGAGTCTGTTTTTCCGCCGTTTATATAGACATTTATTTTACCAGACGGAGTACGTTTTGCATCAAGCGATAATACGACGCACTGAGTTCCGAATACGTTTGCGCAGTCGCTTATAAGTTGAGGATTAGTCACCGCACCAGTATTCACTACGACTTTATCCGCACAGGCGCGAAGAACCTGTCGCATATCGTTAACAGTCCGTATGCCGCCACCGACAGAAAAAGGAATGGTGACACATTTTGCGGTTTTCCGTACTACGTCAAGAAGAATCTGCCTGTTTTCTACCGTTGCCGTAATGTCTAAAAATACCAGTTCATCCGCCCCTTCCTTATCGTAGCGTTTGGCAAGTGTAACCGGATCTCCGGCGTTGCGGAAATTGACAAATTGTACGCCTTTTACGACTTTTCCTTCAGTCATATCAAGACATGGAATAATGCGTTTCGTAATCATATACATCTCCTTATAAAATTTAATAATAATTGAAATCCGGCTTTCCCGCTTTTTTCCGGGTGAAACTGTGTCGCGTATATATTGCTGCTTACGATAAAACTGGCGAATGTATCGCCGTACACACTTGTCCCCGCAATGATTGATTTATCTTTCGGTAGACAGTAATAGCTGTTGATGAAATAGAAACAACTCGGGTTAGGTATCTTTTTTACGAACTTTTCATTTATCTTATGTATTATCACTTCGTTCCAGCCGATTTGCGGAACTTTTCGCTCCTTTCGGAATTTTCTGACCGTTCCTTTCAGGATCCCGAGACAAGACGTATTTCCTTCCTCGCTTGTATCAAACAAAAGCTGCATACCAAGGCATATTCCTAAGAATGGTTTTCCTTTCTCGATCTGATCTTTGATGAATATATCGAGCATTAGCCGTTTGAGATTTGACATACCTTCATTAGCCGATCCGACACCGGGCAAAATGAACCCGTTTGCTTTTGAAAGCACAGTAACATCGCCCGACACCTTTGATTTCATATCGAGCCGATCAAGTGCGTTTTTCACGCTCTCGATATTTCCGATACCATAATCAATGATTGCTATCATAGTTGTTTTATTCTGCCTCTTTTAACGAACTTTTTACCATTTGATCAAATAACTTTCTATAATCAATAGAAGGATCGTATATATCTTTCGGTATTAATTCAGGTAGAACAACCATGCCGTTAATAACAATTGTTGGTACCCCCTCTACGATTCCTGTATACGTGTTTAGCTGCGGTAATCTCGGTTCTTGATATTTATATAAATGCATGTTTATCACCTCCTAACAATTATAATTTTCCTTTCGTTGACGGAATTTGATCCGCTAAACGATTATCAATCGCACACGCTATACGGATTGCCCGAGCGACGCATTTAAATATTCCTTCAATTTTGTGGTGATCATTCCGGCCATTTTCGACTTTGATGTAGAGATTGGCTTTCGCATTCTCCGAAAACGCTTTCCAAAAGTCATAGACTAGTTCAGTTGGAAGATCACCGACGCGTTCCCTCGTAAACGGACAGTTCAAAGTAAATGCATATCTGCCGGAAAAATCAATCGCAACCATCACAATTACTTCATCCATCGGAAGGATAAAAAATCCATAGCGGTTAATTCCTTTTTTATCTCCAAGAGCTCGTATAAATGCCTCGCCTAACACGATACCGATATCCTCAACCGTGTGATGTTCATCGATCACGATATCTCCTTTTGCCTTGATGGTGAGATCGAACAGCCCGTGTTGAGCAAACAGATCAAGCATGTGATTAAGAAACCCAATCGGTGTATCTATTATCCGTTGACCATTGCCATCTATTGTTAGACTTAATGAAATGTCGGTTTCATTTGTTTTTCTTGTTATTGTTGTCGTTCGTTTATTCATATAACCTCCATCAGTTGATTAATATTTTGTATTTGTTTATCGCCAAGTTGTTGAGAGCCGACAAAGATGCTTTTCATATCGGCTTCTTTTGCCGCGATAACGTCGTTGATTGTGTCACCGACGTAGACAGGGTTTCGTGCAGCAATTCTGCATTTTGCTTCCAAAAGAGGATCAGGATACGGTTTTTCCCGTTTGGTATCTTCTTTTGTTACGATTGATCCAAACGGTATATATGTCGGGCTTAGTTTTAAGTATTTTGCTGCAAAGAGTGCTTCCGCTTTTGGTCTGGATGTTGCGATACCGAGTTTATATTTTTTTGATAATTGCTTTAATAAACCGAGATAAATAAGAAGAACCTCCTCACGAATAAATCCGTCAAAATTATTGCCAAGGTAATAATTTTGAAACACATTTTTTACGGTTTGGTACGCTGCCGATAATCTGATTGACGGCGTGATTGAAGTAACTTTTGCACTGAATTCGTCAATCGATACGTTATTTCCCAGCAATTCTATGAGAGCGTACGACGTATCCCAGTCGTTATTAAAACCGGTAATCCGTTTCATAGCTGCGATATCGTCCGTGGTTACGCGTTGTTTTATGTTTCTTGTCTCCCAAAGCAGCGTCTCCACCGTTTTTTGTATAGCTAGGCAATATGAGTTATTTGTGACCAGAACGCCATCCATATCAAAAATAATTGCGTCGAATTTATTTTTCATACGATTCCTTTACATGCTTGAATAAGTATGTCATTTTCCATCGGGTTTCGAATGGTAATTCGAATACAACCGTTGAGATACCGTTTGGCATCTAGATTTCTAACGATAATATTTTGCTTCTTTAGTTTCGCGCTTAAGGCTGGAACGTGTTTCCCTGTGTTGACAAGTAAAAAGTTTG
>Ga0233422_10000780_pt1 | contig 15073 bp, 10 predicted proteins | sample Watercolumn_Mata_2_FD_182724 | JGI IMG/M metagenome (GOLD analysis project Ga0233422, IMG submission 182724) | Freshwater microbial communities from Lake Matano, South Sulawesi, Indonesia - Watercolumn_Matano_2014_110_MG | ecosystem: Environmental > Aquatic > Freshwater > Lake | place...
TGATCCTGGAGCAGTTGCCGAAATAATCGGAGACCTCGGCCAGAAAAGTCCAGTTGCCCCTGCCGATGCGCATCGCCTCCGGAGAAAAGGGGTCCTCGGGAAAGTCGAACCCCGTATCGCAGGCCCGCACCGTGCCGTTTCTCCCTGCAGGCCTGGAATAAAACGGCAATTCGTTTCCCGGACGGATGTAAAGTTCCCTGAATGGTTTTTCGGACATCCTGAGAATCCGGTAATCCCATTCCAGGACGCTCTGGCCCGATGCGGCGTAATCGAACCAGCCGTACTGCGACTCGAAAACAAGCGAATCCCCGATGAAAAGACGCATCGCCTTCGCGCCGTTCCGGTTGGAAGCCCCGTCCATGGGATCGTAACCGCAGACGGAGAATCCGATCGTCCCCCAGACCTGCACCGTGTCCCGGAGCTGATAGGTCCCCGGCCCGGCCGCGAGCAGGCCGTACTCGAAGGGGACGAAATCCCCGTTGACGCTGGAGCCGGAGGTCAACGGCGAGACCAGCAGGGACTCGAGAACCGGCAGGGCCGCGTCCTCGACTGGGAATCCCATTGCCAGCGGGTCAAAAGGCCTGTTCATCGCGTCCCGGACCTCGAAATGGAGATGCGGGTCCGTGGCCCCGCTGGAGCCGGTGAATCCCAGGATATCCCCTTTTCCGAACTTCAGGGAGCCGGGTTCGGGCCAGAGGTCCGTCTCATACCTGCCCGTGCGGCTCTGCTCCTTCCAAAGCAGCGAGTCCAGCACATGCGAAAATTTGAGCAGGTGGGCGTAGACGCATGTCCTTCCGTCATGCAGCCGGAAATAAACCGCCTTCCCGTAGCCGAACGGCGAAGTCCTGATGCGCCACACGAATCCGCTGTCCACTGCGAAGCACCGGTATCCGGACCGGCCCCAGGTCTTGATGTCAATGCCTGCATGCAGATGCCCGGGCCTGTATTCGGCGAACGTGGCGGAGAGAACCCTCCCGGCGTCCGTCGGCCAGAATTGGTTTTGAGAAAGAACGGAACTGAAAGAAAAAAGGGTCAAGCCTGATGCAATCCGGACACGAACCTGAGAGATGGAAAGACGAATCACCCGCCTCCTATCCTTGCAGTCTTCAGAAAAAGTCGGCCTCTCTATAGAAGGCGACCTTCCGAACCTTCAAATGAAGTTTTATCTTCCTGTCATGATTCCGAATCCGGCTCGAGGATGCGCACCTCGCATTTGCCCAGCCTCTTGAAATCCTGCGCGTCCTGGCTCGAACCGGTCACGCTTCCCCAGTGTATCGGCACGGCGACCTTCGGCTCTATATCCGCAGCCGCTGCAGCGGCCTCTGCGGCGGACATCGTATAGGTCCCGCCGACCGGGAGGAACGCCACATCCGCCCGGATGGATTTCATTTCCGGAATCCGGTCCGTGTCCCCGGCATGGTAATACGCGATCTTGTCCAGTGTGAACACGTAGCCGACGTTCCGCTTCTCCTTCGGGTGAAAGGGCTTGCCGATGTTGTAGGATGGGACGACCTGTATCTTCACGCCCTGCAGGGTGAGGGTGTCGCCCGGCGAGACCTCCTCGACATGGCCGGGGAGGCGGCTGCCCATGGATTTCGGCACGACAATGACCGTTTCGTCGCCGTGTATCTTCTTGATGTCCTCCCTGGAGAGATGATCGTAATGGTCATGCGTGATCAGGATGAGATCCGCGGTCTGCCGGCCGGCGATCAGGTATGGATCCACGTATACCGTCCTGCTTCCGGTGATTTTGATCCCCGCATGTCCCAGCCAATGCACCTGTTCCATCATAAGCGCCTCCCATCCGTCAATGGAATGCCCCTGGACAGAACTCCATCAGGGAAGAAACCGCATGCCCGCCCGCAGTCATTGGATACGATCCCAATCCTTTATCTCCCGGATCAGCATGTCTGCAGCCTCATCCGGTTTTATTTTTTTGACGATGACGCCCTTCCTGAAAAGGAGGGCTGAACCGCGGCCGAAGGCCACGCCGATGTCCGCCTCCCGGGCCTCCCCCGGGCCGTTGACCGCGCATCCCATGACCGCCACGGTCAGCGGTGTGCGGACCTTGGCCACCGCCTTCTCGATTTTCAGGGCCGTTTTCTCCAGATCAACCTCGGTTCTTCCGCAGGTCGGGCAGGAGATCAGGGTGACTCCCCTTTTCCTGAGCTGCAGGGATTTCAGGATCTGAATGCCGGCCGCAACCTCCTTCTCCGGGTCTCCTGTCAGGGACACGCGTATCGTGTCGCCTATGCCTTCGGCCAGCAGGGTTCCGATGCCGATCGCGGAACGCAGGGTGCCGGAGGCAGGCGTGCCCGCCTCCGTGACGCCGAGATGAAGGGGGTAATCCACGCTTGCCGACAGCAGCCTGTTGGTCTCGATCATCAGGGGCACGCTGGAAGCTTTGATGGACAGCACCAGATCCGTGAAACCGGATGCCTCGCAAATGGCCACATGCCCCAGGGCGCTCTCGACCAAACCCTGCGCTGTGACACCGCCGTATTTCCGGATCAATTGTTTCTCCAGCGACCCGGAGTTGACACCGATGCGCAGCAGTATCCGCCTCTCCCTCGCAGCGTCCAGGACCCTGCGCACCCTGTCCTTTCCGCCGATGTTGCCCGGATTGATGCGTATCTTGTCCGCCCCGTTTTCGATCGCCTTCAAGGCGAGCCTGTAATCGAAATGGATGTCAGCCACGAGCGGGATATGGATGGACTGCTTGATTTCGCGCAGCGCATCCGCAGCTTCCGGCGCGGGCACTGCCACGCGCACCAGTTCGCAACCCGCCTTTTCCAGCCTCAGGATCTGCCTGATGGTTGCTTCCGCGTCCTCGGTTTTCGTATTGGTCATGGATTGAACCGATACGGGAGAATCCCCGCCTATTGCGAGGCCGCCGACGCGGACCTCGCGGGTCTTCCTTCTCCCGAACGCCGCGATGCTTGGTTTCCCTCCGGTCATGCAGCCTCCTGCGCCTGCCAGGCGTCCAGAATGGCGCGCATGGAAGGAAAGGCGAGGTCCTCATCCTCGGGCAAGGATCCGGCTTCGAACCATCCGGATTCCGTGAACTCCTCCCCGTTTCCCGAGATCCCGCCCCTCACACCGCATACATAGACGATGTTGAGCAGCGGGATTTCGGTTTCCCCGTAAACGTCCGGGAAAAAACCGAGAAGGCGGGCGTTCTCGATCTGCGCCCCCAGTTCCTCCGATATCTCGCGGCTCAGGCCCTGCTCCGGGGTTTCCCCCTTTTCCAGAAACCCGCCCGGGAAATCCCAAAGGCCCGCCCCCGGGTCCAGCGCCCTGCGTATCAGGAGCAGGCGCTTCGACCGAATGATCAGGGCTGTCACGCAAGGCCTCGGGTTGTCGTAATCGACCGTCCCGCAATCCGGACAGGACCATCTCGTGAAGCCGTTTTCCTCAAACAGCCTCATCGTGCAGCCGCAGGAACGGCAGAAGCGTTTTTGAATCTCAGCCATAAACTTTTTAATATTCCCCATCCCCCGCGGCAAAGACGCCCCCTCATCCCGCGTTCAGCCGCGGATGGAACGCTTGCCGCCGGAGTCACATGTCAATTTTCAGCTGCTGATCTCCGGAAAGGGGTTTTTTCCTCGCCTTGGAGATCTGGTTGACGAAAGTGTCCTCGTCCATAACCGCCACGCCGAGATCCAGCGCCTTCGTGTACTTGGAGCCAGGATTCTCCCCCACCAGGACGTAATCCGTGTTCCTGCTCACGGAGGACACGACCTTCCCGCCCTCTTTTTCGATGAGCTCCGAGGCCGCCTCACGTGTGAAGCGCGAGAGGGCGCCTGTCAGGACAAAGGTCTTTCCGTTGAAAATGCCTGCGCGGGATTTCCGTTTCTCGCCGGTCAGGCGCAATCCGGCCTGCCTCAGCTTTTCGATCACGTCCCGGTTGGATTTCTGGCGGAAAAACTGGATCACGCTCTCCGCCATGACCGGCCCCACGCCTTCGAAACGGAGCAGGTCCTCCTCGCGCGCATCGCGCAGTGCATCGAGCGAGCCGAAGCCCCCTGCCAGGACCGACGCTGCACCGCTTCCCACGTGGCGGATGCCGAGCGCAAAGATGAGCCTGTCCAAGGGCCTGGCCTTGCTGGCATCAACGGCCTTGACCAGGTTCTGCGCGCTTTTTTCCCCCATCCGCTCCAGGGCGGCCAGGTCGTCCTTCTTCAGAAAGTACAGGTCCCCGTAATCCCTGACAAGACCGGATTCCACAAGCTGCTGGATGATCGCCTCGCCCAGGCCCTCGATGTCCATGGCCGTGCGCGAGGCGAAATGCTCGATGCGGCGCTGCACCTGCGCCGAACAGGCGATGTTCTCGCACCTGAGGGCAGCCTCACCCTCCACCCGTATCGTTTCGGAGCCGCAGGCCGGGCAGGTCCGGGGCATGCGGTAAGGGTCTGCGCCTTTGGGCCTTTTCTCGATCACCACCTGCACGACCTTGGGTATCACGTCGCCCCCTTTTTCGATGAGCACCGTGTCCCCTTCGCGGAAATCCCTCCTCTTGATCTCGTCCTCGTTGTGCAGCGTGGCCCTGCTGATCGTGGACCCCGCAAGCAGGACAGGCTCCAGGACCGCCACGGGCGTGATGATCCCCGTGCGGCCGACCTGCAGGTGGATGGCCCTGAGAACCGTGGTCGCCTGCCTGGCCTTGAACTTGAAGGCCACCGCCCAGCGCGGGCTTTTCGCGGTGGAACCCAGCCTATCCTGCATGTCCAGCCGGTTGACCTTCACGACCACGCCGTCTATCTCATAGGGGAGCGTGTCGCGCTTCTCCTCCCATCCGGTGCAGAAATCGATGACCTCCCAGAGGCTGCGGCAAAGCGCCACATGCCTGCTCACAGGCAGGCCCAGTTCCCGCAGCAGGTGCAGGGATTCCAGATGCGTGCCCGGACCTGCGGCGGACGGATCCAGGAGGCGCAGGAAGTAGGACGAGAATTCGAGATTCCTCCGTGACACCATGGCGGGGTCCTGCTGCTTGAGCGTGCCTGCAGTGGCGTTGCGGGGATTGGCGAACAGCTTTTCGCCCTCAGCCTCCTTCTCGTCGTTCAGCTTCCTGAAAACCGCCTTGGTCATGTACACCTCGCCGCGCACCTCGATATCCTTCGGCAGCTTCCCGTTGCGCAGGCGCAGGGGTATGGACCGCAGGGTTTTCAGGTTCGCCGTGATGTCGTCCCCGCGCTCCCCGTCGCCGCGCGTGGCGCCGCGCACCAGAATCCCGCCTGAGTATTCGAGGCTGACGGCGATGCCGTCGAACTTCAGCTCCGCCACGTATTCGATCTTCTCGCCGGTCAGGAGGTTCTGGTTCCGCTTTTCGAATTCCTTGAGTTCGTCCTGGGAGTACGTGTTGTCCAGGCTCAGCATGGGCACCTGATGCCGCACGGTCGGAAATTCTTTTGTCGGCTCGCCTCCCACGCGATGGGTCGGGGAATCCGGGGTCACGAGTTCCGGATGTTCTTTCTCAATGTCGGCCAGGCGCTTCATCAGGCGATCGTATTCGAAATCCGAGATGACCGGTTCGCCGAGCACATAGTACCGGTAATCATGCTGCCTGATTTCATCGCGGATCTTTTCGATTTCCTGCTGGATTCCGGCCATGGGGCTGTCTCCTTCCCGAAGGAGATAAGGCATGGTAGAACTGTAAAAACTATCATTTCCTGAGCAAAGAATCAACTGTTTTTTATTTGACAAGCAGGGAAAATAATCGTATGTTAACCGCATCGCAAATGGGACGATTAACACCGGAGGTGAAAGTTGAGTCATCGAAATCTGATCCGTGCCTTGGTTTTATTCATGGCTGCAGGGATGGTTGCGGCCCAGTCCCCTGTTCCCGCCGGTTCCGAGGCGGAAAAAGTCGCTGAAGGGTTCCAGTTCGTGGAAGGGCCGGTCTGGATGAACGGCGCGCTTCTGTTCAGCGACATCCCGGCCAACAAGGTCTATCAATGGACCGAGGAGTCCGGGGAATCGGTTTTCCTGTCGCCGTCCGGCAACTCGAACGGGCTCTGCCTCGACCGGCAGGGCCGCCTGCTGCTGGCCCAGCACGGCAACCGCAGGGTCGCCAGGCTGGAGGAGGGGGGGACCCAGACGGCCCTGGCCACGCATTACGACGGCAAGAGGCTGAACAGCCCGAACGACATGACGGTCGCCCTGGACGGATCCATATACTTCACGGATCCGCCGTACGGGCTGTCCAATCCCTCGAGCTCTGAACTGGGTTATTCCGGCATCTACCGCATCGCGCCTGACGGAACGCTGACCCTGCTGGACAAGACCCTGTACAGGCCGAACGGCATCGCGCTTTCGCCGGACGAGAAAAAGCTGTACGTCAATGATTCCGAATCCCGAAAAATCTACAGGTGGGACATGCAGGCGGATTTCACTGCGGTAAACAGGACGCTTTTCTATTCCATGACCGGGAGCGGGGCAGCGGACGGCATGAAGGTGGACACGGAGGGCAGGCTGTACTCGAGCGGGCCCGGCGGCGTGTGGATATTCGCTCCGGACGGCACCCTGCTGGACAAAATACCGGTGCCCGAATCCGTGACCAACTGCAACTGGGGGGATGAGGATAGGAAAGCCCTCTACATCACGGCAGGAGGGAGTGTCTACCGGATACGCCTTGATGCAGCGGGCACTGCAGTGAACAAACCCGGGACAAGGCTGCCGGGCGGATTCGGTCTTTATCCGAATTATCCGAACCCCTTCAATCCCGTGACGCGGATTTCCTACGAACTGCCCTCCCCGGGCACAGTACAATTTCGGATTTTTGACGTCTCCGGCAGGCTTGTATCTTTCATGGATGCCGGCATCCGGAACGAGGGCCTGCACTTCATCGAATGGGATGGAAAGGACCGGCCGGCAGGCCAGTACGCCTGCCGCATGGACGCGCCCGGATTCTCCGGGACCATCAAGATGACGCTGGTGAGATAGGATCTTCAAAAACTGCCACGCACAAGTGCGTGGCAGTTTTTTCCGGCGCGGCCCTCCCCCATAACATGGACCATGATATAAATCCGCTGAAATATTCTTGAAACTAATTCCATCCCGATGCGTTTTATCATGTCGCTGGCGAACCCATACAAAGGAGTCTGCCATGAAAAAACGCATCCCCATCCATGCCCTGCTGCTTTTACTCGCAACGGCCGCCGCAGAGGCGACGTCGATGAAGGCAGGGTCTTTCCAGATCGCACCCTTTTACTACGAAATGCAGTCCTTCAAGCCGGTGTTGTCGGTGAGAAACGACAGCACCTTCACGGCCTTTAAAAACGAATGGAGCGTCCGTTTCCTGATCTGGTACGGAGGCGGACTGGTCTATGACCAGATTGCGCCGGGCGCGGACCTGCTGCCGAAAAAGGAGAAAATCATAGAGGCGCCGCTGGATTTCATCCCGGAGGCGGCGGGCATCTATTCCCTGAAGGCATCGATCGATTATCTTTATGAAGTCAAGCCGGAGGATAATGAGGCGGACAGTGCATTCGTCGCCCTCTTTCCCGGTGAAAAGGCATTAAACGTCTTCTCAGGCTTGCTGCCCCGGTTATGCAATGAAACGGAAGGGGGCTGGGCATTCATGCCCCCAATGCCGATTGCGCCCGGAACGCTGCTGGGATCCACGGGCCGCGACGGTCCGTTCGCGGTTCTGGACCGGTACCGCTACCTCGCATGGCTGGACTGTTCCCCGCTCGCTCGATTCGGGCATGAAACCCGCGTTGTGGCTCTCGATGCAACGGACAGCACGGGCGTGATCGAATACAAGCTGCAGGGCGGCCTCACGCTGAATTCCATCCCCTATCTTTCAGGCCTTTCAGAGCGCATAGGTTCAGCGGACCGGATTTTCGGAAGCTTTCCTGATCCGGAATCCATCCCTTCCTCGAATACAGTGTCGGACAGCTCGGCTGCAGGATCGCCTCCGGCGCCTCCCTGCGTTGTGGTGGTGACAGGCAAAACCGATGACCCCTTCGAAAGGAACGCATTTGAATTCGACGCGGACATCATGGTCAACAATCTGGTCAAGGAAAAACTGGGCGCCCGGGTGCCGGCCGAGAACGTGCATCGCCTCAGCCAGGGCTCCGCGTCGGAGATAAGAAGCCTCCTGGCGGGGCTGCGCGGCAAGTGCAGCGAAATCTATTTCATCTACTCAGGACACGGGTGGAAAGGCGGCATGTCCACGCGGAATGACATTTTCGATCAGCTCAGCTACTGGGACCTGGGATACGAACTGCTGCAGACCGGCGCGGACGGCATCCACGTGGTCGTGGACGCCTGCTATTCCGGGACTGCGGTCGATGCCTTCCGGGCGCGCGAAGAGGACCTGAAAAGGAAAAACGTCACTGTGCTGACTGCCTGCAACAGAGACACGACATCCCGTTTCAATTACCTTCATACGGACGTTACCGGCAGGGATTTCTTTTCAGGGCGTTTCCTGTGGGCGCTGGCTACGGCATACGGCGATCCTGCGGCAGAATCGGACGGACAGCCGGGGGTTTCACTCGTGGAAGCCTTCGAATGGCTGCGCAAGCAGAATCCGGTGACCAACGGCAACGGCATCAATCAGATACAGGATCCGCAATATTATGTGCACCGCGCCGTGAAGGCAGACCAGCCGGTTTTGAACCCGCCGGACTCGGATCTCTCCATTGAACAGGTCAAGGCCCTGGATCCGGATGCCTGGATACAGGTGGTTTCCGAACCGCCGGACGAATCCAAGATCCAGATCGATCTCCCCTATTCCACATACGGCGTACAGAAAAAATGGAGGATTCATACGGATTTCTCAGGCGAGTACTCGGTCAATCTGCAATTCAATTTCTCCCCGGATGAAACCGTGCCTGAGGGAAAGACTCCATTTGTATTCGTCAAGAAAGAACCGGAGAACATTTGGAAGGTTTACGGCGGATACGAGTGGGACCCGGTAAAGCACCGGATCAAGGCCCTTGGAGTCGATGGGTTCTCTGAATGGACCGTGGGATTCCCGGAAACGAGCACTGGCGTTCAGACAAACCGTCCCGATCTGCCGGGCGGATTCCGCGTCGGACCGTCCTTCCCGAATCCTTTCAACCCCGGGACGAAGGTGCATTTCGAAATCCCGTCCGGTACGCCGGATGCCGTCTTGACCGCAGGCATTTACGATGCGCTCGGCAGGCGGGTCATGGAATGGGAACGCCGCGGCCTGGATCCGGGGACGCATGAAATCATCTGGGACGGCAATTCCAGTGCGGGGATTCAGATGCCTGCGGGCGTTTATTTCCTGCGCTTGAACGCTGGATCCCACGCAGGCTCTGTGAAATTGATTCTGGTCCGGTGAAACCCTGGGAGGGTTTAATCCCGGCCATCAAATGACAGGCAAATCCGCCCGGAGCCTCCCGGGGGCTTGAAGCTGCGGTAAAACTGCCACGCACGCGTGCGTGGCAGTTTTACACTTTTTTACTTGCCATTGATGATCCTGTCCTTTATGTTTCCTTTGATTCCCCTCATTCTCACATAAGGACACGCGTCATGGAATCCACACGCAGGCAGTTCTTGAAGAATTCCCTCGCAGCAGCCGCCGGGACAGGCCTGGCATCCCTGATGCCGCAGGCGAGAGCCCGGGCTTCGGCGAATGACCGGCTGACCGTTGGATTGATCGGATGCAGGAACATGGGATTCGCCAACCTGAAGGGATTCCTGAAATTCCCAGACACAGCCTGCGCAGCGCTTTGTGACGTGGATGCAGGCGTCCTTTCCGAGCGAGCCGCTGAAGTGGAAAAGATGACAGGTAAAAAGCCTAAAATCTATGCGGATTTCCGCGATCTGATCGAAAACCGGGACATCGACGCGGTGATTGTCGGCACGCCGGACCACTGGCACTGCTTGCCCCTGGTCATGGCCTGCCAGGCAGGAAAGGACGTGTACGTGGAGAAGCCGCTCGCCAATTCCATTGCGGAATGCGGAGTCATGCTCAGGGCAGCGCGGCGCTATGACCGCATCGTGCAGGTCGGCCAGCAGCAGCGCTCTGGAGCCCACTGGCAGGAGGCGATCCGTTTCGTGCAGTCCGGGAAACTCGGCAGCATACGCAGGGTACGGTTCTGGGCGAATTTCAATTACGGGGCAGGACAGCCTGCAGTGCCGGACGAACCCGTGCCGGCTGGAGTGGATTTCGACATGTGGCTGGGACCCGCCCCTGCGCGAACCTTCAACAAGAACCGTTTCCACGGCCTCTGGCGGCTGTTCTGGGATTACGGCGGCGGCCTCATGACTGACTGGGGCGTGCATCTGATCGACATGGGCCTGTGGGCCATGAAGATCTCCGGGCCGCCCAAATCAACCGTTTCAACAGGCGGCATTTACGCAAGCAGCGGAAACGCCCTGGAGACTGCCGACACGCAGAACGTGCTCTGGGAATCCGGCGATTTTGCGATGGAATGGGAGCACAACGCGGGCGTGCAGACGGGCCCGTACGGCCGCAACTACGGGGTCCTGTTCCTGGGCACGAACGGCACGCTCGTGGCGGACCGGGACAGCTGGGAGGTGATCGCAGAAGGATGGGAACCGGAGCGGCGCATGGAACCTGTGCAGCCTGTGAAATCGGACAACCTGGACCACGACAACCATGTCCGGAACTTCATCGACTGCGTCAAGACCAGGCAGAGGCCGGCCTGCGACATCGAAACCGGCAGGCTGGCAGCCCTGTACGCGCATCTGGGAAACATCGCGTACAGGACCGGGAGGAAGGTCGTGTGGAGCGATTCGAAGAACGGATTCATCAACGATGCGGAAGCTGACATCCTGGCAGTACCGCTTTACCGGAAACCCTGGGAATTACCGAAAATCTGACAAGGAGGTGCCGACTTGTTGTCCAGGAGACAGTTCATCAGGAAATCCGGCGCGGGCGCAGCTGCATTGGGCCTCGGCCTGCCGTTGTACAACAGCTGTGCAAAGTCCCCGGCCGGCCGCACACTGAAGGAGATCGGCCTTCAGGTTTTTACGATACGGACGGAACTGGAAAAGGACTGGAAAGCAGCGCTTCAGAAAGTTGCACAGATCGGATACGATAACCTGGAAATCGGAGGGCCGCTTGGCGGGCTTTCCACCCAGGCGTTCAGGGATTTCCTCCTGGACATCGGACTGAATCCCCTTTCAGGCGGCGCTTCCATGGCGGAATTTCTGAAATCCACGGACAATGTCATACGGGAAACTGCTGCCATGGGAAAGAAGATACTCGTGTGCTTCTGGCCCTGGGCGGACTCGCCGGAAAACAAGACCCTGGAAGACTTCAAAAGGCTCGGTGACACGCTGAACCGGATCGGGAAAAAGGCGAAGGAAGCAGGCCTCCTCTTCTGCTACCACAACCATGACCTGGAATTCAGGATCACGGAAGGGAAAATCCCCTACGATGTGATACTCGAAGGCACGGATCCGTCCCTGGTTTCCATGGAAATCGACCTGTACTGGATCGAAAAGGGTGGGCAGAAGCCCATCCCTTATTTCGAGAAACATCCGGGCCGCTTCCCTGTCTGGCATGTCAAGGACATGGACCATACACAGGAAAAATCCTTTGCCTGCGTCGGGCAGGGCGTGCTGGATTTTCCCGCGCTGTTCGCCAAGGCGGACCTGGCGGGCCTGAAGCACGTGTTCGTGGAGCAGGATCAGCCGGCGTCGCCCATGGAATGCATCCAAACGAGTTTTGATTATCTGAAAAAGCTGAGGTATTGAAAAAAGAAAAATGACGACCCCATCACCTCCGGGAAGTCTCCGCCATTGCCGACCAGTCCAAACCTTCAACAGGCGGATCTCCCGGAGGTGGAATCGATGCCCAACAATCCAAAATCATCAATCCGCAATCTTTAAGCGGGGATCCATTGTTTATCATCACCTTTGTGAGGTCTTCCCCCTCCCTGGATCCCGGGTTTGAGGCCCGCGGCCACAGGGTGCATTAAAGAATCATTGCCAGAGCAGGGAATCATACCGCCCTTAAAACCCGGGATGACCATGTACCAAAAACGATCTCAGAATCCGGATAGCAGATTAATAATCTCAGATTTATTTAAAGATCTGAGTTCTGGAATCTGCAATCGTTAATCTGAGATCAATTGTATTTCCTTCCCGAACCCCTATCCCCGATCACCGATGCCCGAAGCACGATGCACTTCTTGCCCTGATCCCCGAATCCCGAACCCCGTTTTTCCCAGTCCCCGATCCCCTCATTTCCCCGTAACCTTTTCCCCTCCTGATCAGTCTATCCTTTGCAGACAAAAACAGGAGGACTGTCTATGCTACAACCCAAAACCATCAACCGTATCGTCAAAACGGCCCTGGTTCTGGGCGTCATTTCCTTCATCGGGATCGCAGTGGCCGGATCCCGCAGGAAGCCAAGATGGGGCTGGCTGGGCGTGCGAATCGAGAGGCTGGACAAGCAGGAGAAAAAGGACCTGAATGTCCCGTCCGGCGTGCGGGTTTCCGATGTCATAGAAAAAAGCCCTGAGGAAAAGGCCGGGATCAAGAAGGACGACATCATCTGCGAGTACGACGGGGACAAGGTCCGAAAGCCCGAAGACCTGACCTGGTACGTTCAAACCACTGAACCGGGCACGAAGGTGCAGATCAAAATCAGGCGGGATTCCAAGGACATCGACATCCCGGTGACCATTGAAAAGAACCGCAAGAACCGCGGATTCGTTTTTGGCCCGCACGCATTCATGTACTCGTTCAACATGAACCGCCCCTGGCTCGGCGTACAGCTTCAAGAGCTGAATGCGGACCTGGCTCCTTATTTCCAGTCCGCAGCGGACGCCGGGGCGCTGGTCCTGGAAGTGGAGAAGGACAGCCCGGCGGAAAAGGCGGGATTGAAGGCCGGAGACGTGATCGTGGAACTGGACCAGGAAAAGATCGAATCCCCGGAGGATGTGACATCCATACTGGAGGACTTCGAGGAAGGCGAGGAAGTGACCCTTCAGGTGCTCCGCAAGGGACAGAAACTGTCATTCAAGGCGGAACTGGGAGAATCGAAAGGCCCGGGCGGCCTCGGGCTCATTCATGAATTCCCGGGCAAGGCCATTCACATCCCGGAGATGAACATCGAGATCCCCGGCATCGACTCCCTGCAGGCGGAAAAACTGCGAGGCGTTGAGGAGAAGCTCAAGGAGATGCAGCTCAAACTCCAGACGGAAAAACTCCGCGACGTGGAGGAAAAGCTCAAGGACATGGAATTGAAAATCAAAATGGAGGCACGAAAAGGGCCTGTGGTTTCAACGTAAAAACCGATGAGCACCCCGGGGCCGACCCCGGGGTTATTTTCTCCCGCTTCACACCCCGGGGTGAACCCCGGGGCGTGCGCATTAATCCATCTTTTCTTCCCAGTACCTCAAATCGAGTTTCTGGTCCGGCTTGTTGAACATTTTGCCGTCAATAACAGGATTGAAACGGATCTCCACCAGGCGGCATCTCCGCTTTTCCTCTCCTTTTTCATACTCGGTGATCAGCATGGGAAAAGGCCCGCCGGCCATCTCCTGGTAATCCGAGTAGCGGATGCGTTTTTCCAGCCTCTCCCGTGTGTCGTTCTCCCCGAAATAATCGTCTTCGAACACGATCTCCAGAACCCGGAGATTTTCCTTGTCTATGCAGAAAACCGTTTTCCTGTCCGTGCTGGAAGCCTCCATCAAATAAGCGGGCCTCCCCTCGATCTCCGTTTCCCTGACCAGTGAATACGAGGCAGCCGGATCCAGCAGCCGGTCCATGCCGTGTCTCAGGTCGGATTCGTAATTCAGTGCAGGCACGTCCACCACATTTCCCATGGACTCCGAATACGCGGATCTTCCGTTGTATGCGCCTGCAGTGATGTAAATATCCTTGCCGAAGCTGAACTCCGCCCTCTGCCAGGACTGGCGCATTTTCCTGATCCATTTCAGCTTGCCTGAAAATTCCCTTCCCATCATGGAAACCTGGATCGTGCCTTCGGCCTCGAAATCGGAGAAGCGGGAAATGCCCGACTCGCCGCCGAGCGCGGCGATGCACGATTTCACGATCGAACCGGCATCCTGCGAATACAGGGGCATGACTGCAGCCAGCAGCACCAAAAAGATTTTTTCGGATTTCATACAGGCCTCCCTATCGCAGGTTCGAGCCGGGCGGCAGGTCCGCGAGCCGCCAGAGCGTGAGGAAAACGAGCTGCGTCACTTTTTCGATCTTGTCCGGGACGATTCTGTCCACCGTGTCCTCGGGCCTGTGCAGCTGCTCGTGGCTGCCGGAATTGAAAAACACGGAAGGCACGTTCTTGCGCATGAACGGAAAATGATCCGAGTTTTCGATGAAGGACTCCACGCTGAAGCTGATCTCGAGGTTCGCGCTTGCGCGGTTGATCTCGTCGATATGGCTGTAGAGCCTGGGGTACTGGTACCGCCCGACCAGGGAGATCTGGTCCACATCGTTGCGTCCGATCATGTCCAGGTCGACCATGGCCAGGGTCTTTTCGAGCGGGACAACCGGATGGTCCACGTAGTACCTGGATCCCAGCAGGCCTTTTTCCTCTGCCGTAAAAAGGAGAAACAGAATGGTCCTCTTCGGCTTCACGGCAAGACCGCGGAAAGCACGCGCCAGTTCAAGCACGCCCGCGGTGCCGGATGCATTGTCGTCCGCACCGCTGTAAACGCGCCCCCGGTTGTCCTTGCCCGCATGGTCGTAATGGGCGCCCACGAGCACGGCTTCATCCTTGAGAACAGGATCGCTCCCCTCCACACGGGCCGCGAGATTCCACGCGTCAACGGGTTCCGACGCAAACGCCGTCCGCAATGTCACCTTCCAGCCCGGCAGGGCCCGCGAGGCGTGCTTCAGACTTCGGTCCATCGCCTCCTGCGCCTTGGACAGAGCGCCCGCATCGCCGAGCAGCACTGCCGCCAGGTCGCCGTCTATTGCGGCAGTCGGTATTTCCACGCCGTACTTGTCGCCGATGATCTGCAGTTCCGGTGAAAATTTCATGAACCTGTAATCCTCATCATCCCGCGCCCGCTTCTCCTCCAGGCACGGCCAGTAGGTCCCGCCCACCGTTTCTGCGGTCATGTCCTGGTGGTTCAGGGGATCGTTGACGAACAGG
>Ga0233422_10000781_pt1 | contig 15071 bp, 14 predicted proteins | sample Watercolumn_Mata_2_FD_182724 | JGI IMG/M metagenome (GOLD analysis project Ga0233422, IMG submission 182724) | Freshwater microbial communities from Lake Matano, South Sulawesi, Indonesia - Watercolumn_Matano_2014_110_MG | ecosystem: Environmental > Aquatic > Freshwater > Lake | place...
TGACTATATTTTCTGAAAGGGTGTGCATGGATGTCGCTGCTTATTTTCTTGTCTAACTAACGTTAATATAAGCATTTGCGGTATTTTATGCCACCTTTTTTTATTGCCCTTGTGAATAATTCAGGTTGTCACTCATCCTGATTGTCACGATCTTTCTGCAGATTTATCATAGTTTCAAGGCATACAGACAAAGATTTTGCTGCCCGCCCCGCCACATGATTGCCAAGTGCCTCTTGCAGTCTCAAAACGGCAAGATGAGCGCAAAACTCAGCTACGCCATTAAAATAAAGCGGAATATCATTAATACTGTTGACATCCGATAACGTTTCTGTGAGAGCGTCATACGCTAACGCTACAGAAAGTATTTCGTCGCCGGTGTAGTTTTTGACATTTTCGTGCAGATAATACATGAGCCCTACAAGGTTGACAAATGCTTCCACATACTTCTGATCTTCAATCTTGTTGATGATTTCGGGTACCATTATTTTCAGCATGACAACAGACATTTACATGTCGAGGTTAACTTTGTTTCAGGCGCTTCTGATAAAAAAATCACTTTAAAATTCAGTTTTTCTTTTACCTGGATTCCGGTGCCCTGACATTATGTACACTGGAAAGTCAATATGTCAGGTAGCACTATTTCCCGGGGTAAACCTGATCGGTATAGCCACTTTGACATTCTTCCGCTTATCCTCATGTAATAATGGAAGTTGAATTGGTAACTGAAATGGCAGCTGTAACCTGATCTGATCCGGCAGCTGAACAGGCAGCTTGCTGACGATACCCATCACCTCTTGCCTGAAAGGCAGATACTCCGGAAGTGTTTTAACGGCGAGACCGATAATGCCGTTAACTGAATCCTTAAAGTCTTCAAGCTCATTCTCGTTGATGATTTCTCCCGTCACAATACGACTGATAAGGTTGCCGATACCAGGAATAACCTGCCGGGCAAAATTACGACCCATCTCTGCTCCATAACCGAACAAGGGCAGTGGATTGGTAAAGAGTATCCGGCGAACTTCTTCCGGGCGAGAAAGGATTTTGATGGTGCCCTCCCTTGCGATGGTTGCCCTGCAGGCCATTCGCCCGCCTGTTTTAATCTGCTGAGGCGTAAGAAATGCTTTTTCAGCGTCAGTAACTGGAGTCAGGCATTCTGATCCTTCCATTACGATCACGAAGCAGGTCTGACAAACTCCATGTCCACCGCACAGATAGCCGACATGGCTATGGTTGATCCTTGCAGCCTTTAAAAGTGTCTGGCCAACGGTTGAAACACAGGTTTTGTCGTTGATGATGAGATTCATGGTCTTATGTATTGCAAGGTTGCCTGGTGAAGAGTGCCAGCTCGAAAAGGATTGTAAAGGTGCAATTTAATGATCTGACGGGAGTCTTACAATAATTACACTACTCAATGATTTTTTCGAGTTAGAATCCAATCCATTTTTTCTGAGTATTAAAATATTCTGTTCGATTACATGATGATTGAAGTAAAATTGCACTGTATCTCACTCTGATTCGTCCACAACCTTTGATTGCCCCTGTGATATCAGATAAAACTGCAGATCGGGAAATGAATGTGAAAAGGATTTAAAGTATTGCATATTAACACTTAATCCGTTGTATTAACGCTTGCTCGAAGCCGGAATCACAAGATCAGCTTTTCTGTTTATTTCGGTGTTTATCAGCAGAAACAAGCCGGGCCGACGAGATGCCGGGGGATTTGTGCAGAACTCTTGAGAATTATGGCCGGGTATTGCAGATGTGCCGGAAAATGGCCTTTATGGTACTAAAGTACTTATATTAAAATTAGATACAGATTTATTAATTATGGTGTGAGATGCTGGAGCTGTCTGTCTGTTGATGGTCATGAACCTGAGAATCTTTGAGAGATTTAAATATTGGGATGTAATAATTGTAATAATATTTTATTAGATTGCATTTGTTATTAAGGCTTGAATTGCTTTGTCTTGCGGATTTCTGTTATTGCAGAGGGATAGTTTCGTGTTTTTTAGTAGTAAGTAATTGTCATGTAAAAGCGGAAGTGATTATGTCCTTTAACTGGTGGAAACGGCATGAAGAGAAGCCTCTTCCCAAATCACATTTTCCGATCAAGGTGAAAATCGAACAGAATGAGGTAACCGTTTCGGGACTTGATGAGTCCCGAAGAGAGGTTTCCAGTGACTTTAAAACATCTGATGTTAACAAACCGTCGAAAGAGTCTGCTGACCGTTCGTGTAATGAGGGGCAGGGGGCTTGCTGATTGGTCTGAGTGGGTTTCGCTGGGAATTGCCGCTCAGCGATTGCACAGGAAAGATAGGCTGCGCTGTATCAGCCAGATAGTCTCGAGCGAACTGTCGCTGTAAAATAAAGGACAGTCTTGAGTTTTTTTTAATCACCTGAAATACACTGCAACGGGTTGAGCTTTTACAATGGGTTTCTACGGCAAAAAAAAATCAAAGCTGCCTGTAGGTGCACCCGGGATCAGCTTCAATTGCTTGTCAAGCAGGAAAATTATACTGACCTGAAAGAGTAAAAGTCAGAACTTTCGATAAATCAACAACATGATTGCCATGAATAACATGCAGGGTGCTTTTGTCCAGGGTGCTCAAGCCTATGGACGTTTTCTCGAAGTTTTTATCGACGGCCACTGGTGGGTAGTGGGAGATTACCTCGAAAATGTCGGTAAGTGCACGAAACGGTTAGGTGCAAATGCTTATCCGCATCTTTATGCAGGTGGTTCGCTGCGGGGCAGTTCACCAGTGATTTCCGGATATGCGACTCCATCAAAAGAAATACAAAAGAGATTTGATGTCTGATGGGCTGTTTTTGTTGATATTTTTGAAGTAAAAAAAGGGTATCATTCTGTCTGCCTGTTGTGAAACTCTGTATTCATCTCAAGAGCGGCAATTGAACACCCAGTGTCCAGTCAGAGCATGTTCTTTTTGGTGAATGGTCTGTTTTATATCATACCAGAAAAAGGAGTTACAATGATATTTCATGAAAGTACGGTAATCCCTTCCCTTTATACAAGTGAAGAGCAGGTCGTGATAGAACGCTGGTTGCATTCCGGCCCGGTATATCCGGGGCGGGATAATCTTGATGATTCAAACAAAGTTGCAGAGATCGTGCTTTCTGGCGTTCAGAAGCGACTTCCCCGCAGTGTGTCGATCAGGAAAGACGGCGGTGCGATTCTGAATCGTAAAACCTGGGAATGTTCTGTTCCGATGCGAAATAAGGTTCTTTTCCCGATACACCTGTTTGAGGTTGACCGGGGTGATACCCATCTTGAAACAATTTGTCCCGAATCCTATTTCGCTACTCTTCTGCCGGGCTATAATGTTTATGTTGTCACCATTTCGCAGGGTAATGACTCATCTTATGGATATTTCGATAGGCTGTTGACTTCTTTCAGGCAATTGATGATGCTAGTTACATAACCTCGAATGCACGATTGATTTTGAAAGCTTGGTGGCGATATCAGCAGAGGGAATTACATAAAATGAGCTGGAACAAGTTGTTGAAATCCGGCCTGATTGACGCAGATTCAGCAATGAAGCTGCGTGATGAAGTATGGCATCCAGTCGGAAATGCTCATGCTGTTGTTGCTTGTGATCATTCAGGGCATTTCTGAAAAAAGTGTCATGAGCGGTACTGGCATAGCGTGACATAACTGAATTTATACTATCGAGGAGGGGTGTTCCAAAAGATCAGGAGAGCGAAGGTATCAAAGATCGGGACTGTTTTTGCAGATTTTTGGGTACTTTTTCCTTTTTTTCAGTTCACCCCGATTATCACATCCGAAGCCTTGAAAATCGCGCAGGCGTGTTCTCCCTCTTTGAGATCGAGTCTGGCGGAACTGGTATGCGTGATGATGGCTGAGATGATGTTGCCGCCGCCGATTTCGATGTCGATTTCGCTGCTGACCGGATCCTCGATGACCCGCTGCACGGTGCCGCAGACTATGTTGCGGGCGCTGAGCGTCTGGTCGTGCAGGTCGCGGCCTACGATGACTGAACTCGATTTGACGATGGCGTAGGCGCTCATCCCTTTTTTCAGGCCGAGATTACTGACCGCGCCGTTGGTGATGTTTGAAACGATCTCCTGGCCGCCATTCAGGGTGAGGATGATTTCAGCGTTGACCTCTCCTTTGGTAATGGTGGAGATGGTTCCGGAGAAGGTGTTTCGGGCGCTGATCCGCATTGAAATCCGTCTCAGGAACTGGTAGAGGTTGACGGTGTCGCCGAGGCGATCTTCGAGGTTTTCAAGGAACTTGCGATGCTCCTCCTGCACGATCCGGTATTTCTCGATTACCTGCCGCCCTTCGCGGGTGAGCACAGTTCCTCCCCCTCCTTTACCGCCAGTCATGCGATCGACCAGAGGTTTGTCGGAAAGGTTGTTCATCATGTTCACCAGGTGCCATGCGGTTTTGTAGCTGATGCCGACCGCTTTGGCAGCGCTGTTGATCGAACCAAGCTCTTCGATCTTTTCAAGCAGTTCGATCCTGTCACCGCCGAGGAAACGGTTCTGTGATTTCTGAAACCAGATGTCGCCTTCGATTTCGATAGGCTCTTTTATTCTTTTCATCTTTTCATGCCGTCGTTCCTGTTGTGAAATGATTACCTGATGGCAATATAGAATAACGCCCGTAAAAAACCCGGCGGTTGGCAGCCACCAGGCTGGTGTAAGGGAGAAAGAACAGAGGAACGACAAACGGTTCTGATTCGATAGGTAATAAAAGTAATAACGCCTGGTGAAAAAAAGGGAACCTTCCTGCGCCTCCAGTTAACACAGGTTGGTTCCCAGGGCTTCCTTGAAGGGAAGGAAGTTGTCAGTTGATTATATGGTCTTCACAGGCCTCGCCCTCTTCGAGTGCATCGAGGATTTCATCAACCTTGTCTGTGCTGTCAATCTCGCCATACCAGAAGTTCTCGGGATAGACGACCAGCACCGGCCCTTTTTCGCAGAGGTTCAGGCAGGCGGTGGCCGAGACGGCCACATCGCTCATGCCGCGATCGGACAGCTCGCTTTCGAGATAGGGAATGAGGTTGAGCGACTCTTTCTTGTGGCACATGCCCTGGGGAGCGCCCTGGGCTCTGAAGCTTGCGCAGACGAAGATGTGATGTTTCGGTTTGTCCATGATTTATTTGTTTTTGTTTTTCAGAAGATCAGTCGGATCAGTCGGATCGGTCAGATCGGACTGATCCGACTGATCTTTTTTTTGCTAATCGCACCCGTTGCCTGTGCCTGAGCACCCTGATTTGCAGACGTGGCCCAGGGTGTTTTTCATCAGGTGCTTCATATTCTGGCCGGTGAAGAGACCGTAGACCGCTTCCTCTATCACCCCTTCCATCGCCATGACCTCTATTCCCCTGGCATTGAGCACCGATTGCGGTGAACCGCCGGCACTGTTGACGAGCAGTGCCCGGCAGTCGGCGAGCCTTGAGGCGAGCGCTTCCCAGCGATCCTTGCCACCGCCGGGAGGCGGGGCCGGGCGCGAATCGACCAGTGTGCAGCTCTTGTTCTTCTCGTCGAGCGCATAGACCAGGAACCTGTCCGCTTCGCCGAGGTGCTGGTTGATGAGCACCCCTTCGAGGCTTGCCACGGCGATGTAGGGGCGGTGCTCCTCCGGATTCTTGGGCATGAGCGCCGCCTCGGCGAGCTTCTGCATCATCTCCTCACTGTTGATCTCACCGATGATGCCGACCGCGTCGGCACGGCAGCGGGCGCAGTGCTTCATCTGCGGCAGGAGCTTGCCGGCCTCCTCCTGAATCTCTTTCACCATCAGCGGATCGGGTTCGGGAATGTTCTCGAACACCGTCTCGGTGGTGTTGTAGTAAGGCAGGGCGTTCAGGATGTCCGCGCCCATCGATGCCACCTGGCGGGCCACTTCGATCACATGCTGGTCGTTGACGCCGGGGATGATGATCGAGTTCACCTTGGCCGTCACGCCGAGCCTCTTGAGCTTCTGCAACGCGGCGAGCTGGTTTTCGAGCAGCAACTCGGCGGCCTGACGGTCGCGGTACATGCGCTTCTGGTAGCGCACCCAGGCGTAGATCTCCTGGCCGATCTCCGGATCGATGGCGTTGATCGTCAGCGTCACGTGACTCACCTGCAACTCGGCAAGTTCTTCTATGTAAGGCAATACGTCGAGGCCGTTGGTGGCGACGCAGAGCAGCATTTCGGGATACTTCTCGCGAACGAGGCGCAGGGTTTCCATCGTCTCCTCCGGGTTGGCAAACGGATCGCCGGGGCCTGCGATGCCCACGACCGAGATGTTCGGCGAGAGCTTGAGAGCGTTATCGAGATAGAAAAGCGCCTGCTTCGGCGAGAGCACCTTGCTACTGACACCGGGGCGGTTCTCGTTCATGCAGTCATATTTCCGGTTGCAGTAGTTACACTGGATGTTGCACTTCGGCGCGACCGGCAGGTGTATTCTTCCGAATTTGTGCCTCGACGTGTCGTTAAAGCACGGATGGTTCTGGATGTTGAGTGTCATATCTTATGCCCCCTTCAGGCTTTTTGCATCGCTATTGATTTGTTCCGCAATTTGATTGCTGCGTTGTGCGGTGCTCGAAATCCTCACGTACTACGTGTACGCTCCGGTTTCTGCGCTCCGTACGCCTTGCACTCGAACTGCTCACGACAATCAATAGCGATGCTCATTTTTATTTCCCTTACATATAGGTGTAGCCGATCGGCGACGACTTCTGGCGCTCTTCGATGACCGTGTTCACGATGCGGTCGAACAGTTCCTGCGTGCCGCGATAGCCGAGGTGGTGCAGGCGCTGGCCGCCGAAGCGGTCGTGGATCGGGAAACCGACCCTGATGAGCGGCAGGTCGTGCTTTTTGGACATGGTGAACCCCTTGCTGTTGCCGATGAGGAAATCGGGTTTGAGCCGCTCCGCTTCGTGCTCGATGTCCACGAAATCCACGCCTTCCCGCGCCTCGATGCCGGTCTCTTCCATGTCGGGCACCAGCTCTTTCAGACGCTGCCTCATCAGGCCGCTTTTGCCGCCAGAAGCGCAGAGCACCGGCACGACTCCGATTTCACGCAGGAAGGCGGCCATCGAGATGACCAGATCCTCCTCGCCGTACAGGATCGCCTTTCTGCCGAAGACATACTTGTGGCCGTCGGAGTAGGCGTCAACGAGTCGGCGGCGCTCGTCTTCGTACTTTTCAGGCATCTGCATCCCGGTCAGCTCTTCGAGGAGACCGAAGAAGCGGTCGCTTGCCTTGATGCCGATGGGCAGCGGCAGATTGTGGCGCGGCACGCCGAACTGTGCTTCGAGGTAGCCCGCCGCCGATTTCGAGGCTTCGAGCGTCGAGCCGAACTCGATGCTTGTCGATGCGCAGCCGCTGTCGGCGATGGTGCTGGTCGGGGTGCCGCCGGGCGGAATCCGGTGGTACTCTCCCCACGGGCCGCCGTCGAGCATCTGCGAGTAGTCCGGCAGCAGCATGAAGGGCATTCCGAAGTCTGTCAGAATCTCCTTCAGGTAGCGTATATCCGCTGGCGAGATCATGCCTGAAAAGAGGTTCACGAGATTCTTTTTCGCCCCGCCAGTGGCGAGCGTTTTCACGGCGGAGCGCACGGCAGCGTGGAAGCCGTCGATGTGTGTGCCGCTGTAGCTCGGCGTCGAGGCGAAGATCATCACCGGCAGGTTCGCCGCGCCACCCATGATTGCTTCGTACTCCTTCAGGATCATCGGCACGTCGTCGCCAATGGTTTCCGAAAGGCAGGTGGTCGCGATACCGATCACGCGCGGTTTGTACTGCTGTGACACGTTCTTCAGGCCGAGCTTCAGGTTGTGGCTGCCGCCGAACACTGCGGTCTCTTCGTTGAAGTTCGACGAGGCAATATCGATCGGCTCCTTGTAGTGGCTGATCAGGTAGCGGCGGATGTAGGTGGCGCACCCCTGAGAGCCGTGCAGGAACGGCACGCACTGTTCGATGCCCCTGAAGGCCAGGCAGGCGCCAAGCGGGTTGCAGAGCTTGCAGGCGTTCTGCGTGGCCGTTTTTGCGGTCATGCTCGATGCGTTCGTTGTCATCTTTTACCTCCTTTTCTCGGGGCGAACTGCCATACGGGGCTCATCACCGATTCGTAAACTTCCTTGGCGAAATAGTACATGCCGATAAATCCGGCGAGCGGAATCTTGCGCTCGTGGTTGTGGTCGCAGAAGCCGACGCCGAGCTTGAAAGCAATCGGGCGCTCCTTTACGCCGCCGATAAGCAGGTCGGCCTCCTTTTCGAGAATGAACTTGGAGAGTTCGACCGGGTTCGAGTCGTCCACGATCACCGTTCCCTCGTCGCACATCTCCTTGAGCGCGCGATAGTCATCCTTGTTGCCGGTCTGCGATCCGGCGAGCACGACCGACATGCCGATAGTGCGCAGCGCCTTGATGAGCGAGAAGGTCTTGAAGGCGCCGCCGACGTAAATCGCGGCTTTCCTGCCGGCGAGCGCAGCCTTGAACTTCTGCATCTCGGGGTAGTATTTCGTGATCTCCTCGCGCACGATCTCCTTGGCCTTCTCCATGATGTCGGGCCTGTCGGGGAAGTGCTGCGCTACGTCATAAAGTGATTTAGACATATCCTCGAAGCCGAAATACGACACGCGGATGAACGGAATGCCGTATTTCTCCTCCATCTCTTTGGCGAGCGTGGTCATCCAGCCGGAGCACTGCACCACGTTGAGCGATGCGCCGTGCGAGCGGCGTATGGCGTCGATCCTGCCGTCGCCGGTCATGGTCGCCACCACCTCGATGCCCATTCTCTCGTAATATTCCCGGATAATCCAGGCTTCTCCGGCGAGGTTGAACTCGCCGAGAATGTTGATGCTGTATTTGCTGATCCCCTCGGTCGATCCCTGGCCGATCAGCTTCATGAGGGCGTGGCAGGCGGCCTTGTAGCCATCCTTCTTGGTGCCCTTGAATCCTTCGGAATGCACCGGCAGCACCGGGATTCCTTTCTCTTTGGCGACCTTGTTGCAGACGGCCTCGATATCGTCGCCGATCAGGCCGATGATGCAGGTCGAATAGATGAATGTCGCGTTGGGCTGATACTGGTCGATCAGCTCGATGAGCGACTTGTAAAGCTTCTTTTCGCCGCCGTAGATGACATCCATCTCCTGGAGGTCGGTCGAAAAGCTGAGTCTGTGCAGCTCCGGTCCCGATGAAACCGCTCCCCGGATATCCCAGGTGTAGGCGGCGCAACCGATGGGGCCGTGCACGATGTGAATGGCGTCGGCTACTGGATAGAGCACGACGCGAGATCCGCAGAAGACGCAGGCACGCTGGCTGACCGAGCCGGAGAGGCTGGTCTTGTCGCAGGCGATGTCAACCTCCGCGCCGCCTGCCTTCTTCTCGTAGACCTGTTTTTCCCTGCCTTCGAGCAGGCTGATGTTCTGCGTGTCCATTACTTCCTTTCCCTTCATTGTCGTCCGCCTCCCGTTATCGGAAGCGGACGGTTTGTAAAACAACTGTCTGTACCGTTGCGTTGGATGAGCGTCGTGAGCGGTTCAAGGGCAAGGCGGACGGAGCACAGAAGCCGGAGCGTACAGGTAGTACGTGAGGATTTCGAGCACCGATCAACGCAGCAATTGAAGCGCGCAACAGCTCAGGCAATCCAACTCACATTACCAGTTCAAACTTCTCCTCCTTGGCCGTGCGATCCTGCTGATCCATGAGTACGCCGAGGATCTTCTCGATCAGCCGCATCGCGCCGCTGTAGCCGACGCTCGGAAAGTAGCTGTGGCCGACACGATCCAGGATCGGGAAGCCGAACCTCACGAACGGAATGTTCTCGTCGCGGGCGATGTACTTGCCGTAGGTGTTGCCGATGAGCAGATCGACCGGCTCGTTCCTGATCCACTGGTGGAGCAGGAACATGTCCGCCTGCGCGCCGTTCCTGAAGTTCGCGTAGGGCGCTCTTTCGAGAATCTCCTTCATGCGCTTCTCGAAGCGGTTGCCCGGCGTGCCGCTGACGATGTGCGTTGGCCTCATGCCGAGGTCGAGCAGGAACTCGGTGAGTGGCATGATCTGGTCGGGGTCGCCGAAGAGCGCCACCTTCTTGCTATAGAAATACTGCTCCATGTCGGCCATCACATCAACCACGCGACCGCGGTCGGCGGTGAGGCTGGCGGGTACCGGCTTGCCTGCGGCCTTGCTCAGGGCCATGACGAAGCGGTCGGTTGCCGACAGGCCGATGGGCATGTCGAGCGTCTCGAACGGTACCTTGCACTTCTTGTCGAGCGCAATGGCCGCCGGTTCGGCACTCATGCAGCCGAGGGCGAGCGAGCACTTGCTGTCGCCGGTGGTTCTGAGCGCCTCGATCGTGATGCCCCCTTTCGGGTAGAACTCGTGCTTGCCGGTCTGCGGCGCGTCGAGCACGTCGGAGGTGTCGGGGAAGAGCACGATTTTGGCGTCCATCAGGCTGGCGAGGCTCTTGATCTTGCGCATGTCCGAAGGCTCCATCCAGCCGGCGACGATGTTGATCTGATCCTTCTTCACGCCGGTCGATACGGCGAACTGCTCGGCCATACCGGTCACCATGTTGGCGTAACCGGTGACGTGCGAACCCACGAAGCTCGGGGTGCTGGCGTAGATGACGTATTTACCATCCGGAATCTTGCCGTCGTCGCTCGCCTTCTTGGTGATTTGCTGCAAGTCGTCACCGATGGTTTCTGACAGGCAGGTCGAGTGTACGGCGATCACTTCGGGATCGTAGACCGAAAAGATGGTCTCGATCGAAGCGAGCAGGTTAGCCTGGCCGCCGAACACCGAAGCGCCTTCGGTGAACGAGCTGGTCGAGGCCATGACCGGCTCCTTGTAGTGGCGGGTCAGGGTGCTGCGGTGATATGAGCAGCAGCCCTGCGATCCGTGGCTGTGGGGCAGGCAGCCGTGGATGCCGAGCGCGGCGTACATGGCTCCGATCGGCTGGCAGGTCTTTGCCTGGTTGATCGTCAGCCCCTCGCGCTCTTTGACTTCTTTTGGTGTGTGACGTAATAACATCAATGTTCTCCTTTAATTTTTTACATCTTTGTCATGCGACGTAGCTGGCTTCCAGCGAACCCGTTTCTTCCTTCTCCCACGGAGCCTTGATGAGCTTCCAGACCGGGTTGTTGACCATGCGGTCGATATCCTTGTAGAAGTTGATCGCGCCTTCGAAGCCGGTGTAAGGACCTCCGTAGTCGTAGCTGTGGAGCTGCTTGAGCGGCACGCCCATCTTCTGGACGACGTACTTCTCCTTGATGCCCGCGCAGAAAATGTCGGGCTTGTACATCTCGATCAGCTTTTCGGACTCGTAGTGGCTGACGTCGTCGATCACCAGCGATTTACGCTCCATCTGTTTCATCATGCCTTCGTAACCGTTGATCTCCAGACCCTTGGCCTTCAGCTCTTCGAGTTCGGCCTCGCTCTTGCGCGGGTTATACAGTTCCGGGTCGGCGGAGACTTTCAGCTCCTCAATGTTCTTGCTGTCGGCATCGATCTTGATCTTCGGCAGCACGTGGCGACCTTCATAGTCGTCGCGGTGAGCGAACTCGTAACCGGCGGCGAGAGTCGTCATGCCAAGCTCGGTGAAGAGATCCTGGTAGTGGTGAGCGCGCGAGCCGCCGACGAACAGCATGGCGGTCTTGCCCTCGGTTCTCGGACGAATCTCGTCGATGATGGCCTGCACCTTCGGCATCTCCTCGGCGATCACCTCTTCGACGCGGGCCTTCAGCTCCTCGTCACCGAAGTATTCGGCGATCTTGCGGAGCGACTTTGCCGACGACTGCGCGCCGACGAAGTTGACCTTCATCCACGGAATACCGAATTTGGTCTCCATCATGTCGCCCATATAGTTGATCGAGCGATGGCAGAGGATGACGTTCAGGTCAGCCATGTGCGCGTTCTCGATCGCCCTGACCGTCGAGTTGCCGCTGAAGGAGGCGACCAGCGTGATGCCGCAATTCTCGAAGAGGCGCTCGATTTCAAAGGCGTCGCCGCCGATGTTGTATTCGCCAAGCAGGTTCAGCTTGAACTTGCCGGCTTTCGGTTCGTTGTTGTTGCCGACCATGTGCTTGAACACGCCGTTGTTGGCGATGTGGTGGCCCGCCGACTGGCTGACGCCGCGATACCCTTCACAACTGAAGCCGAAGACGTTGCAGTCGCCGAGCTTCTCCTTCATTTCGCGAGAGGCGGCGTGCACGTCGTCACCAATGAGGCCGACCGGACAAGTCGAGAAGATGGCGATAGCCTTCGGATGAAAGAGGTCATAGGCCTCCTGGATCGCCTGCTTCAGCTTTTTCTCGCCACCGAACACGACGTGCTCCTCCTGCATGTCGGTCGAGAAGCAGTAGGTGATGTAGTTTTCATCCGTCGGGCTTTCGGGCCGGGTCTGGTTACGGCGGGTCAGCCATGCATAAAAGCTGCACCCGATAGGTCCGTGGACGATATTGACGATATCGCGTGTCGGTCCGAGAACCACGCCTTTACAGCCGGCATAGGAGCAGCCGCGCTGCGTGATGATGCCTGGCACCGTGCGGACGTTGGCCTGCACTTCTGGAATCGTCTCCGGGTCGTTGACCACAATCGACTTGCTGCGCTTTTTGGCGACCTTGGCCGGGTATTTGTCGATCAGTCCCGCCTTGACGACGGACGGATCTGGTATGAGTACTTTCGCCTCCATTGTAGCGTTCTCCGTTTACACCTTTAGTTAATCTTAGTTAAGCGCCTCGTCGCCCTCTTCTCCGGTTCTGACCCTGATGGTGTCGAGAATCGGGGTCACGAAAATCTTGCCGTCTCCAGGCTTGCCGGTCTGGTTGGTTTTGATGATCGTGTCGATGGCCAACTGGCACAGTTCGTCAGGCACCACGACGGTCAGAATCCTCTTGGCGACCAGCCTCGGTGCGTTGCCGAGCTGAGCGATGGCTTCCGGATGACCGGCTTCCGCGCCCTGGAGGATGTCGTAGTGAACCTTCCCCTTGCCGCGTCCCATCACCCTGCCGGTGGCCGTGAAGGCCGGGATGCCAGCGTCGATGAGCGCTTTTTTGGTTTCGTTCACCTTGTTGATCCGGATGACTGAAATGATCTCTTTCATCAGGCCTCCTTCGCTGCCGCCAGCACGGAATCGGTTTCTTTCAGGCCAGAGCTGATCGTGTAGACCTCTTCGACGGTCGAGACGAAAATTTTACCGTCACCGAACTTGCCTTCGCCGGTCTTGGCGTTTTCGAGGATAGCCCTTACTACGAAATCCTTATCGACATCGGGTACAACGACGAAGAGCATCTCTTTGGGCAGTTCGTCATAGACCACGTCGCCGACACGCAGACCACGCTGCTTGCCACGGCCAACGACCGAGATTTTGGTGACAGCGGGGTATCCTGCATCGAGCAGTCCCTGCATGACATCATGGACTTTTTCTGGCCTGACGATGGTTCTGATCATTAACATGTGATTGTTCTCCTTTACGGTTATAAATCTGTGGTTCAGGTAAATCATGAACTTTATTGAAATCGTCGTGAGCGGTTCGAGCACCGCGCAACGCAGTTATAGGGCCGCGCAACAGATTTCAACAAGTTCATCAGTTGGCGATGCCGTATTCGATCAGGAGCGACTCCAGCTCGTCGATCGAGAGCGGCTTGGGAATGACGAACATCTTGTTCTCGTCGATCTTGCGGGCCAGGGTGCGATATTCGTCGGCCTGCGGATGGGTCGGATCGTAATCGATCACGGTCTTCCTGTTGATCTCGGCGCGCTGAACCATGTTGTCGCGAGGTACGAAGTGAATCATCTGGGTGCCGATTCTGCGAGCCAGCTCCTCGATCATCTCACGCTCGTTGTCAACCTTGCGGCTGTTGCAGATCAGGCCGCCGAGGCGCACACCGCCTGCATCGGCGTATTTCAGGATACCTTTGCAGATGTTGTTGGCAGCATACATTGCCATCATTTCGCCGGAGCAGACGATATAGATCTCTTCAGCTTTACCGTCGCGGATCGGCATGGCGAAACCGCTGCACACAACGTCACCGAGCACGTCATAGAACACATAGTCGAGATCCCATTCGTCATCGTAAGCGCCGAGCTGTTCGAGCAGGTTGACCGAGGTGATGATACCGCGGCCAGCGCAACCGACGCCAGGCTCAGGGCCGCCGGACTCGGTGCAGCGGGTGTTTTTGTAACCCTCTTTGATGATGTCTTCGAGTTCGACCTCTTCGCCCTCCTCGCGCAGGGTGTCGAGTACGGTTTTCTGCTGAAGACCGCCGAGCAGGAGGCGGGTAGAGTCAGCTTTGGGGTCGCAACCTACGACCATCACTTTTTTGCCTGCTTCCGCGAGACCGGCAACCGTGTTTTGGGTGGTTGTGGATTTGCCGATACCGCCTTTGCCATAAATCGCGACTTTTCTCATGATTGTACTGTTTATTGTTTTGTCCGCTTGACTAAAATATTCAGGCTTATATTTTTGTATTCCTGAATAATTAAAGATTAATGAGCAATTGTTGTGCCAAAGTGAGGATCAGGCTCGTTTTTATATGAAAAATATTTTATAAATTCCGTTAAGTCATTTATTTAAAAGGCTTTATTGTCTAACAGATAAGACGTGTTCCGCTAACTGCGAGGTTGCATTTTTACTGTGAAGCGGAAAATCATGTGGGATCGAACCCTACATTCGTGTAGGAAGCTGCCTGTTGCTACAAATTGGTAGGAAAATTTGGGGGTATTGGAGGCTATGTTCCGAGGCTTGCAAAGGCTTGCTCCGTTTGTGTTGCCGGAACTCGCTCCGCGCCTGTCAGGTCAGCGAGGCGGCAAAACCGGCATTTCGAAGCAGAATGACGAAAAAAGTTACAGGAATGTAGGAATCAGCCCTTTTCGACCTTTTGGTATGAGGAACCGTTGGAAATGCGCCTGCGTTGGAATGGAAAAGGCTTCGGCTGGTCAAATCGCTGTCAGGCGCGAGACCGACCGGGCTAAAGCGGAAGTTCCAGAAATAAAAGAGCGAGAAATCCCTGTAATCTGTTACGATATTATTTTTTACGGGATTTCGATATTTTCTTTCTTGTGACTACTTCGACATGACGGGCATCGAGCACTTCCGGC
>Ga0233422_10000782_pt1 | contig 15068 bp, 9 predicted proteins | sample Watercolumn_Mata_2_FD_182724 | JGI IMG/M metagenome (GOLD analysis project Ga0233422, IMG submission 182724) | Freshwater microbial communities from Lake Matano, South Sulawesi, Indonesia - Watercolumn_Matano_2014_110_MG | ecosystem: Environmental > Aquatic > Freshwater > Lake | place...
GGGCCGCGTCAAAAAACTGGAGAATCTTTTGGACAGCCCCAGCGGCAAAGGACAGCAGGGGACTTCATTGGATGCTAACAAAAGGTTACATCAATCGCGTTTTTAAAAGTCTTTGAGGGGGGGATAAATGAGAAAACGGTTAATAGTTTTGTTGCTTCTATCGCAATCCGTGTTTGCACAAACAATAATTAGAGTTTCTCCAAGGTATGTTCTGATAGATACGGATATCGGCATTGGAAATATCGGCGATGAAGTTATAATTTATAGACTCATAAATGGAGAGAACATCCCGGTAGGTTGTGTGAAGATTGTTAAGATGCAGAACGGGAGGACCGCGGCTAAAATAGTCGAGGAATCAAAAGGATATAAAATCAAAAAAATGGATTTTATTCAAGTGTCTCCGGAAGTATTACAAGAAGAAGGAAAAGCCGAGAATAATCTGACATTGGCAAGAAAGAAAGGTTTTTTTGGCGCCGGAGCAGGTATTACGATACCGACGGGGTATTGGGGAAAATATTACTATATTGGTCCGCATGTTAGTATACAGGTATTAGGGGCATTATTGCCAAATTTATCTATTGGGTGTCGGGTTGCTGGTGGTTTTAACCTATTAAACGAAGAAAATTTTAAGAGAGACTTACAATTCCGCGCGCGCCTCCATCACCCGGGCATGCAAGTGGCGATTTTTGGAATGTGTTCTGTTTTTGATGTTTCCCCGTTATTAAGGATCAATCTTACGAATAATACAAATTCTAAAAGTTACCCCTTTTTTGAAGGCGGTTGCGGTTCATATTTCTTATCTTTTGAACAATCTGGAAAAGTGTCGTACATGGGGTATTCTTCAAGCTTCTCAGAAAAAACGCATGAACAAAAATTTGGATATAGTATAGGCGGTGGTATTCGTTCTGAAATCTTTTTTAAAAAGCAAAACAAAAAAGGGTATTTTGAAATACTTGCTTTATGCCACAACGTGAAAACCGAGATGATATCAATAACAGCCGGTTTATGGAGATAGGGGATAGCCAGAAATTGTTAAAACGTGGATCAAAATTATGAGTACGTAAAGGGGAGTTATCATACTCATAATAACGGGGAGTCAAGGTAAAAAACAATGGCAGAGCCGGAGAAATTCCGGGAGGTCCCGGAGGCCCCGCGATCGGCGCGGAAGCCTGCGGCGGCCGCCAGGGCCTGAAATCCCCTCACCAAGCTTCACCAGAAGCCCCAGGACGGGCGTTTAAGGGGCGGGTATACACAAGGGGGGGGCTGGGAGAAGTGGGCAGGGGAAAAGGGGGGAAGCTTTTCAGGGGTGATTTTCCCTATAGGATAAAAAAAGAGGTTCCCGGAATTTCCCGGAATTTCTGGACAGGATAAAAAAGGACGGCTTCGGCCAGGAAAGACCCAAGTCACATTCAGCCCGGACCAAGCGGAATTGAACCCGCGTGAAAACGTTCCAAAACCTGTCCGGGCTATTGGAACCGAGTAACGCGGGTTTGTTTTTTTACGAGGGCAAGGAAAATGACTGTTGATAAAAAACCGGACCTTCAAACGGTCCTTATAAGTTAGTGAAACTGAGCAAGGTGGCCTTTATTTCGGCATAATCCAAAAACTCAAGGGATCTGTAAATGAATGATCAAGAAGTCACAGCCCCACAGGAGCCACGGAAAATAAAACCTTCCGAGATCCTCCCGGAAGTTAAAAAAGCATTGGCATTATTTGATGAACTGGGCTTAAAAAACAGCTCCATCCCAATGGATTATGTCCAGCTTGAATTATCGAAAACGGCCAAGGCAGACGATCGACCCCAAAGTGGATCTATTACCTATCAAGTTTTAGAATGGTTGCTATTTCCTTGGACACAAAGCCTTCAAGGATTAAAATTAAAAATACTTACTCTTGCTGCAGAAACAGAAGAACCCCGTAAAACATGGGAAAAAATTCGTCCTGTTTTAATTGAAAATTTGAATATCTGGATCCCCATACCAGAAAACATCGAAAATAAATCCCCAAAAACCATTAGCCAATTTTATAAATCAGAAATATCGTCTGACAATCAGGGTTTACTTCAAGCAATAGCATTTTGTTTTTTGGGGACCTCAAAAGAAATAAACGAAAATGCATATTTTCGAAGTGATCTGTTTTGGTTCCCTCGGGGTGCCTTGTTCAATTCGAATGTCAATTTTTCAAAGGGAGATGACGGTTTATTTTCAATCAACATTGTTCCAGGTCAAACAACATTTTATGAGCCAAAAGATGACGTTTGTAGATTGAGTTGGTTACAGATGGACCTGGTGGGAGTACTTCTAAAGCCGGAGGAATTAAAGAGCAGACCGGAACGCCTGGACAAGCAAAGAATCCAAAGTCGTAAAGAAGTTTATTTTGAAGAGCAGGACTTAGATTATTTCCCGGCCGTTATGAATGCGGCTGCATTTGATAAACAAGAAATCAAACGTTATCCAGACCAGGGTAATTTTACTGTAATATGTGAAAAACATCTTGATGAAAATAAAACATTGTATTTAAAATTTCCTGAAATCCCCATTGAGTTAGAGGGGAGCGTTCCCCATTTGACGCCCATGCTTTTAAAGGTCCTTATCAATACTGCTAAAATTGCGATGGATAAAAAACGATGGAATTTTTCATTCCGCAAAACGGATCAACTTGATTCAATGGGGCGGGCCGCAATTGGAGAGCAGTTTGAACAATTGACACACTATCACCAGACATGGTATTATTTAGACATCGGTGTAAAAGACAAGCGTTCTCCCGGCTGGGAATATCACAAGCGTGTTTACAATTCTTTCGAGCATTTTCCAGGGAAAAAAGGCTCTATAACTGTTGGTTTGAATCCTGAAGCATGGCCCGTGTTAGGACGATTCTTTGAAAACACAGAAAAACCACCAAAACCATACAAGACATTACCGGGCTATTTAGACCGGGGGGTATTGAACGAAAGACAAACTCGATTAATTATTTATCTGAGAAAGCTCGGAGGACTTGGAGGAAAGGTTTACTCGCATTTATTAAAAACTTTGTTTGAGCGGATGACTATTTTTTATCCAGACATTGAGCGCAGGGGTATACCGTGGGCCATTAAAGAGCTGGAAGATTGTTTAAAAACGGCCCACGAGAAAAATGAGTTATTAAGCTGGAAATATGAACCAAGCGAAGAAACTTTACGAATAACTGATAGCATAAAAGCCCTTATCAAGAGAGAAAGTATTGAGAGCGAGGGCCCTTTATGGCTTTCTGAAAGATATAAACTAATTCATGACCAATTTACGGACCTGGTTAAGAGCAAAAAGAAAAAGGGTATAAGGATACCAAAAAAAATTGCCCCGTTTGATGTATACGCTCAATGGAAAATAAATCTTGTAATGGGCGATAAAAGGCAAGAAGATTTTTTTGGAAATGCAAACCGAAAATTGTTAAATCAGTCAGCCGACGAAAGAATAAATATTATAACTCAATGGCATAATCAGAAAAAATTTAAAAGGGAAAATACACCTGAAACAACAAGAGAATATTTAGAAAATTCGGTTCGTGAATATAGCATGGAAACCGTTTGGGATATTTACCAGCAGACAATCAAAAGCCCGGAACCACATCCAAATGAATTTTGGAGGAGGATAAAGGAACAGGTGACGATAAGAAACGGGACAAAAAAACGGTAATGAGGATATTTTAATTTCTGAAATGCTGAGAAAATTTTTGAGGGGGGAAGGGTGAAGGTTTTCTTCTTTTTCTCTCTAAGTGCTTTTTAACAGCCGTTTTTTTAACAGCCGTTTTTAGATAGTATGTGATAGTAAAAGATAGTAAAGGATAGTGTTGGCTATTTTGAAAAGGTTTAATTTTTTGAAAATGTTGAAATTAAAGCTGATCATTTTTCTACGAAAAATTAAACAAACCTTGATGAAAGATTAAACAAATGCCCACGGGAGATTAAACAAACCTTGATGAAAAATTAAACAAACAGCAAAAACGATGAAACGGACAGGGGAAATTAAGCATTTCAGGAGAGGGCGTCGAACGGAAAAGCCGGGTAATTCGTTTATAAACAAGAAAAAGTGGGCTCTATTTTTTCTACGAAAAATTAAACAAATTTACCATTACAAAACCTGGGATTAATCTTGTGATGGTATAAAAGGGGGGGAACAGTTCAAAAAGAAACGGTCACCAGACGGCACCGTTACAACAAGTAACTCCAATACTCCCACCCTTTCCGAGCTTGGCATAACAAGGAGGGAAGATGGGGAAATTGCTGGCGGAGACAGAACGGGCCACGGGAGGCGATGCTCAAAGAACTCGGTATCAGCATGTTACCGAGTCTCCCCTTACTCTTTCCGAGCTTGGCATAACAAAGCGGGAAAGCGCGGAAGCGCAAAAACTGGCTAAACTTCCAGAGCGGAGTTACTTGGTGTTACTCCGCCTCCCACCCTTTCCGAGGGGGCTGAATGAAGATTCAGCCCCTTATAAGATTATAAGATTATAGCAAAAAACGAGCAATAAAAACAATGGGTTATTTTGTGTTTTGCGTCACGACGGCCCTAAAATGTGTCACGACGGCCCTAAAATGTGTCACGACGGCCCTAAGACGTGACGCGACGGCCCTTGAAACCTGGCACACGCAGAGAGGACGGGGATTTGAAAAAAATAGCAATCGCAACAGCCAAAGGCGGAGTAGGGAAGACCACGACGGCTGTCAACCTGGCGGCGGGCCTGGCGGCGGCCGGCCGGAAGGTTTTACTTGTGGACCTGGATCCGCAGGGGAATGTTTCGGGGCACTTCGGGATTGACAGCGAGTACACACTTTCCGAGCTGTTGACGGGGGGCCGTAAGGACGTCATTATTGAGGTCCGCCCAAACCTTCATATATTGGCAAGCGGCCGCGAGAGGCTTTACGATGCGCAAAGGGAATTGATGCGGAACGATTTCGGCGTTGACGTTCTGGATGAGCGGATGGATTTCGTCGAAAAACTTGGTTATGATTTTGTTCTTTGCGACTTCAGCCCCACGGACACGTTTATAAACCGGGCGGCCCTGTTGTACTGCGATCAACTCTTGATCCCCATAAGCCCCGGTCTGGACGCGATCACCGGCGCGCACCGGTACATCGACCTTGCGGGCAAACAGGACGGGCCGAGAATCAAGCGGGGAAAGACGCGGGTTTCCGTTTTCGGGATCTTGATTAATCTATATGAACCCCAGGTCGTGCTTTCCCGCGAGATCGAGCGGGCGGCCGTGGATCAATGGCCGGACAAGGTCCTGAAAACCCGGATCCGGAAAAATGTTTCCCTGGGAGAGGCGCGCGTTCAAAATAAAACGATCTTCGAGTATGCCCCGGCGTCCCACGGAGCGGAGGACTTCAAGAGACTGACGGAGGAGGTTTTAAAGAATGGCCGGTAAAAAATTCGACATAGGCGGCGCGGTCAAACGGGAGATCCACGAGCCGAAAGTTATAACGGCGGCGGACGGTGGGACCGCGAAGGTGAAGCCTCCCAAGCCGGACATTGACCGGATCACGATATATGTCCCAAAGGCCCAGACCCTGGCCCTGGCGGAGCTGGCCCTTGAGATGAAACGGCGGAACGAATGGCGGGACCGGTCCGCCCTCATTGCTGAGGCGATAGAGGACTTTTTAGAGAAACACGGGAAGGGGACAGAAAAGCGACAAAACGACAAGTAGTTTTATTATGAAAAAAATGAATTATTATTTAATTTATAAAAAAACTATAAAAACATTTTAAGATCAATGGAAACAATGTATTAAACAGAGAAAAAAGGGACCAAGTATACATAATGTTTTTTATGCGAAGTAGAAACTTGTAGAATCTTGATAATTAAAGGATTATAAATATAATAAAACACCGTTAAGAACGGTCATTTTTACCGTTGGATTATCAGATATATGGTTAATTACCTGTTTTAACTCGCTTTATAATAAGTAAACCAATAACGTCAAAAGAAACCGCTTGCGTTTTATGCCCGCGTTTATTAAATTTCCCCCATGAGACAAAAGCGACAAGCAAACAAAGCGACTACAGGGAGGGGTGAACCCATGACCGAAGCAATAGCAAGGCGGGCCACGCGGACGCCGGCCAGGCGGGCCGACTTGCTGGCGGACTTTTTCCGGGGCAAGGATCCGAAAACGATCCGGGCCTACAGCCAGGCCCTCCAGGATTTCCGGGCGTTCCTTGGAGAGACGGACCTGAACGCAGCGGCGCGCGTCCTTTTCGGGGGCAGCCAGGGAGAGGCAAACGGAACGGTTTTGAAATACAAGGCGGAGTTGATTTCCCGCGAGCTGTCACCGGCCACGATCAACCAGCGGCTGGCGGCGATCCGGAGCCTGGCGAAAATAGCCCGGACCCTGGGCCTCATTCCCTGGGGCATCGAAATCAAAAATGTCCAGGCAGAAACTTATCGGGACACGCGGGGACCTGGCCGGGACGCATGGGAGAAACTTCTGGCGGTTGCCAGGGGCCAGCGGGGCGGGAAGGCCCTCCGGGACGTTGCGCTTTTGCGTTTGATGCACGACCTGGGCCTCCGGAGGGCGGAGGTTGCCCGGATTGATTTCGAGGACGTGGACCTGGCCGGCGGAACGGTTTTCGTTCTGAGGAAAAAGCATTTGCAGAAAACCCTCTTGACCATGCCCGGCCCCACGATCGAAGCCCTCGAGGCATGGATGGAGGCGCGCGCGGAAAAGAACGGCCCCGTTTTCGTGAACTTCGACCGGGCGAAAAAGGGCGAGGGCGAACGGTTGACGGATGGGAGCATTTACCGGACGGTCCGGAGCCTGGGTGAAAAAATCGGGATCCAGACGCGGCCACACGGCTTGCGTCACCTGGCGATAACCGAGGCGGTCAAGGCGGCGACGGCGGCCGGGATCGGTCTTGAGGAGGTCCGGGATTTTAGCGGACACAAGGACGTAAAGACGCTGTTGATTTACCGCGATCGAGAGCGGAACGTTCAGGGACAGCTTGCGGCCCTGGTTGCGGCGGCCGCATAACCATTCATTCAAAACCTGGGGGTGTACCGCGGAGGTTTTGGCATGGCGACCCTAAAAGAGCGGATTAAAACGCTGGAGGAGAGGACAGCCCGGGAAGAATCCCGAGGCGTTGAATGCGTTGTGGTGAACATGAGGCCCAAGGAAGCCCGAAAGGCATTTGAGAAAAAGGAATGCCCAAACGAAAAAAACCAAATGAAGAAAAAGGAAAAAGGTAAAATATTTTTCGTCGAATTGAGTTGTGAAGATTGTAAAGAAAAATGTCGTTTTCAGGGGCAACCTATGGGGAGCCTCCGAGAGGATTAATCCATTTTGAAAGACACAACTCTTTACAGTTTAACATCATAGACCGGGGGGTGTACCCTATGGCGGGAAAGCCAAACGTAAGACTTGAGACAATCGGGGACGTTTCCCGTTTCCTGGGGAAATTGATTAACAAGGTGGAGCGCGGGCAGGTTGACGGCGGGACGGCCGGCCGCCTGGCGTACATTGCGAATATTCTCATCGGAGCCTTGAAGGATTCGGAGCTGGAGGGCCGCGTCAAAAAACTGGAGAATCTTTTGGACAGCCCCAGCGGCAAAGGACAGCAGGGGACTTCATTGGATGCTAACAAAAGGTTACATCAATCGCGTTTTTAAAAGTCTATGAGTACGTAAAGGGGAGTTATCATACTCATAATAACGGGGAGTCAAGGTAAAAAACAATGGCAGAGCCGGAGAAATTCCGGGAGGTCCCGGAGGCCCCGCGATCGGCGCGGAAGCCTGCGGCGGCCGCCAGGGCCTGAAATCCCCTCACCAAGCTTCACCAGAAGCCCCAGGACGGGCGTTTAAGGGGCGGGTATACACAAGGGGGGGGCTGGGAGAAGTGGGCAGGGGAAAAGGGGGGAAGCTTTTCAGGGGTGATTTTCCCTATAGGATAAAAAAAGAGGTTCCCGGAATTTCCCGGAATTTCTGGACAGGATAAAAAAGGACGGCTTCGGCCAGGAAAGACCCAAGTCACATTCAGCCCGGACCAAGCGGAATTGAACCCGCGTGAAAACGTTCCAAAACCTGTCCGGGCTATTGGAACCGAGTAACGCGGGTTTGTTTTTTTACGAGGGCAAGGAAAATGACTGTTGATAAAAAACCGGACCTTCAAACGGTCCTTATAAGTTAGTGAAACTGAGCAAGGTGGCCTTTATTTCGGCATAATCCAAAAACTCAAGGGATCTGTAAATGAATGATCAAGAAGTCACAGCCCCACAGGAGCCACGGAAAATAAAACCTTCCGAGATCCTCCCGGAAGTTAAAAAAGCATTGGCATTATTTGATGAACTGGGCTTAAAAAACAGCTCCATCCCAATGGATTATGTCCAGCTTGAATTATCGAAAACGGCCAAGGCAGACGATCGACCCCAAAGTGGATCTATTACCTATCAAGTTTTAGAATGGTTGCTATTTCCTTGGACACAAAGCCTTCAAGGATTAAAATTAAAAATACTTACTCTTGCTGCAGAAACAGAAGAACCCCGTAAAACATGGGAAAAAATTCGTCCTGTTTTAATTGAAAATTTGAATATCTGGATCCCCATACCAGAAAACATCGAAAATAAATCCCCAAAAACCATTAGCCAATTTTATAAATCAGAAATATCGTCTGACAATCAGGGTTTACTTCAAGCAATAGCATTTTGTTTTTTGGGGACCTCAAAAGAAATAAACGAAAATGCATATTTTCGAAGTGATCTGTTTTGGTTCCCTCGGGGTGCCTTGTTCAATTCGAATGTCAATTTTTCAAAGGGAGATGACGGTTTATTTTCAATCAACATTGTTCCAGGTCAAACAACATTTTATGAGCCAAAAGATGACGTTTGTAGATTGAGTTGGTTACAGATGGACCTGGTGGGAGTACTTCTAAAGCCGGAGGAATTAAAGAGCAGACCGGAACGCCTGGACAAGCAAAGAATCCAAAGTCGTAAAGAAGTTTATTTTGAAGAGCAGGACTTAGATTATTTCCCGGCCGTTATGAATGCGGCTGCATTTGATAAACAAGAAATCAAACGTTATCCAGACCAGGGTAATTTTACTGTAATATGTGAAAAACATCTTGATGAAAATAAAACATTGTATTTAAAATTTCCTGAAATCCCCATTGAGTTAGAGGGGAGCGTTCCCCATTTGACGCCCATGCTTTTAAAGGTCCTTATCAATACTGCTAAAATTGCGATGGATAAAAAACGATGGAATTTTTCATTCCGCAAAACGGATCAACTTGATTCAATGGGGCGGGCCGCAATTGGAGAGCAGTTTGAACAATTGACACACTATCACCAGACATGGTATTATTTAGACATCGGTGTAAAAGACAAGCGTTCTCCCGGCTGGGAATATCACAAGCGTGTTTACAATTCTTTCGAGCATTTTCCAGGGAAAAAAGGCTCTATAACTGTTGGTTTGAATCCTGAAGCATGGCCCGTGTTAGGACGATTCTTTGAAAACACAGAAAAACCACCAAAACCATACAAGACATTACCGGGCTATTTAGACCGGGGGGTATTGAACGAAAGACAAACTCGATTAATTATTTATCTGAGAAAGCTCGGAGGACTTGGAGGAAAGGTTTACTCGCATTTATTAAAAACTTTGTTTGAGCGGATGACTATTTTTTATCCAGACATTGAGCGCAGGGGTATACCGTGGGCCATTAAAGAGCTGGAAGATTGTTTAAAAACGGCCCACGAGAAAAATGAGTTATTAAGCTGGAAATATGAACCAAGCGAAGAAACTTTACGAATAACTGATAGCATAAAAGCCCTTATCAAGAGAGAAAGTATTGAGAGCGAGGGCCCTTTATGGCTTTCTGAAAGATATAAACTAATTCATGACCAATTTACGGACCTGGTTAAGAGCAAAAAGAAAAAGGGTATAAGGATACCAAAAAAAATTGCCCCGTTTGATGTATACGCTCAATGGAAAATAAATCTTGTAATGGGCGATAAAAGGCAAGAAGATTTTTTTGGAAATGCAAACCGAAAATTGTTAAATCAGTCAGCCGACGAAAGAATAAATATTATAACTCAATGGCATAATCAGAAAAAATTTAAAAGGGAAAATACACCTGAAACAACAAGAGAATATTTAGAAAATTCGGTTCGTGAATATAGCATGGAAACCGTTTGGGATATTTACCAGCAGACAATCAAAAGCCCGGAACCACATCCAAATGAATTTTGGAGGAGGATAAAGGAACAGGTGACGATAAGAAACGGGACAAAAAAACGGTAATGAGGATATTTTAATTTCTGAAATGCTGAGAAAATTTTTGAGGGGGGAAGGGTGAAGGTTTTCTTCTTTTTCTCTCTAAGTGCTTTTTAACAGCCGTTTTTTTAACAGCCGTTTTTAGATAGTATGTGATAGTAAAAGATAGTAAAGGATAGTGTTGGCTATTTTGAAAAGGTTTAATTTTTTGAAAATGTTGAAATTAAAGCTGATCATTTTTCTACGAAAAATTAAACAAACCTTGATGAAAGATTAAACAAATGCCCACGGGAGATTAAACAAACCTTGATGAAAAATTAAACAAACAGCAAAAACGATGAAACGGACAGGGGAAATTAAGCATTTCAGGAGAGGGCGTCGAACGGAAAAGCCGGGTAATTCGTTTATAAACAAGAAAAAGTGGGCTCTATTTTTTCTACGAAAAATTAAACAAATTTACCATTACAAAACCTGGGATTAATCTTGTGATGGTATAAAAGGGGGGGAACAGTTCAAAAAGAAACGGTCACCAGACGGCACCGTTACAACAAGTAACTCCAATACTCCCACCCTTTCCGAGCTTGGCATAACAAGGAGGGAAGATGGGGAAATTGCTGGCGGAGACAGAACGGGCCACGGGAGGCGATGCTCAAAGAACTCGGTATCAGCATGTTACCGAGTCTCCCCTTACTCTTTCCGAGCTTGGCATAACAAAGCGGGAAAGCGCGGAAGCGCAAAAACTGGCTAAACTTCCAGAGCGGAGTTACTTGGTGTTACTCCGCCTCCCACCCTTTCCGAGGGGGCTGAATGAAGATTCAGCCCCTTATAAGATTATAAGATTATAGCAAAAAACGAGCAATAAAAACAATGGGTTATTTTGTGTTTTGCGTCACGACGGCCCTAAAATGTGTCACGACGGCCCTAAAATGTGTCACGACGGCCCTAAGACGTGACGCGACGGCCCTTGAAACCTGGCACACGCAGAGAGGACGGGGATTTGAAAAAAATAGCAATCGCAACAGCCAAAGGCGGAGTAGGGAAGACCACGACGGCTGTCAACCTGGCGGCGGGCCTGGCGGCGGCCGGCCGGAAGGTTTTACTTGTGGACCTGGATCCGCAGGGGAATGTTTCGGGGCACTTCGGGATTGACAGCGAGTACACACTTTCCGAGCTGTTGACGGGGGGCCGTAAGGACGTCATTATTGAGGTCCGCCCAAACCTTCATATATTGGCAAGCGGCCGCGAGAGGCTTTACGATGCGCAAAGGGAATTGATGCGGAACGATTTCGGCGTTGACGTTCTGGATGAGCGGATGGATTTCGTCGAAAAACTTGGTTATGATTTTGTTCTTTGCGACTTCAGCCCCACGGACACGTTTATAAACCGGGCGGCCCTGTTGTACTGCGATCAACTCTTGATCCCCATAAGCCCCGGTCTGGACGCGATCACCGGCGCGCACCGGTACATCGACCTTGCGGGCAAACAGGACGGGCCGAGAATCAAGCGGGGAAAGACGCGGGTTTCCGTTTTCGGGATCTTGATTAATCTATATGAACCCCAGGTCGTGCTTTCCCGCGAGATCGAGCGGGCGGCCGTGGATCAATGGCCGGACAAGGTCCTGAAAACCCGGATCCGGAAAAATGTTTCCCTGGGAGAGGCGCGCGTTCAAAATAAAACGATCTTCGAGTATGCCCCGGCGTCCCACGGAGCGGAGGACTTCAAGAGACTGACGGAGGAGGTTTTAAAGAATGGCCGGTAAAAAATTCGACATAGGCGGCGCGGTCAAACGGGAGATCCACGAGCCGAAAGTTATAACGGCGGCGGACGGTGGGACCGCGAAGGTGAAGCCTCCCAAGCCGGACATTGACCGGATCACGATATATGTCCCAAAGGCCCAGACCCTGGCCCTGGCGGAGCTGGCCCTTGAGATGAAACGGCGGAACGAATGGCGGGACCGGTCCGCCCTCATTGCTGAGGCGATAGAGGACTTTTTAGAGAAACACGGGAAGGGGACAGAAAAGCGACAAAACGACAAGTAGTTTTATTATGAAAAAAATGAATTATTATTTAATTTATAAAAAAACTATAAAAACATTTTAAGATCAATGGAAACAATGTATTAAACAGAGAAAAAAGGGACCAAGTATACATAATGTTTTTTATGCGAAGTAGAAACTTGTAGAATCTTGATAATTAAAGGATTATAAATATAATAAAACACCGTTAAGAACGGTCATTTTTACCGTTGGATTATCAGATATATGGTTAATTACCTGTTTTAACTCGCTTTATAATAAGTAAACCAATAACGTCAAAAGAAACCGCTTGCGTTTTATGCCCGCGTTTATTAAATTTCCCCCATGAGACAAAAGCGACAAGCAAACAAAGCGACTACAGGGAGGGGTGAACCCATGACCGAAGCAATAGCAAGGCGGGCCACGCGGACGCCGGCCAGGCGGGCCGACTTGCTGGCGGACTTTTTCCGGGGCAAGGATCCGAAAACGATCCGGGCCTACAGCCAGGCCCTCCAGGATTTCCGGGCGTTCCTTGGAGAGACGGACCTGAACGCAGCGGCGCGCGTCCTTTTCGGGGGCAGCCAGGGAGAGGCAAACGGAACGGTTTTGAAATACAAGGCGGAGTTGATTTCCCGCGAGCTGTCACCGGCCACGATCAACCAGCGGCTGGCGGCGATCCGGAGCCTGGCGAAAATAGCCCGGACCCTGGGCCTCATTCCCTGGGGCATCGAAATCAAAAATGTCCAGGCAGAAACTTATCGGGACACGCGGGGACCTGGCCGGGACGCATGGGAGAAACTTCTGGCGGTTGCCAGGGGCCAGCGGGGCGGGAAGGCCCTCCGGGACGTTGCGCTTTTGCGTTTGATGCACGACCTGGGCCTCCGGAGGGCGGAGGTTGCCCGGATTGATTTCGAGGACGTGGACCTGGCCGGCGGAACGGTTTTCGTTCTGAGGAAAAAGCATTTGCAGAAAACCCTCTTGACCATGCCCGGCCCCACGATCGAAGCCCTCGAGGCATGGATGGAGGCGCGCGCGGAAAAGAACGGCCCCGTTTTCGTGAACTTCGACCGGGCGAAAAAGGGCGAGGGCGAACGGTTGACGGATGGGAGCATTTACCGGACGGTCCGGAGCCTGGGTGAAAAAATCGGGATCCAGACGCGGCCACACGGCTTGCGTCACCTGGCGATAACCGAGGCGGTCAAGGCGGCGACGGCGGCCGGGATCGGTCTTGAGGAGGTCCGGGATTTTAGCGGACACAAGGACGTAAAGACGCTGTTGATTTACCGCGATCGAGAGCGGAACGTTCAGGGACAGCTTGCGGCCCTGGTTGCGGCGGCCGCATAACCATTCATTCAAAACCTGGGGGTGTACCGCGGAGGTTTTGGCATGGCGACCCTAAAAGAGCGGATTAAAACGCTGGAGGAGAGGACAGCCCGGGAAGAATCCCGAGGCGTTGAATGCGTTGTGGTGAACATGAGGCCCAAGGAAGCCCGAAAGGCATTTGAGAAAAAGGAATGCCCAAACGAAAAAAACCAAATGAAGAAAAAGGAAAAAGGTAAAATATTTTTCGTCGAATTGAGTTGTGAAGATTGTAAAGAAAAATGTCGTTTTCAGGGGCAACCTATGGGGAGCCTCCGAGAGGATTAATCCATTTTGAAAGACACAACTCTTTACAGTTTAACATCATAGACCGGGGGGTGTACCCTATGGCGGGAAAGCCAAACGTAAGACTTGAGACAATCGGGGACGTTTCCCGTTTCCTGGGGAAATTGATTAACAAGGTGGAGCGCGGGCAGGTTGACGGCGGGACGGCCGGCCGCCTGGCGTACATTGCGAATATTCTCATCGGAGCCTTGAAGGATTCGGAGCTGGAGGGCCGCGTCAAAAAACTGGAGAATCTTTTGGACAGCCCCAGCGGCAAAGGACAGCCGGGGACTTCATTGGATGCTAACAAAAGATTACATCAAGCGCGTTTTTAAAAGTCTATGAGTACGTAAAGGGGAGTTATCATACTCATAATAACGGGGAGTCAAGGTAAAAAACAATGGCAGAGCCGGAGAAATCCCGCAAGGCCGGGGATGGCCCTGGACGGCGGAGCTGGTCCTGTCCATGTTCATGGGCATGGTCAACAGCGGCGGGTTTTATGATCCGAGAGAGACCCGGAGGCGATTGCCCGAAATCCAGCGGCTTATCGAGCGGATCCGAAGCGCATCCCCTAGCCCGGGCTGAGTCCGCCCCAGGAACGCACAGGAAGGCCCAGGAGGCGCTTTTGATGTTCGCAGCGGGGTATGGGGACGCTGTTTTCCAGTATGGCCGGGCATGAAGGCCCTATCTTTTGGCCTCAAACGGTGCATTTCTCCCGTGGGTTGAGACGTTGCCGTTTACGGATCAAACGGCACGTAATTACTTACGACTGTTCCAATATAATGACAAAATCAAAAACGTTTTGAATTTGCAAGAAGCCTATAGACAGATTGAATCGTTTGAGGCGGTTGCGTTCTTTGCGGACGGCGCCGGCGGATCCGAATTTTCCGAGAGGATAAAAAAAAGAGGTCCCGGACTCCTCTTACACAATAAAAAAAGGGCTTTCATTGAAGGCGGAAAAAGTGTAAAATAATACGAATCGGTTAACCTGGGGAACGGAATAAAGGGCCGGTCTGAAAGTGTTTCCCCCAGGTTGCACGAGTAGGCCCGGCCCGTACTTTTTGCGGAGGCACGTACAATGAACACAGAACAAAAGCCGGACCTCCGGGCAGTCCTTGCGAGTTACGGCCTGACGTTCAACAATTCAAAAAAGGCCCGCTGTCCCTTCCATGA